>Ga0157374_10001668_pt1 | contig 18599 bp, 19 predicted proteins | sample M25metaG_FD_115308 | JGI IMG/M metagenome (GOLD analysis project Ga0157374, IMG submission 115308) | Miscanthus rhizosphere microbial communities from Kellogg Biological Station, Michigan, USA - M2-5 metaG | ecosystem: Host-associated > Plants > Roots > Rhizosphere > Soil | place: USA: Michigan...
GATACCGCGGGACTCGCACCGGAAACGCCGGTTGCAGTCACAGTATTAGTCACAGTTTGCCCCGCGACGACACTGCGAGCGCCGCCGGTGGTCAGAGAAAAGTCATAACTGGTCGAGGTAGTCGGAGGAGGCGTGGTTGTACCGGTATTCGTCCCTTGCGTAATTGCATTGACTGCTGAGGATTTGACCGACACGTTACCGACCGCGTCATAGGCCGCAACCGTATACGAATAAGTAGTTCCGGCCGTGAGCGCTGCATCCACATAATTGGTTGCCGCAACGCTAGCGACTTGCACACCATTGCGGTAGATACGATAACCCGCGACGCCAACATTATCTCTAGCAGCAGACCACGTCAGATTGATGACGGAGTTGGAAGCCACTGTTGCGGCCAGCCCCGCAGGCGCGCCCGGTGCGACAGTATCGGTAACACCGCCAAGCGTTAGCGCCGAATCCGCACTCACCGATTGATTCCCTGCAACATCACGGGCGCGCACTTGGAAGTGATAGGTCACGCCAGGCAACAGATCTTGAATAACGGCCTGGTGCTGCGTCCCATACGCCGTTTCGGTATTAGACATATTGCCGTAAGCAACGCTTTTGCCGAAGCTCACGAAACCGATCGTTGATTCGTTCGTGGTCCAAGAAATACGCACGGAATTCGACGTTGCTGGAGCGATCTGCACATTGCTTATAATCGGCGCTATGCTATCGGCAGGCGCAACCGGCACTGCGGTTTTTCCGGCGGCGATGCATGGTGTGCAATTCCAGTGAATGAAGTAAAGCAGATTATCGAGATCCCGTCCGGTAATCTCCGGACGCGGCGTTGCGCTTCCCCAACCCGCTTGAATAACAGCTTTGATGTCGGCATCGGTACGCATGCCGAGCTCTTCCATGGTTTCGCCCCCATATTGATCTTGACCTGCAACACCATGGCGTAAATGAAATCCAGGACGACCGGGGAAGTTTACGACGGTACCATCGTAAAACACTTTTTCGCCTGCAAGATAAGCTGCCGAATTGACGGTCGGATCGTTGGGCTTGGCTAGCGTCAGGCGGAACAATCCCTCCGATATACCGGAAACCCAGGTGGCGCCATGTCCGCACACGGCAAGCCATGGATAGGTTTGCGTATGCAAATTATTAGCGCGGCCTTCGAAAACATTTATCGTATTGGTTTGATCATAGACAGCCGCATAACTCGAACCATCCGCTTTAACGCGCCATGGGCCGCCTTGTGCGAAAGTAGCGATCAGAATATCGTCCTTGCCGCCGCAGCTACCGTCATCAAGATTGATATTGATGTTATGCGTATTCATATCCGTATCGGAAGGAATGTTACGCAAGAAGTCGATACGCTTGGCGGAAAGGTCTATGCGGCGAAGCACGCGCGTCAATCCATCGGCAACGATCAATCGGCCAGCCGAATCGAAACGCAAACCTTCCGGATAAGCCAATGCGGCTTGCCCGAAAACGCCATCGATCATGTAAAGCGTTCTCATGTCCGTCAGCGTTTTTCCGGCGGGCGGCAACGCGGCGCGCTTAGCGTTCTCATCCACCACGAGTGGCGGCGACACGGACGACTTCACAACAGTCGTTACATTACCGGCCGGGTCGATTTTTCTAATGGCATGATTGAGACGATCGCTGACATAGAGATTGCCGCTTTTGTCCATGGCAAGATTCCATGGCTCATTGAACAGCGCGTTCTTACCATTCCCATCTCGATAACCAGCTTGCTTCGTGATGCTGCCTGCGAAGGTAGTGACGGTCGCAGGATCGGTATGTTCGCTGATTTTCACGATGCGATGATTCAACGTATCGGTGAGATACCAAATCTCTGGATCTCTAGGATCGATAGCGACATCCCATGGTTCATGCAAATAAGCAGGACCATCGACAAAGTTACCGACGCTTTCATATTGCGCATTTTGCAAAGCCGTTCCGGCGCTGCCGAATACAGGATTCGTCGAGCCCCAATAAGGCGGCAATTGATTGAGCTTCACACGCCAACCGGCGATTGTCTTCATGCTTCCATCGAGTCCGATTTCAACGAATCGGCCATTCGATGTTACCAAATACATATCTCCATCATCGCCCACGTGTCCAGAAACAGGAAAACCCAATGCACCGACATTGCGTGGTCCGTCGATTTCGGCTAAATAAAGTTGATTGAGATCGTTATAAAAATAGTTTTGCCGAGAACGCGTCGTAACGTGTCCACCCGGCATTACATTAAAACGAGACAGCCAGCCCCGATGGATGGATGCAGCCATTTTCTCCACCCACATATCGCTGGTTTTCGGCACGCTGGTCAAAGGCGTTGCCGTACGCGGCGTTTTATAGGGCAAGGCGTGTCCGAAGGTCGGCGTGCCTGGATAAGTAATCCAATCGCATCCTCTAGTGCCGTATCCATTGACCTCGATATCAAATTTCGTAGTACATACGGGAATCTTCTGCGCTCCCGCGGCAGCGCCGGGAATATTGTCGATAACGACTTCCATCGGAACTGCCACAAAAGTGGATCCATCGTTCGAACGGATTTCCGCGCTCAATATATGGGAACCCTCGGCATACTTAGTCGTATCAAGGATCATTTGATAGGGATTATTCAATGCGCCGCTGATTCGTACGCCATCGAGCGTGAGCCATACCGTCGGCATTTCGCTAAATACCGTTGCGCTGCAAAGACGATTGGGATAACACGGAATCGAACCACCAGGCACATCGAAAAGCCAGGTTTGCAAATTCACCGTGCCTTTCAAAACCGGCACACCGATCATCCGCGAATATCGGTTGAAAGCCGAATCGGAAAGTGGGGAAATGTATTCCAAATAATAAATGGTGCCGGCCACTGCATTGGAGACCGGCATAAATAATCCGATCAGCAGTAGCGCCATCAAAGCACGTATCAATTTATAGATATAGTTGGTTTTCATCTCTGGTTCCCCAAAAGCATCTTGACAACAAAATAGCGAGCAAACACAAAAGCGATCGAAGCATTCTTGCGCTCGTTCGAACCAATAACGGAAAAATCGCGCAGACGACTGCGCTACGGCTCGGGCCGAGCAGTAAATTTAAAAAAATGTGATTTTGATGAAAGAGTCGATGAAGTCGTGGCAATTGCCGCGACTCTCGCTTTCTGATGAATATTTCTACCGCCGCTATCGGCCATGATTGGCGCGATCGAATAGAAAAGCGGTGCGGGGACGAATTGTAACGACTTCCTTGGAAAGCCGCCACCAGCCAAGATTTCTGTCATCGATATAACACGACGAGAAATATCTTTCTCGCTGAAGATAAACAGAAAAGCTCGTGATTCTTTTTCACTAAGCCCTTCGCATGAACCCCTATGACGACGCGAATACTTCGAGCATGCGACTTCCAATAACATGATGCCCCCTATCAAAAATCCTGGAACCCCCCCACACCCAGCAACATCGAGGCGCAAACCAGCTCCCCCTCTACGTAACAGTGCATGGGCTCTTTTGCTTCATCCTCATGGGATCAATTGTTTTTATTGATAGGACGATTGGAATATTTTTCTCGATAATCGTCGTACAACCATGCACTCGTTAACTAACGCGCACTTTTGCACGCTCTCGATCTGCGATCATGAGCGCATGTCTCCTCGGACATTTATCACTGATTATCTGAAACAAGGGAAGATGTGCATCGAACGCCGGCGCACATTGAAGAATGTGCCGTAGAAAACGTTCTTAATACGAGATGAACCAATGTGATCGGACGATTCGCGTGTCATCGCAAATGCTGCCGGATCTGGTAATCCCGCCGTCATACGAATATTGCCTTTCGCAGACCGGTGACTTTGCGTCCTCAACTCGCGTTGAGTTTGCCCTTTTCAGATACTCACGTTCATAACGAGCAGGTACCATGCCAATTTTTACATTGCAGTGAAATAGTCCATACAAACGACATGCGTGCAATCCGGTAGCAAAACAACAAATACCTAAACAACCAAGGATTTGGACATATGCAAAAATGGTCATCCCCTTCGCCCCATCGCCGCTCGTAAAAAAAATGGCGAGCAACCACACTCTCACAATTTACGGCGATATAGTGACGATCCTCGGCACTAGTAGACAATCATAGTCAGCAATAAAAAAACAAAAACCCGGTTTACGTCGTAGCGCAAACCGGGCAATCGTAACGAAAATACGTAACTTTATTAGCTAATTCCGCGCAACAATAGAAGCATCCCAAAAAGCGTTTATGACCTTATAGCGCAACGACAAACTCACAACCGGTTTTTGCGCGCACCTCTTCCACCGTAACACCTGGATGCAATTCTTTTAATGCCAATCCTTGTTGAGGTACCACATCGAAAACACAAAGGTCGGTAATAATCATATTCACCACGCCTTTGCCGGTAATAGGCAATTGACATTGCTTCAATATTTTCGGGCTACCATCTTTCGCGGTATGCTCCATTAATACAATCACTCGCTTAACCCCCGATACCAGATCCATTGCGCCGCCGGGACCTTTCACCATTTTGCCGGGTACCATCCAGTTAGCGATATCGCCGTTCTCCGCCACTTCCAATCCGCCGAGAATCGACAAATCAATATGACCGCCGCGAATCATCGCGAATGAATCGGCGCTGGAGAAAAAGCTAGAGCCGGGTATCGTCGTAATGGTCTGCTTACCCGCGTTGATGAGATCAGGGTCAACTTTGTCTTCCGTCGGAAACGGACCAATGCCAAGCAATCCGTTTTCCGATTGCAACGTCACATTGATGTTCTGAGGAATAAAATTGGCCACCAAAGTAGGAATGCCGATACCGAGATTGACGTAATAACCATCCTGCAACTCCTGTGCTGCGCGCTTAGCCATTAGCTCGCGTATCGGCGAATCTTTCTTCGACGCCGCTGCGCCTGCGACCGTACGAAATTCGATGCGCTTTTCGTATTTCGGTCCTTTGATAATGCGATCGACGTAAATACCGGGCGTATGAATTTGATCCGGGGCCAACTCGCCGACTTCGACCAACTCCTCCACTTCGGCAACCGTAATGGCGCCGCAGGTAGCAATCATCGGATTGAAGTTGCGCGCTGTCTCTCGATAAATCAAATTGCCTGCTTTATCGCCCTTCCATGCTTTAACAATCGACACATCGGCGCGAATGCTTTCCTCAAGCACGTATTCCTTGTCGCCAAAAACTTTGGTTTCTTTTCCTTCAGCGAGTTTTGTACCGTATGCAGTGCGCGTATAAAAGCCCGGAATGCCAGCGCCGCCGGCTCGCAGTTTCTCAGCTAACGTTCCTTGCGGCGTCAATTGCAAATCTAATTCACCCGCCAATACTTGCCGCTCGAATTCTTTATTCTCGCCGACGTATGAGGCGATCACTTTTTTGACTTGCCGCGTCTTGAGCAAAAGGCCCATGCCGAAATCGTCTACGCCCGCATTGTTGCCGACTATCGTCAGTCCCTTCGCGCCGCTCTCCACCAATGCGCCGATGAGGTTCTCCGGAATCCCGCAGAGCCCGAAACCACCGGCTGCAATGGTCATATCATCCTTCAACAAACCTTGCAATGCCGTTTTGGCATCCGAATAGACTTTACTCATGTTCGCTCACTCTCCATTAGAAACCGATGCGGTGCGTTAACTTTACGCTTTGCCTAAAAGTGAAGAAAAAGACTCGCACGTCAGCTTGCACGTCAGAAGGAATATAAATGGCAATATCAATTAACGCGCAGTCCAGCCTCCATCGATAGAAAATGCCGAACCGGTAATCGCCACTGCCGCATCGGTAGCCAAATACAGTGCAAGCGATGCGACTTCTTCGATTTTGACGAATTGCTTATTGGGCTGCGGCGCGAGAATCACATCACGAATAACACTTTCTCGCGGAATACCATGCACACGAGCTTGATCGTCGATTTGCTTTTCCACCAGCGGCGTCAATACATAGCCAGGGCAAATAGAATTCACCGTAATGCCCTGCTCCGCCACTTCTAGCGCAACCGCTTTGGCAAAACCGACAACGCCATGCTTCGCAGCGACATAAGCCGATTTAAATGGAGAAGCAACCAACCCGTGGGCGGATGCGATATTGATGATGCGGCCCCACTTTTTTGCCTTCATCATCGGCAACACCGCACGCGTGCAATGAAAAACCGCTGACAGATTAATGGCGATAATCGCATCCCATTTTTCGATTGGAAACTCTTCCACCGGCGACACATGCTGAATGCCTGCGTTGTTAACCAGAATATCGATACCACCGAACTCGGCCTTCGCTTTGCCGTACATGGCAGCGATTTCCGCCGGCTTCGTCATATCGGCAGCCGAATATGAAACCTCGACACCATGTTCGCTAGCAAGTTCCTCGCGCAACGATTCGATTTCATCGGCATCGCCGAAACCGTTCAGCATGACGTTGGCGCCGTGGGCGGCATAAGCCGTGGCAATGCCTAAGCCGATGCCGCTGGTAGAACCGGTAATCAGGGCCGATCTTCCGGCGAGAATATTTGACATGTCGTTAGGCCTCGAAAACTAAATGGGGAAAACATGGATAAATACAGACCAAACGGATAAGAGTCAATCAATTATAGATTGGGTATCCGTATCGAGAGGTTCTCGGCTACTTCGTTCAGCACAAGTATTCTTCCAACGCACTAGCTCATTTTGCGAATTCACGTTCATTGCAACCTTTCCACCTGTCACTTTAGTAACCCGAGCATTTGAATTTGACGAAGGAAAAGAAAGGAAAAGATTGGATCAAAGGCAATTATGGAGTAATGATGCAACTCATGGTATTTACTAACGCTTTATCATTTTTAATGTTAAACATAATGGTGGTGGAAGATACATCTTCTCCATTTGCATGATGCATAACGACTGCGCACTTATTGTTTTTACATGAACCTTTAATCGTGTTTTTACCATTATTAAAAACGGATAATTGCTCGGCGATGATATCCCTCACCTTTAATTGATGAGTATTACCGGGATAATCTCCGTCACAATGCAAGCCATGGCTCGCAGAATCATTTGCGATGGAAAGAAGGGTAGTTATTGCAAATGTAGCCTCGTGAGGATCATCATGCGCATATGCAGATGTCCATATACAACAAAGTAAGATGCTCAGTGTATTCACTGCAAAAAATGACTTCATGGAGCGATTCCATAGTAAAGTGAGATGTCATTGCTGTGATATGCCTGCTTAAATTTTTTGTGAAAAGCATCAACAGAAGAATCAACAATAACTTTGTGTTGTCCATTGGAGAAATTATATATATTCCCTTGGAAATGAATTCCTACGTGCTTTCTCGGTACCGGGTGCATAACGTTGTCTACCACATCACGCGCTGAAATCACGAAAATTAACAAACCATCACTTTGCGCCAATGGTCTCTGATCCCAAGGTCCTCTCTGTGGGAGATTGTTATACAACTCATTACAACGTACGGTTGCTCCTGTTCTTCGAGTTGCCCATTTTAAATCTCCGCACAAAGTGGCCAATTTTATATTTAGCGCATGGCTAACAAAATGTGCGCAATGATTTTCCTGCTCTGAAGAAAAATGATTGGTGCAAATATCATTAATTGATTTGCCTACCAATGCATCTAACTCCGCTTTGGTCACACTCATAACATTCCTTTAATTTTTATTTACACAACAATATTTTGTGCAATATTCCATGCCACCTCTATTCCTGCAGCACCAGAACCGTCGGCATTCTGTGGCTTATACTCTGTTTTAAATTCGGAAAAGTTAATAGTAATAATTTCTGTCTGTAATTCAGCGCCTGCTGCTGCTTGTAGAGAAACAGACGTAACAATAAGATCTTTCATCGTAAGTGTCATGTACTCCAACGGCTTGCCTCCTGCCTTGCGCATGGTTAACACTGCTTGACTGAAGTGCTTTCCGCTACAACAAGACAACATCAAGATTGGTGAAGATCTATCCAACCATTTTGCAACAGTAATATCCTGAACGCTTACCTTACCTGCCCCACCAACTGAACCCATATGGGTCGTGCCTGATTGATGCATACCCCATTTCCACCACATGACATCAATTTCCCCCTTATGGATAGAATCAATCGATTCACCTTTGACGCTATCTAATCTTAGAAATGCATCTACCTTAATGATATTCTCCTTTGATTTAATTTTTTCAAAGTGTAGCGACGATGATCGTACGGTTCGCTATTGATGTTGGTCCTAATATTATCAACATGCTTTCTCCTGCCATTGTTGAAAAATTCGGTTCAGCGTTTTGCTGTATCAGGCGCTTCTACAAGAATTGTGTCTTTTATGCCTTTAGTATTTGTAAAGAAGATAAAAACTTGCCCTCTATCTCGTGGCACAGGCAGCATCCACGCCATGTCATTTTCCGTATCAGGAATTACCAGCGCTCAATAAAAAAACAAACCAGTAATATGTTTTTCACTGCTCTCTACCTCAGATAAAGCAAAAATTAACAAATACTGCCGCCAATGCTTTTGCCTGATCGCAGATCAAAGCCGAAGGAACAAGAGTATTCCCCTTTGTTACTCAGTAGACAGGAGATTTTATCCATCACGAGAGCGAAATCTGGTCTGATCCTCTGAGGAACATGCATCTTTCTTATCTGGTCCCATTGCATCAAACATTTCTTTTGCAGCCTTACCGGTAACTTCAAATGCTATCTTTACGTTTTTCTTATCGGGAGCAGCAGCATCGTCAAGAGTACCGCTATAAAAAGTATATTTGGCTTCAGCAGGTCGATATTCAAAAGCCCATTCGACAGCAATAGCCGTAACACTAAGGCAGCCAATGATAAGGCCCACAAACACATGTGCTTTCATCCTATTCCCTTAAGCCTTCTTTGGCTTGAGGAAGAACGAAATAATGTCTGGAATTTTGCACGAGAATTGGCGCGGTTGTTTATACAACTGCGGTTCAGAAATAGCTAAACACTGGCGCTACATAGCTCGTGCAATGTAGCGCCAACAGATTATGCTTTTTTCCCTGCCAAATACAACCACGTCTCAACCACCGTATCGGGATTGAGCGAAACGCTTTCGATACCTTGCTCCATCAACCATTTCGCCAAGTCCGGATGATCCGATGGTCCCTGGCCGCAAATGCCTACATATTTCCCTGCCTTGCGGCAAGCGTTGATAGCGAGCGAGAGCATAGCCTTCACTGCCGGATCGCGTTCATCGAACGTTTCCGCCACCAAGCCCGAGTCGCGATCCAAGCCCAGCGTCAATTGCGTCAAATCGTTCGAGCCGATGGAGTAACCATCGAAGTACTCCAGGAACTGATCGGCGAGAATCGCGTTCGACGGCACTTCGCACATCATGATCATGCGCAAGCCATTCTTGCCGCGTTCGAGTCCGAAACCCTTCATGATCTCTTGCACTTCACGCGCTTCTTTAGTGGTACGCACAAAGGGAATCATCAATTCGACGTTGGTCAATCCCATTTCATCGCGCACCTTACGCATGGCGCGGCATTCCAGCTCAAAGCAATCGCGGAAGGATTTCGCTATATAACGAGCAGCGCCACGGAAACCCAGCATCGGGTTTTCTTCATGGGGTTCGTAGCGCTTGCCGCCGACTAAGTTCAAATACTCGTTGGACTTGAAATCCGACATACGCACAATAACTTTTTGCGGCCAGAACGCTGCGGCCAAGGTCGATACGCCCTCGACGATTTTTTCCACGTAGAACGAAACAGGATCGCTGTATCCTCGGCTGCGCTCACTCACTTGCTGCTTCAAATCAGGCGGCAGTGTATTGAATTCCAGGCAAGCCTTCGGATGAACGCCGATCATCGCGCTGATGATGAACTCCAAACGAGCCAAGCCGATACCGGCGTTTGGAAGCTGGGCGAAATCGAATGCTAGTTGTGGATTGCCCACATTCATCATCACCTTGATCGGGCAATCGGGCATCGCATCCAGGGACAAATCCAGTACTTCGAATTTCAATAGACCTTCATAGATATTGCCCGTATCGCCTTCGGCACAGGACACGGTAACGTTCTGTCCGTCTTTCAATATCTCGGTGGCATCGTTACAGCCAACCACCGCAGGAATGCCGAGTTCACGAGCGATAATGGCCGCATGGCAGGTGCGTCCGCCACGATTGGTAACGATGGCCGATGCGCGTTTCATTACCGGTTCCCAATTGGGATCGGTCATATCGGTTACCAGTACATCGCCCGGCTGCACTTGAGCGATCTGCGCTACATCTTCGATCACACGCACCGGTCCTTGACCGATTTTTTGTCCGATTGCTCGGCCTGTTACCAGCACCTTGCCGGTTTCCTTAATCCGATAGCGGCGTAGCGTTTCGGTGCGTCCTTGCGCTTTCACGGTTTCCGGACGGGCTTGCAGAATGTAGAGCTTACCGTCACCGCCGTCGCGCCCCCATTCGATGTCCATGGGACGACCGTAATGGGCTTCGATAGTCAACGCATAGCGGGATAACTCTTCGGCTTCGGCATCGGTAATAGAAAAACGGTGGCGGTCGGCGACTGCGACTTCTAGGGTGTCCGTCGACTTGCCGGCGGAACGATCTTTGGCGAACACCATCTTGATCGCTTTCGATCCCAAGTTACGGCGCAGAATCGCCGGTTTTTGCTGTTTCAATACCAGCTTGCTGACATAGAACTCGTCCGGATTGACCGCGCCTTGCACTACGGTCTCGCCCAAACCATAGCTGGAAGTGATGAAGACCACATCACGGAATCCCGACTCGGTATCGAGCGTGAACATCACGCCTGCCGCGCCGAGGTCGCTTCTCACCATCCGCTGAATGCCGGCGGACAAGGCGACTTCGGAGTGGATAAAACCTTTATGGACACGGTAGGAAATCGCTCGGTCGTTATAAAGCGAGGCGAAAACATGCTTGATCGCATGCAAAACATTAGGGAGGCCATGAATATTCAGGAAAGTTTCCTGCTGCCCGGCAAAGGAAGCGTCAGGCAAATCTTCAGCGGTTGCGGAAGAGCGGACAGCGACGGAAATATCGCCGCCGGCGTCTTTAAGCATTTTTTCGTAGGCAGCCGAGACGTCGGCTTCCAATTGCGGTTGAAAAGGTGCATCGATAACCCACTGGCGGACCTGGGCGCCCGTCTTAGCTAGGGCTTCCACATCCTCCACATCTAAGCCGGATAGCGCGTTTTCGATCCGGGTTTCCAAGTCGTTATGGCGCAGGAAATCGCGAAACGCCTCAGCGGTCGTCGCGAAGCCGCCGGGCACTCGCACACCGGCGCCGGCAAGCTGACTAATCATCTCACCGAGACTTGCATTCTTACCGCCGACCTGGTCCACATCGGTCATGCGTAAACCGTCAAACCAGGCTACGTATTTCTTATCCATCGCTACTCCCATTCCCTGCAACCGAAAAAAAGGCATTATTATAGCCGAAGCTGGGTTTTATCCCGGAATGATCCATTTAACAAATGCCCGCCGAGTTTATCGTCTTCACCGGATATCAATAATGACCGCCCGCCGCACCGCTTTCTTCATCTCCGACCGTACCGGCATTACCGCCGAAATGCTGGGTCAATCGCTGCTCACTCAGTTCGATCCGATCGAGTTCCAGCGAATAACGATTCCTTTCGTCGATAGCGTGGAAGACGCGGAAGCCGCCGTCGAGCAAGTTAACGCCGCGGTGATCGAAGATGGTGCCCGGCCCATTGTTTTCTCCACGCTGGTAGATGACGACGTACGAAAAGTCATCGGCAAAATGAACGCCTTGGTCCTCGATCTATTCGAAATGTTCATCATCCCGCTCGAAGCGGAACTCGGCTTACACTCATCCCATACCGTCGGTAAATCCCATAGCACGGCGAACTTCTCTAGTTATAACCAACGCATCGAAGCAATCAATTACACACTGACCCATGACGATGGCGCCACTAACCGCAATCTGGAAGACGCCGACATTATCCTGGTCGGCGTATCGCGCAGCGGCAAAACGCCGACCTGTCTTTATATGGCGCTGCAATTCGGTATCAAAGCTGCGAACTATCCATTAATTCCGGAAGACCTACAACAAATGAAACTGCCGCCGGTGCTTTTACAGCATCGAAGCAAACTATATGGCCTTTCCATTACGCCGGAACGGTTGCAACAAATCCGCTCGGAACGCCGGCCCGACAGCAAATATGCCGCCCTCGCCAACTGTAAATTCGAAGTTCAAGCAGCGGAAGCAATGATGCATCAAGCAAGCATTCCTTTTCTCGACTCGACAACGAAATCTATCGAGGAAATCGCCACGACCATTCTCCACACGGCACATCTAGCAAGGCGAATTTATTAATGCGCAAGGTATACACAGCGTCCAATTTGCCTGAAGCACATCTCATATTGCATCTATTGCAACATGCCGGCATCGACGCGCGTGTATTCAACGAAAATGCGTGCAGCGTATTCGGCGAGATGCCGCTTTCCGCATCGTTACCCGAGGTATGGGTAATGGATGTCGCTTATGAAGCCCGCGCATGCTTGGTTGTGGAGGCTTTTTCGAGGCAAGAATTGAGCACCATCGTTCAATCCTGCAAAAGCTGCGGCGAGCAAAACCCGCAGGAATTCGAAATTTGCTGGAACTGCGGCTTGGCGTTTCCGCCGACTGATTGAATAAAACCAATCGCTTTAAAATACATCACAAGATATAAATAAAGCGTCTCTGCAATCAGCGCTAGGTGAGACAAGGCGCTCCTAACTTATCTCTAATTTTTTTTAGCGGTCTGCCTTACTCTTTCAAACAAGCACACCGCCGCCGCAGCCGCCGCATTCAATGACTCCATTCCACCAGGCATCGGAATTTTCACTGGATGACTAGCCAATGCCATTAACTCGGCAGACAAGCCGCATCCTTCGTTTCCGATCAATAACGCCAACGGCCCAGTCAGGTCGGTATCAAATAAACTTACCGTCGCGTCGAGGCTAGCTGCAACGATTTTTCCTTGAAAATCCCGCATCAACGCAAGCACATCGACACCTTCATGAATAGCCAACATGAAATGCGCCCCCTGCCCGGCTCTTATTACGCGCGGCGACCAAGCAAATACGCAGTCCTTGGATAAAAACACATGCTCGATGCCTGCCGCAGCGGCGGAGCGGAGAATAGAGCCGAGATTGCCGGGATCTTGAAGATCCTCGCAAATCAAACACCAATCAAGTTTCTGCGGAATTTTTTCAGGCTGCGGCGTAGGAACAACACCCAGCACACCGGTCGGAGTCACCAAAGTAGAAATCTCTTTGAACAAACTCTCCGAGAGAACAATAGGCTGCAAAGCCGCCATATTTTTCAATAATGCGCTGACCTCCGGACTTTCCAAACCGTTTTCGCTTACGACTATTGATTGCGGCAACCCGAAGCGCTCACGATAAACTTCTAGCAAATGCGCGCCATCGATTAGCGTCAATCCTTGCTTCTTACGCTCGCGCGATGACTGAGCGAGTTTGATGAGATTTTTAAAAAAAGGGTTGTCGCGAGAGGTGATGTGCTTCATTGGTATAGAGCGCGTAAACAAAGACGGCTGATTATACGCAATGCTAATACCTAAAGCCGACTGCGGTCGCAGTTAAGGGCAAGTGCTAAAGAAGATAGGCAATCTCATCGGGTCAACACTTACAGACGACGTAAATTGAAAGGACTATTCTTGCAGAGACATTTCTCCGCAAGAATAGTCCTCCATCATTCAAACACTATCTGTTCAATCACGGCGCATAAAAAGATAGCCAAGTGCCGCCAAGCCTGCAGCAGCAATACCCAACGTCTTCCACGGATTATCCACCGCGTATTGATGAGTCGAATCCGCAAATGCCTTCGTCCGATCAGTAAGCGCATCTCGCGCGTCTTCCAATTTCTCTTTTGCAAACCTCAGCTTTGCTTCCACTGCGGGACGCGTAACGGCCAACTTGTTTTCCGAGTACGTTCCCACATCGGCGAGCAAGCATTGCGAGTCTTCAACAACCTTTTTCAAATCGCCGATCAATTGATCGGTGGTGGGCGTGAACATGCTATTTATACCTTTAACTTGTGTATCCATTTCATTTCTCCATAAGTTGTTGCGATTATCATTAAGACATACCTACGTCTATCTTCGCCTTGCGCCAGTCACTAAAGTAACAATGAACATCACGAGGAATATGAAAAATAACACCTTCGCGATTTCCGCCGCGCCGACAGCAATGCCACCAAACCCGAGGATGCCGGCAATAAGCGCAATAACAAAAAACACCGCCGCGTAATGCAACATGACGATTCTCCTTAGTAAAAGGAAGGATCCAGCAATAACGGTTAACCGTCTTTATTAACGCTGTCTTTGACGTCTTCTTTCACGTCGCCGTATCCACGCTGAACAGTACCGACTGCTTTTTGCACACGGCCTTTTTCTTCCAGCGTTTTATTACCCGTCACTTTGCCGGCAACCTCTTTCACTTTTCCCTTTGCTTCTTTCAGTCCACCGCTCACTTGATCTTTATTCATTGCAGCCTCCTATCTATCTAATGTAATTGTGTGATCGTTAAACGACATTGTTAATGTCGCGACAACTATTAATAAGCACTTTTCATACCGGCATATCCTCCGCAGCAGCACGATGTCGTTACTACAGGAAAATATTTTTTTGTTTGTAAGACTTACCGGTTGTCACGTAAAAAAACAGGAATAGGCTTAAATGTTCAAGAACACCTTGAGCACTCTAGCGAAGTCGGCAAATTTAAGCGGCTTTGAAAAAAGCATGTCGAAACCCGCCTGTAGCGTTCTATCTTTTTCCACATCGTTAATGGTTTCCGATATCGCAACCAATGGAATATTGGACAACTGACTGTTATTTTTCACGGCATTAGCCAAAAAAAAGCTGTTCACTTTTCCTGGCAGGTTTATGCTGCAAAAAATAATTTTTGGCGTTAATTCCCCGATCAATTTCAAAGCGTTCAACGCATTTTCTGCCACAATGGCTCGACAACCTTTAATTTCAAGAAGATCTGCCAGAACTTGCGCGAAAGTCGGATTATCTTCGATCACTAAAGCATAGGGTTTCATGTCGCAAGACATCGATGGATTTATATTCATGATGATTCACTTTACTTATATTGGCTTGACATTCGATTTGTAGACTACGATTTCTATCGATATTTTTTTACTGCAATAAGAAAAACCATCTCACAAGAATACGAGATCATATATATACAATATGGGTTTATTGCTTCTGCGAGACTAACCACTTACGAGTTAAATCCTAAGATGATTTAACTTCCTGCATTAGCATAGTCATGGCGACCAATTATGAGTATCCTCTGGCCTTTGAAAGAAGGATCCTCAGGCAAAAGAGCCATGCCTAAGAATCACTTCTTTCATTATGAAACGCTTAACGCTTACTGCCCCAAAGACGCTTTCGCTTGTTCAATACATGCATCTTTCTTGCTTCCGCTTAATGCCTTACAACGCTCTTTTTCCGCCTTGTAAGCAGCGTCACGTTGATCATCTCCAGCTTCGGCATATGCGTCATTTGCTTTACGCGTTGCCTTGGCATCGGACTTTACTATTTCATAATCAGCCTTCGCATCCTTGATGCAAACATCTTTCTCGTTACCCTTTAACGAATCACATTTCGCCTTAGCCGCTTTGTAGTCGGCTTCCGCTTGCTGCTTCGTCAGTTTGTAGTCGGTTCCCGCTTCGTGTTTTTGCTCTTTGGATAACGTATCGGCTAATGCTGAGAGTCCCGTAAATGCAATAGCGGCTGCAGTAAAAGCTGATGCAATATGATTAACTTTAATTTTCATGGTTCATCCTTTTTAAGCATTGGAAACAAATTGCAATGTCGAGATAAGCAGCATCCATGCCAGCATTAATTTATAAATATGATTAAATTATTTTAATAACCCCAAATATCTCAGCTCGGTTTTCCAATAACGCTTTGCTAGTAAAGGGCAAACAAGTATTTTTTTGTTCTTCCTCAATGACTATTGGCATCAAATAGAACAGTGTGCAAAACGCTGCCAAACGGCAATATGTTGATATTCGCCCTGATATTTACGTCGTTTATTACCGACGCAATGCATAAATTTCAAACAGCGTTTAATTTATCGAGCGAACAAAAACAATAACCTGCTTGTAAGAAAAGCTTGCTCGAACAAGCCTCTTTCACAAGGAAAAATATAATTGAGTGAAGATGTCGTTAGAGAACGACAATTAAAGAACTTACACGGGATGCGGATTTTATAGACCTTTTAACTGGGCATAATCCGGTGGTCTATCGAATTAATTTATTAAGACCGCAAACAATCACTCTCAATTGTCATTATTAAAAGCCTCATTAAGAAACCTATCATACGCCGCACAATAAACTTTCTTTCGGTCCTCTCCGTTATTCGTTTTCATCACAAATCGATATCCATCTAAATCCAGATTTTTCCACAGCTCTACGAAAGCAATTGTCGCCTGCTGCTTTTTCGCAAGCACATCGCTTCCCTGTTCGGTCCTTAGAAAATGTGTATCTCTTAAATATGGATTCACCGCACCACTCGGTATCATGAACACCTTTTCATCCGGCGCAGCATGCTTCAATTCAACGAGAACATCCGCATATAAATTCCATAAGGTTCCTTTTGCATAAAAAGGACTGATGAAAAACTTACACGGCTGAAGTGCAGAGCGATTGGATAGTCGGTTGGAAGGATGAAAGACCTCTTCCTCTTGGCTCTCGGCTTCGATCAAATCATCATCGGTCGAAGCAGCATTTTTATCTTCGACATTTTCCAACGCAAAGATTTCGCTAATACGATTGGCAAGCATGACGAATGTCTGCTCGCTATCACTTTCGGTCATACTGATCAGCGGCTCAGAAGGAGAATTAACCGCCTGAAATTCACTAAGCCCCGCCGTCTGCTGGAAGCGGCATGGTTTGACGATTAAGGGGAGAATTATCGCGCCTTCGCTTTCCGCGGCAGATAACAAAGGCGGCAGCTCGTTGGCGGAAATGAAATCCGATGCAAGGAAATCGGCGCTAACCAATAAAACCGCAGCCTTCGCCGATGTAAGCCCCTGCTCGATGCTGGTTCTCCACTTATCGCCGGCTTTAATCCCGGTATCGTCCCATAAAACAATTCGCCCCTCTCGCTCAAGTGGCTTTAAATGCACCTTGAATCGCTCAAGCCATGCCGCATCTTTATGGCTATAGCTAACGAATACTTTGTCACGGCGAATTGATGTTTTCATGGACTCCCTCGTTCATTTTGATAGCCTTCAGCCCAACAACAAAACCCTTGAAAAACATTTCCTGTCTTTAATTTATTTTTATCACAGCGATGAATAGCGCGCCTAACCAAATGAAGCAAGGCATCGCATCGATACGGACAGTGCAAGTAGTGCGGCGCAGCATCGCAACGCAGCCGAAATCATTCGGACATCTCCCTACACAAGCCTAACAGGGCATACCCCCACTACTGCTATAATCCACACTTACTTCATTACCCTTCCGTTCTCATCGTGTCCGTCACTATTAAATCCCCAGAAGATATCGAAAAAATGCGCATTGCCGGCCGCTTAGCGTCGGAGGTGCTCGATTTCATCACGCCGCATGTCAAACCCGGTATCACCACCGGCGAGCTGGATAAGTTGTGCCATGACTACATGGTCAACGAGCAAGGCACCGTTCCTGCTCCGCTCAATTACACGCCGCCGGGTCATTCGCCCTACCCTAAATCCATTTGCACCTCGGTCAATCACCAGGTTTGCCATGGCATACCCGGTGACAAAGTGTTGAAGTCGGGCGATGTGGTCAATATCGACATTACTGTGATTAAAGAGGGATACCACGGCGATACCAGCCGGATGTTCTACGTCGGCGAACCATCGATTCAAGCAAAGCGGCTTTGCCAGATCACCTTCGAAGCCATGTGGCGCGGCATTGCCAAAGTGAAACCCGGCGCCTTTCTCGGCGATATCGGCCATGTGATTCAAGTGTTCGCCGAAGAAAACGGCTATAGCGTGGTGCGCGAATTCTGCGGTCATGGTATCGGCAAAAGATTCCATGAAGAACCGCAAGTGCTCCATTACGGTCGTCCCGGTACGGGCATAAAACTGGTGCCGGGCATGATTTTTACTATCGAGCCGATGATCAATGCCGGACGCCGCGAGATTCGCAGCCTGGCCGACGGCTGGACTATTGTCACTCGCGATCATTCGTTATCGGCGCAATGGGAACACACCGTGCTGGTGACGGAAGATGGATTCGATGTACTGACGACGTCGGCCGGCACGCCGCCGATGCCTGCGCTTGCGTAAACGCGTAGTGTCGGTGAGGTTCTAGGTACAACGTTTCAATGTCGTTCCGAGCGAAGCGAAGAATCTGCTTTTGTCTATAGTAGTCAGTCACGCTGAATTTGTATGTATATCATTTGCATTGCTTGCTCTGCTCCTTGAAGGGGAGGGAATATCCAGGCAATTCGACGTGACAAACCACTTTTTTAACACAACAAACCATTAGAGCCTGTTATGAATGCCAACCCGGAAGCCCTTCACTCTGCTGCGCGAACTCGCTGGCGTGAACGGCTAACGAAAGGCCGTACGGCGCTCAAAGCAAGTTTTTTCGATACTCCCAACCCAAGACAATTATTAA
>Ga0157374_10001670_pt1 | contig 18591 bp, 11 predicted proteins | sample M25metaG_FD_115308 | JGI IMG/M metagenome (GOLD analysis project Ga0157374, IMG submission 115308) | Miscanthus rhizosphere microbial communities from Kellogg Biological Station, Michigan, USA - M2-5 metaG | ecosystem: Host-associated > Plants > Roots > Rhizosphere > Soil | place: USA: Michigan...
ATTCGCCCCAACGAAGGTGATGGTGTCGATTTGTGGCAGACGTACACGGCGCATGTTACCGGTCTTTCGAAGATTGTGGCGGTTTGAAATATCGCTTGACACCATGAGAAGGGCGGATGTATAGTCTCCTCCTGAGACGTCCCAATTATTGGGACGAGGTCTCACACCATGCGCCTTTTAACGATCTCCGCTATTTGCTTCGCTCTTCTGTCGTGTTCCCTGAATGCGATCGCCGCCGACGAAGATTTCAATGGTCGTTGGGATCTGATCGTCCACAACAATTCAAACTGCACTGTCACTTTTGCATGGTGGCTGGAAGTGAAGGGTGCCGGCACGCCGGAGGTGAAAGCCACGTTCGTTGGATTTCCCGACGGCAGCTTGCATGAATTGCCGGATCTGACGATTAAGGACGGCGTGCTGCATTTTGCGTGGGACCCTCCAGCGCGCACCCGACGCGGTCGGGAGTCAGCGGCACCCGGTGGCGGAGCGCCTATTGGTGCTGGAAGTGCCCCGGCTGCGGTGCAGCATCGTATGGAGTACGAGGCGCGCTATGTTAACGGCAAGCTCGAAGGGAGAGTAACCGGCGCCAAGAACCTCACTTTCACAGGTGAGCATGCGCCCGCAATTAATGAGCATGATGACGGCACCTGGATCAAAGGAAAGCCAATAGTCCTTTTTAATGGTAAGGACCTGACCGGCTGGACTGGCATCCGGACCGAGAACGCGGAAGGCTGGACGGTGGAAAACGGAATCCTGACGAGCAGGGGTCATGCGGACGATCTGGTGACGAGAGAGAAGTACTGGAATTTCGAGCTGCATGCCGAATACAACCTTGAAGAACGGAGCAACAGCGGCATTGGACTCCGCGGCCGGTACGAAGTCCAGATTGCTTCGGATTTTGGCCAACCGCCTGGCATGCATGGCACAGGTGCGCTGTATACCCGGATTCTGCCGCCGGTGAACGCAGGCAAGCCCGCCGGGGAATGGCAGACATACGATATCCGGCTGGTGGGCATGGAGGTCACGACGGTCCTAAACGGGGTGAAGCTCTACGAGAAGGGCGTAATCGATGGGCTGACCGGGATCGCGTACGATCCATATGAAGGTAGGCCGGGTTCGCTTGAGTTGCAGGGCGACCACGGCGCCGTTAAGTTCCGGAACCTCGTTCTGACGCCACTTACAAAGAAAGCCAAGTAGCGCGTCATTATTGTTTAGTCATGAGACGACGTGACTTTCTTCTCGGCTCTGCAGTCTGCATACCTCTTGCCGGCGTCGCACGCGCGCAAGATGCTGCTACGCGGACGAAGCTGGACCGCATTAGCGTAATGTCCAACGATTTCGACGCCGTTATGACAGAGGTTCGGGACTGGAGCCATCAGGCTACGCCGAAACAACTCGACATCATGGACTATCCCGAGATGCTGGCGGACCGCTACCACATCCACAATGTGGATGTGCTCAACATCAATTTCCTCTCGATGGAATCGTCGTACTACAGGAAATTCAATGAGCGGCTGAAGGCAGCTAAATCAAAGATGGTCAACATGCCAGTGGAATTGGACGAAAAAGGCTACGCGGGAATCGTCAGCACTTGCTCGCCCGATCTCGCGTTCCGCGCAAAGGCTGTCAATCTCACGAAAAAATGGATTGATATTGCTTCGATGATCGGTTGCCCGAGCATTATGGTCAATCAGGGTACCCGCGCCCTGCCGGAAGACCTGGCGCCATGCATCGACGCGCTGAAAACACTCGGTGCTTACGGCAAATCGAAGAAGGTCGCCGTCGTTATGGAGAACCGCGGCCGGACGCCACCGGAAGAGTTGGCGCAATTGATCAGGGCTTCCGGAATTTATGCGAATCCCGACATTGGAAACTTCCCCGACGAAGACACCCGTGCTCGCGGCCTGCGGCTGTTATATCCGCTTTCTTACAACGTCAGTCACGTCAAGATGAGCCCACGCTTCGACTTCGCCAGCGCGATCAGAATCTCGAAGGAGATGGGGTTTAAGGGAGTGTACTCGATTGAGGCCGGCGGCCCTGATCCATACGCCAAAGTGCAGACAGTGCTCGACGCGCTGCTCGCAAATATGTAATCGTCAGGTCCGAACTTCCACATTGTGAAACGCCTATCGTAGTCGATCAATAAAATCCAAATAACGTTTGACATCGTGAATAGGCAGATGTATAGTCTCAATGTTCTGAGACTTCGTCTCACTATGGCTTAAGACAAAATCTTAAGCCCGGAGAGGGGGTTCATCCTGAAATTTCGCGTAATAGCGGCGTCTGCGATTTTTGCGGCAGCTTTGCCCGGTCAAGTTACATTCGATCGGTTGCTCCATGCCGAGAAAGAACCGCAGAATTGGCTCACTTACTCAGGCGGGTATAACAGCCACCGGTTCAGCCCACTGGCCCAGATCAACCGGACCAACGTCAAGAAGCTCCAGATGAAGTGGGTCTACCATCCGGATTACTCCAAGATGGAGAACACGCCGTTAGTGGTTGACGGCATCATGTATGCCGGCACGGCACAGGAAGTGGTAGCACTCGACGCGGTAACGGGACGCCAATACTGGAAATACTCACGGCCATTCAACCGCTCCGATTACGTCGGGCAGCATGCCTATGAAGTGAACAAGGGCATGGCGATATCCGGCAACACCCTTTTCTGGGCGACAGTCCACGACTGTCATTTAATCGCAATCGACGCGAAGACCGGACACGTATTGTGGGACGTGCCATATGCGGACTGGAAGATGGGTTACCAGTTCAACGTGGCGCCGCTCATCGTGAAAAACATGGTGATCCTTGGGCAGGCCACCAACGAAATGGGATCGAACTGCTGGATAGCGGCCTATGACGTCAAGACGGGGAAAGAGATTTGGCGCTTCTACACAGCGCCGAATTCCCCTGACGATCCCGCGGCGAAGACATGGCACGGGGATGCGTGGAAGCACGGCGGTAGCCCGATCTGGAATGGCGGCAGCTACGATCCGGAAACGAACCTGACGTTCTGGGGCACCGGCAATCCGAATCCAGGCTGGAACGGCGACGTCCGCGCCCCGGGCGACAATCTCTACTCGGATTCCGTAGTAGCGCTCGATGCCGATACGGGCAAGCTGAAGTGGTACTACCAATTCACACCCGGCGACGAGTACGACTGGGATTCCACGCAAGTGCCAGTGCTGGCCGATATCGAGTGGAAGGGCAAACCGCGCAAGGTGATGTTTTGGGCCAACCGCAACGGCTTCTTTTACGTACTCGACCGCGTCACGGGCGAGTTTCTGATGGGCAAGCCGTTCATCAAGCAGACTTGGGCGGTGGGCATTGATGAAAACGGCCGGCCGATCAAAGCGCAAGGCTTCTGGCCGAAGCCGATGGGCGGAATCGCTGTGATGCCGGGCTCGCAGGGTGGCACCAACTGGTATCCCCCTTCGTACAGCCCGCGGACGGGCCTGTTCTACATGTCGGTGTGGGACAACTACCTGGCATTCTCCAACAAGAGCGATCCAGGGCCGTGGCGGCAGGGCCAACTATATAACGGCAGCAGCTGGTGGGCGGGCTATGGCCAGAGCGCACCAACGTCCGGGCGCGGCAATTCGCCGGCCCGGAGAAACAGGGCAGCCATGACGTCTGCTGCGCGGGGCCGCACGGTGCCGAATTACAAAACTGAGGACGAGGGGTACGGCGCCATCCGCGCGATTGATCCGAAGACCGGCGAGAAGAAGTGGGAGTTCAAGATGGTGAACTACACCGAAAACGGCGTCCTTTCGACGGCGGGCGACCTCGTCTTCGGTGGCGGTATGGACGGCGACTTCGTGTCGCTTGACGCGAAGACCGGTGAATTGCTCTGGAGCGTCTATCTCGGCGGCGCGAATGCCAGCGGGCCGATCAGTTACGCCGTGAATGGAAGGCAATACATCGTAGGCAGCGGCGCGGGAACGATGTACGTTTTTGCGTTGCCCGATTGAACCTGGGTTGGGGTTTGGGACTCATCAGGTCCTCACAAACAGAAGGAGGTTCCAATGTCGAGATGTTTCAGTTGGTACCAGGCGCGAAGAGATCGTTTCGGCAGCGCGTGGTGCTCTGTTTGGGGAATCGTTGCGCTCGCCGTGCTTCTGATATACGCTGACCGGCCGGCTGTTGCTCAAGTTCTTTTTGGCTCTGTGGTGGGTAATGTCTCCGATACCACCGGCGCATCGGTTCCAGGCGCTACTGTCGGGATCACGGAAGTGTCGACAAACGAATCTCGTACGGTGCAAACGAATGAACAAGGCGCCTACACTGTGTCCACTGTACCTGCAGGCACCTACCGTGTCGAGATCAGCAAAGAAGGATTTCGCCGCTTTGCGGCTTCGAACATTCTAGTGAACCAGAATAACGTTGTCCGCGTCGATGCGCAGCTCCAGCTTGGCACTCAGTCGGAAAGAGTTGATGTCAGTGCCGAGTCAGCGGTGCTGCAGACGGATCGTGCGGACGTCCATTCGGAAATCGCTACCCATGCGCTGGAAAATCTGCCGCAGGCAAACCGGACGTACCAAGGGCTTCTGGCGCTGGTTCCCGGCATATCTCCACCCGCTGGGCAACTCGCTGGAGGAACCAACAATCCTTCGAAGTCTATGCAGTTCGCGGCTAATGGGACAGGAACCTACGGCGCGAACGTTCGGATCGAAGGAGTCAGCGCAACCAATCCGTGGTCGGCTCAGAATACGACGTTCGTGCCATCGGTCGAAGCGATCGCTAACGTCAATGTGGTTACCAATAGCCCCGATGCCGAGCAAGGCCAGGCTGGCGGTGCTTCAGTCAACGTAATGCTCAAGGGCGGCTCCAACCAGACGCACGGAGCAGCGTTCCTGTACAACATCGTCAGCGCGTTTGAAGCGAACAACTTTTTTGCCCTCCCTGGCTCCAAACCTCCTCACCTGGTGGACAACAACACGGGCGGCTCGCTTGGCGGGCACGTGATCAAAGACAAGCTGTTCTACTTTGGCAGCTACGAAGGAGATTTTGATCGCGAGGCAAATTCAGGAGTCCTTTCCTTTCCCAATCAGGCGACACTCCACGGTGATATGACCGGCTCAGCTAACTCCATCTACGATCCCGCAACGGGCAACCCGGATGGCACCGGGAGAACTCCATTTCCCGGAAAGATCATTCCGCAGAACCGGGTCAGTCCCGTTGTACAGAAGCTAATACCCCATTTCCCGGTAACGAATCTTCCAGGAGTCGTTAACAACAACTACGTCAATCAGGCGACTGTTTACAACCTGCACAAGATCGATACCAAAGTGGATTACAACGCCACTTCCAACCTCAGGTTGTCCGGCCGTTGGGGCTACCAGCCCTATTACAACCTGCAGGAGCCGGTTTATGGTCAGGTTCTAGGCGGTGCAAGCGCTTTTCCGCAGGCGCAAGCCGGAAATTACCTGCAGCACGGCGCCACGATGGCATTATCCGTTTCGGCAACCTACGTCGCTAGTCCTACGTTTATTGTCGATGCGACTTTTGGTGTTACACAAGCCCATCAATTGCTGTTTCCGACACAAGCGGACGTGAAATATGGTTCCGATGTGCTGGGAATTCCGAATACCAATCTCGGCAAACTTCCCTGGGCCGGAGGCATGCCGAATTTCAGCATCGCCAATTTCGTTGAGCTTGGAGCATCGTACACACCTCTCGAGTATAAAGATCCGATATTCGAGTACACTGCGAACGCGACAAAGATCAAGGGAGCGCACAACATTCGGTTCGGCTTCGACATCTCGCGGCAGCATCAGAATCACATCGAGGTCTCGCCCACCAACTTTACATTTTCCGGCGGTGTCACTTCGCTGAAGGGCGGCCCCAATCCGAACCCGTATAATTCGATGTCCGACTTCCTGTTGGGATTACCCCAGAGTATGCAAAATGCTGTCCAGGTCCCGCCGTTTCTGACCAAGCGTCTATGGCAGGACAGCGTTTACGTGCGTGATCAGTGGCAGGTGAACCGGAAACTAACGGTTAATTATGGCGTTCGTTGGGAATACTATCCCGTCCCGACCGAAAAAGACAACGGGGTTTTCTTTTACGATTTCGCAGCCAATAAGGTATTGGCATGCGGCGTGGGACCGAATCCGATCGATTGTGATATTCACGTTTCGAAGAAGCTATTCGCTCCCAGCGTCGGGATTGCATGGCGCCCGTTCGAAAAGTTCGTCGTTCGCATGGGCGGAGCCATATCGCCTTCCCAGTACAACATGTACCGTAGTTCGCTTATCTATCCGGATCTGGCGCTCGCTTCTGTCTCCGGACCCAACTCGTATACTGCGGCCGGCTCGCTGACGACTGGAGCGCCTATAGTGCCCATACCCAACTTTATTAATCCCGAGGGCGCCGTTACGCCTCCCCCAGGAACGGGCAATCTCTATACGGATCCACAGAATTTCGTCCGCGGCTATATCGAATCGTGGAACGTGACGATTCAAAGGGAATTCCTGGGCGGAATAACCGGCCAGGTGGGATATGTCGGGACGCACGCTGTTCACATGGATGCCCCGATAAACGAAAATTATGGTCGTACTCTTGGAGGCGGTGCAGCGAGTCAGCTTCTCTATCCCGTCGGCATTGTGGGCACTGTCAGTGTCCACGAACCTGCCGTGTACGCCCACTACAACGCGCTTCAGGCGTCCGCCCAAAAGCGCATGTCGAACGGTCTCGCGTTCCAGGCCTCTTACACCTGGTCACACCAAATTGGGTTATGCTGTGGCGGCGAGAACGTCGCCCCCAGTATTCTGATTCCGCAATACCAGAATCTGGCGATCGCCACGATGCCGATGGACGTGACGCACAACTTCCATCTCGCCGGCACATATGAAGTGCCATTTGGCAAAGACAAACGATACCTCCAGCATGGTGTGCTGTCCGCAATCGCCGGCGGATGGAGCGTAAATGCGATCTTTGCGCACGTTTCCGGGCTGCCATTCTCAGTTAGCGACTCGAACGCTTCGCTCAACGCACCGGGGAATACCCAGCGCGCCGATCTGGTGAAGGCAAACGTGGATAAGGTTGGCAACGGCGTAGGCGGTCAGGCTTACTTTGACCCGCTCGCTTTCGCGCCGGTCAGGACGCCTCGATTTGGAACGGCGGGTTTCGATACGCTCCGGGGACCCGGTAATAACAACCTGGATATGGGCTTGTTTCGGAATTTCGCGGTTACGGAACGCGTCAGGTTACAGATTCGCGCCGAGTCAATTAACGTCAGCAACACGCCGCACTTCGCCAACCCCGGCGCGAACGTCTCGAACATGTCCTTAAATAACGACGGCACGGTGAGGAGTCTGGGTGGATTCAGCCAAATCTCCAGCACCCGCGCGCTTGGCCGCCTGATAGATCAGAGGTACTTCCGGTTCGGCTTGCGATTTATGTTCTGATCGCCGCGAGTGCGACCGGCAAAACAAAAGCGCCGATCGCTCAGCCCTTTATTTGTTGCGCTTGCTTGCCTAACGCGAAGTGATCGCTTTGGGTGTTACATGGATTAGTGCGCCGGGATTGGCGTCTTCCAGCATCCACAGCGAGCCATCGGGGCCTTCTTCCACATCGCGGATGCGATGGCCCACATCCCAGCGCTCGGCGGGTTTAGCGCCGCCATGGCCGTCAAAGATGATGCGGTTGAGTGACTTGCTCGTAAGGCCGCTAATGAAGCCATTGCCGTTCCATTGCGGGAAGGTCTGGGTGCCCGTGTAGAACATCAGGTTGCCCGGCGCTATCACCGGCACCCAATAGATCGCCGGCTTCGTCAAGTCGGGCCGCGTGTCGGGCTTGGGAATAGGCACGCCGTTGTAGTTATTGCCGTAGGAGACGAGCGGCCAGCCATAATTCTTGCCCTTCTCGATCAGGTTCAGCTCGTCGCCGCCGCGCGGGCCATGCTCGACTTCCCACAATTCACCGGTGGGTGAAAACGCCATGCCATAAGGCGTGCGGACGCCGCTGGCCCAGGTTTCAGCCGGCGTGAGGTTGGGGCCGGGGAAGCTATAAGTGCTCACCACGGGCGCAGTCTTGGCGGCTTCGGTGTCATGCGGCGGATCGATCAGTGGAATGGTGGCCGCACCGGTTTTGCCGAAGTCGGGATTGCCGGGGGCGGGTTTGCCGTCCAGGGTCAGACGCAGGATCTTGCCTTCGGGCTGATTTGGATCCTGGGCCGGAGTGAAGCGCTGGCGGTCGCCAACCGTGAGGAACAGATACTGGCCGTCGGGCGAGAAGGCGACCTGCGCGCCTTCCTGGCCGCCTTTGCCCTTAGGCATCTGGTGCCACAAGACCTCGAAGTCTCCCAATCTAGCCGAGGTGGCGGTGGTGCGCAGTTTGGCGCGGGCGAGCGCCAGACCACCGCCATAGTCACCCGGCTCGACATAGGTGAGATAAATACTCTGGTCGGTGGCGTAATGGGGCGAGACGAAGACGCCATGCATGCCGTTCTGACCCTGCCAATAGACTGGAGGCGTACCGGCCACCACGATCTTCTCTCCCTGCTGAGACACCAGCCAAACGGGGCCGACCTTTTCGGTGATCAGCATGTGACCATCGGGCAGAAAGGCGATTCGCCAGGGCAGTTCAAAGGTGGCCACTGTGGTCATGGTGAAGGGCAGGCTGGGTTCGGGCTTCTGTTCGCCCGCGTTGACCTGGGCCCAAGCTGCCACCGATGCCAAAGTAAGCAGCCAAGCTGCTTTCGCAAATTTCATCTTGATTTCTCCTTGCTTCACTATCGCAGCCAACTACTTAGGCATGGGGATCGAAACGGCCTTGCCTGCGCCACGCTCGGCGATCCAAAGAGTATCGCCAGCCGGCTCAACCGCGGTTGGCGTTTTGAGCCCTTCCTTGATCACGGTAACGCTTGCCTTATCTCCACTCACCGTGATGGCGGAAATTTTACCGCTGCCATTTTCGGCAACGAAGAGCTTACCATTCGCCGCGCGCATGCCATCCGGTCCTTTTACCGGCTGGTCCATCCAGATATCGACAGGCGTGCCCGCTTTACCCGCCGCATCAACCGGGATGCGGTAGAGATTGTTAGAGATCACGTTGTTCACGTACAGCGTGCCATTCAGGAAGGTAATGCCGTCAATGCCCATTAGCGCTCGATGCTCCAGGAACAGCTCCGCGGTAGACGCACCAGACGGCAGCTTGTAGATTTTGCCATTGGCGGTATCTGTTATGTAGAGGGCCTTGTCCGGTCCGATTGAAAAATCGTTGCACGTGCTGTTGTCGCCTGGGAGCTCCCAGCGCATCGTTGCCGCGCCGGTAGAGAGGTCGAAACCTCTAAGGGCGGTGTGGCGTTGCATTGGATGCGTGTTTGGTACGGGGGTAAGCTGACAGGTCCACAACATATTGCCGGACGCATCCGCCAGCATGCCAAAGAAAAACGTTCCCGGTCCTTCGGCGCTGGCGTCGACAAACTTCTCAGCGGTGGACGAGCCAGAGCTCACCTTATAGATAAATGGCATGCTCGCACTCCCAACGATCAGCACGCCGCCCGTCGCCACAGTCAAACTTTCCGGCTGTGATTTCGCATCGGCGATCAAAATGTCGGCCGCGGAGGCAGTGTATGCAAAAGCCATTAGCAGAGCAACGCAACTGGCAAGACATCGCGCGTTCAAAATACCCATCTCAAATCTCCTCAGAGTTTTCCAACAGCATCGGAATCTTTCGTGTGACGTCAGCTAGCTCCAAATTATTTTTAGCATTCGGTAACGCCTGAAGTGCTTGTCGCCAGCAATAATTGGAAGATCTTGCGAGATCCCGGTTAGGCAACATATTTGACACCATACCCTAAGGCGCGCGCGAATATCATCGTCTCGCTGAGGTAAGGCATCACAAATCGCCTCTCAAAAAAGCTTCCAACGCTTCTTGCGTCTCAATCGCTTTGTCCCAATTGGGCTTCCTGTATCGCGAGATAGTCACTCGCTCGCCTCTTTCCACAGCCTTCAGTAGCTCCGGCAGATTGGCTTTGGCATATGCTGCGGTGACCTTCATACAAATATGGTGCAACACTTCCGTACATCTTTCCTGTCGCACCCTCAGTGCGAAACTGAAAGAAAAGAATGATTGGAAACGATATCCGCGCGAAGTTCCTGAACTACTTCGCGGGCCAGGGCCATCGTGTCGTCCGTAGCTCTTCGCTCGTGCCGGCCAACGATCCTACTCTGCTGTTCGCCAACGCCGGCATGAACCAGTTCAAGGACGTTTTCCTCGGCCTTGAAAAGCGCGACTACACCCGCGCCACTACATCGCAGAAATGTGTCCGCGCGGGCGGCAAGCATAACGATCTTGAAAACGTCGGCTACACGCGCCGCCATCACACGTTTTTCGAAATGCTCGGCAACTTCTCGTTCGGCGACTACTTCAAACCGGACGCCATCGCCTTTGCTTGGGAACTCGTCACAAGCCCGAACTGGTACGGCATGCCGAAAGACAAGCTGTATGTGACGATCTTCCGCGAAGACGATCAGGCCGAAGAACTGTGGCGCAAAGTCGCGAATTTCCCGAAAGACCGTATTTTCCGGCTCGATGAAAAAGACAATTTCTGGCAGATGGGCGAGACCGGCCCCTGCGGCCCCTGTTCGGAGATTCACTACGACATGGGCCTTGAAGCGTCGGAAAAAGGCCACGAGCACGAATCGTTTCCGTCCGACGCTGGCGGCCGCTTCGTCGAAATCTGGAATCTGGTTTTCATGCAGTTCGATCGTTCCGAAGACGGCAAACTCACTCCGCTGCCGCGTCCCTCCATCGATACCGGCATGGGGCTCGAGCGCGTCGCCGCCGTGCTGCAGGGCAAGCTCTCGAATTACGATACGGATCTGCTTGCGCCTATCGTGAAACGCGCCGGCGAGCTCTTGCATTCGGAATCGGCCACCGCTCTTCGCATCAATGCCGATCACGCGCGATCCACAGCCTTTCTTATTCACGACGGTGTTGTGCCGTCCAATGAAGGCCGAGGCTACGTGTTGCGCAAGATCATGCGCCGGGCATTGCGCAACGGCCGGCTCGCCGGAGCAAATGAGCCATACTTCTACAAACTGACCGATTTCGTCGCTGAACTGATGAACCCTGCCTACCCGGAGCTGGACGAAAGTGCCGGACGTGTGGCGCGTATTGTTCGCGACGAAGAAAATCGCTACGCGACCACGTTTCAAATCGCAGAGCGCTTTTTCCAGGAGGAAGCGAAATCGGCCGTCAACGCCGTGTTGCCCGGAGCAGCCGCGTTCAAGCTATACGACCGCTACGGGCTGGCGCTCGACGAGCAGGAAGAAATGGCGCGCGAGTTTGGTCTCACCATCGAGCGTGAAAATTTTTCCGTCGAAATGGAGAAGCAGCGCGCCCGCGCCCGCGCAAGCTGGAAAGGCGCCGACAAGACCCAGATTGCGGATGTCTACAAAGAACTCCCGCCGTCGGAGTTCATTGGGCGCGAGACGCTGGAGTTCCCCGTGGAAGTCCTGCGGCTCATTGGGGACAACGAAGTGGTATTCGCCAAAACTCCCTTCTACGCCGAATCGGGCGGCCAGGTGGGCGACACCGGCCTTCTGCTCGATCCTGAAACCCGCGAGCGGGTCGCGGTGATCGAAGGGACGTATAAGCCTGTTCCTTCCGCCATCGTCCACAAGATTCGCGCCGCGAAGCCCATTCATGCAGGCGACAAGTTGATCGCCGTCGTCGATCGGCCGCTGCGCGCTGCTACGATGCGCAATCACACCGCCACGCATCTGCTGCACGCCGCGCTCCGGCAAACGCTCGGCACGCACGTTCGCCAGGAAGGCAGCGTTGTGGAGCCCGGCCGTCTGCGCTTCGATTTCCGCCACTATACGGCCATGACGGAAAACGAGCTTAGTGAAGTGGAACGTCTGGTCAATCAACAGATCCTGGCGAATACCGAAGTGGTTACCGACATCATGGATCTCGATCGGGCGCTCGCCACCGGAGCCATGGCATTGTTCGGTGAAAAATACGGCGAAAGGGTCCGTGTCGTTAGCATTCCCGGTGTCAGCCGTGAACTTTGCGGCGGCACACACGTTAGCCGTACCGGAGATATCGGGCTTCTGAAAATTGTGTACGAAGGCAGTATCTCCGCCGGCGTGCGGCGCATCGAAGCCCTGACCGGCGAAGCAGCCCTGGAGCGCTTCCAATCGGCCAGCGCCCAGCTTGCCCAAGCCGGCAAGCTCCTCCACACTTCCGAAAGCTCCGTACTGGAACACATGGAGAAGCTGCTCGAGCACCAAAAAACATTGGAACGGCAGCTCGACGCGCTCAAAGCACAACTGGCCCGTCGCCAGATCGAAAATCTGGAAGGGCGCAAAATCAACGGCGCCACTGTGATCGCTGAAAAACTCGAAGGTTTGGATTCCAAGCAGCTTCGCACCGTTGCCGACACGTTACGCAATAAGTGGGGCAGCGCCGTTATCGTCATTGCTTCTGTAAACGATTCGAGCGTTTCGATCATTTCCGCCGTAAGCAAAGACCTCACCGCAAAAGTGCAAGCCGGCAAGTTGGTCGGCGAAGTTGCCAAAGCCGTCGGCGGCAAAGGCGGCGGCCGTCCCGACATGGCCGAAGGAGCCGGAAAAAATCCGGACGCGCTGCCCGCCGCTCTCGCCGGCGTCTACCAGCAAGTAGGAGCGCTGCTTTAGTTGGAACATTTTGACGTAGCCATCGTGGGCGCAGGCCCCACCGGCCTCGCCTGCGGCATCGAATTACAAAAGCGCGGCCTAAAACCCGTCCTGTTCGATAAGGGCTGCGTCGTCAATTCGATTTATCACTACCCCATCAATCTCGTCTTTTTCACCACGCCCGAGTTACTCGAAATCGGCGATATCCCGATGACCTCGCTGAACGAAAAACCTGGTCGCACGGAAGCGCTGAAGTATTACCGCCGTGTTGCTGATCTGTACAAGCTGAATATTCACCAGTACGAGCGCGTTCTCGGCTTCGAAGGCGCGGACAACAGCTTTACCGTTCGCACCGATATCGCTTGCTATGGCGCGCGCAAAATCATACTCGCCAGTGGCTACTACGATATCCCCAATCGGCTGAACGTGCCCGGCGAAGCTCTCGAGAAAGTCATTCACTATTACCGCGAAGCGCACCCCTTCTATAACCAGGACATATTGATCGTCGGCGCTAAGAACTCCGCCGCCATCGCCGCGCTGGAACTCTACTGGACCGGCGCACGCGTCACCATGGTTATTCGCGGATCGGGCATTTCTCATAACGTGAAGTACTGGATCAAGCCCAACATCGAGAACCGCATTAAGAACGGCGAAATTCAGGCGTATTTCCACAGCCGCATCAAAGAAATTCGCCCGCACGATGTCGTCGTCGGGACGCCCCAAGGCGAACTAATCGTGAAGAACGATTTCGTGTTCGCCATGACCGGCTATCGCCCCGATTTCGAGTTCATGGCCGAACACGGCATTCATCTCGATCCCGCCACCTCGAAGCCCATCACCGATCCGGTCACCCTCGAAAGCGAGCGCCACGGCGTGTACCTGGCCGGGGTCATTGTAGCCGGCATGCATACTAACGAAATTTTTATCGAAAACGGCCGTTTCCACGGAAAGCTGATCGCCGAGGCGATCGCAAAAGAAAAAGCCGGTTGCTAAACCGGCTCAGGGAACTTGGTTGGGTGGGTTTTGAGTGGATTTTTCGGAGAAGTTACTGGTTGGGTGTTTCAGAAGCGGGGTGTCGGTTGTGGGAGCAACCATCGTTCCCTGAGTCAATCTTTATGGTTCGGCCTGACTACAGGCATCTCCATTGCCAAACACCCGCTCGCATATTTTTCAAGAACTTACCATTCACTCGAAACAGCACGCAGCGAATTTTTTACCGACCCGGTCATTTCCTCCATGTCATGGTAGCGTGGGCGGTAAAACCGACTGCCGGTGTACTTCTCCCGATTGCGCCTCCTCGATCGTGACATTGTTCGCTTGCAGCGTGGTGCCCAGCGTCTGGTCGAGTGCAATCCGGGCGTTGCTGTAGGCTACCAGCGCCGCTACTTCGGTAGATTGCGCCGTCGCCAGATCCCGCTGCTGCTGGACGACAAGAAACGACGTGGAAGCGCCCAAGGCAAACCTCTTCTGCTCCGCGTCAAGCAATTGTTGTTGGAGGACGCGATTGTGGACCGCGGCCTGATAACGGGCGCGAGCTTGCTGGAGGGCGACGGATTGATTGGAGACGTTGACTGCGACTTGGTTTACGCTGCGCGCGTCTTGCAGCTCGGTTTGACGAAGCGAGAGCTGATCAATGCCATAATCGGCTTGAGCCTGGCGGTTGCGCATATTGCCGGCAATAAATCCGCCGGCGCTCTGAGTTGGGAAATTGCGTCGAAACGCCTGGCTCACAGCCGTTCCGAGTCCGCCAACAAAGAATTGCGGGGGAACCTGACACGCTCCGATGGGCGAAACCGGGCATTGTAAATAGCCAGGGCGGAGCGTACCATCGGGATTGTAAGCCTGACTAATTCGGTTCCTCGATACCGGCACGAGTTGCGCTGTTCCGGAAAGACCTTGCGTGGACACGTTCACAATCCCGTTCAGGGTTGGCAAGATGCCGCTTTTAGTGCCAAGCGACGAAGTTTCCGAATTGACGAGGTTGAGTCGGTCTACTTCCAGATCGACGCGATTGGCCATGGCGGTCGCGATCAGCTGCTTCATGGGCGGTGTGTCGTCTTTTTCCGGAACGTCGATGCGATCCAAAGGAACGATTTCCACATCCCTTAACAGCGGGTCCCCGAGGCCATTCCGGCTTAACACATTTTTCAAGGAAACCTGCTGTTGCTGGAGAGTAGTTTGCGAGATGACAAGATCCTGCTGGGCGGTGGCCGCCTGGGCCTCCGCTGTCGTGACATCAAGCGGCGCCATGGTCCCGATCTGCACCTGCTTCTTATTGTCTTCGTAAAAACGCTGCGCCACATCTAAAGCGCTTTGCTTGGCTTTTACATCTTGCAGGTCGGCAACCAGGCCGTAATACAGGTTTAGAACGTTTGCGACGACTCCAATGACCTGAGTTTTGAAAGTCAGATCGCTGATGTGGATGTTCGCCTTGCCAATAGTAATGTTGCGGGCGTTCATCGCACGGCCAAAACCATTCAAAAAATTGTGCCTGACCTGAAGCTGCATACGGACAGCGTTGATTGGGTTTAAGAGGTCCGACGGGACGTTTTCCTTGACATATTGATCCGTGAAACTGAGGCTCACGGTGCCGCCGGTGATCAAGCCCTGGTTATAGGTCTCGATAAACGTTCGCTGGCTCCGAATCCAATTTTCGGTTTCGGTTTGAGAGAGGTTCGACTGCGGATTGGACAGGTGCGAAAACACCCCCGAGCTTTGAAAAACAGGGTCGAGTGTCGGTGCCACTGGGCCGACTTGCGTAATTGTCGTGTTTGTGGCAGCGCCTGTGCCTCCGCCTGTGCCGTTGTTTACACCGGCAGCAGCCTGGGTTCCCGCAACGCCCGCGCCACTGACAACCGTATTGACTTGAGAGGAGCCGCTGGGTACACCGGGAAGGGCGCCGCCGGCTTCCGCGCGCTTTTCGCTCCATACGGCAGTCAGTGGATTGTAGCGGTAGCTTTCGAGGTCGAGATTGTTTTCCAGGGCGAGGGCGATCGCGTCCTGCGCCGTAAGATACAGTTTGCCGGCGCGTATCAGATCGCGCAAACGCGGCGAATTGGTTAGCTTGACCGGCGGGACTGTCACGGCCTGATACGTGCGCAGCACGGGGGTGGAAGGCCTTACGGGCGCCAGCCGTTGATTCTGCGCCCAGCTCAAAGGACCCGCCAGCAACGCGCACAAAGCCGTTGCCGTGAACCGCTGCAACAGTTGTGGAATATGCATCATTGTTTCGGCCCTTGCGGAGTGGTTGGTGTGGTTTCGCTGGGAAGTACCGCCGGCAATGCGGATTGCCTGGCGACCTGACCGGAAAGCGCTTCGTCGATCGAAATATTATTGACGTCGAGCGTCGTTCCCATGGCCTGATCGAAGGCGATCCGCGCATGACTGTAATTCGCGAGCGCCTGCTGCTCGGCCGATTGAGCGGCGGCTAGCGCCTGCTGATCTTGCACCACCTGGAAAACGGTCGAAGCGCCGAGTGCATATTTTTTGCGATCGGCATCCAGATTTTGCTGCTGCAGGATACGTGCTTTCACGGAAGAGTCATAGCGGACGCGAGCTTGCCGCAATCCGATGACGGCATTCTGTACATCGACACGCACCTGATTCAGTGATTTTTGCAAAGCAAGTTCGTTTTGCCGCAACGACAACGCCGAGGTAGCGTAATCGGCTTGGGCGGCGCGATTGCGGAGCGGGATGTTCAATGAAAAACCGGCAGAATAGCTGGGAAAATTGCGCCGGAGAATCTGGGCCAGAACGTTGCTGTAGCCTCCTGTAAGGTAAGGAATCGAATCGATTGCGCCCGGCGGCGCCAGCGCATTCATATCGCCGCTGAGACCGTTGTTCGTCAATTCGGCGAAGACCTGAAGAGTCGGCTTGAGGCCGTTCTTGATAGCAACCAAGTTGATTTTAGTGCTATCGATATTAATTTGGCTCTGCTCGATTTCGATCCGCCTGCCGAGCGCTTCCTGAACGAGCTGATCGATCGGCTTCAGTTCATCCTGTTTCGGCACCTGGATGGTATCGAGGGGAATAACGTGAACCTCAGATATCGTGGGGCTCGCCACGCCATTGCGGCTCAAAGCGTTTTTCAACACCGTCTCCTGCTGGAGCAAGTTGGTTTGTGCCACTAGAAGGTCCTGCTGGCTGGAATACACCTGCGCTTCGGCGCGCGTTACTTCGATGGGGGCGAGCGTTCCGATTTGCACCTGCTTCTTGTTGTCCTCGAAGAGCTGCTGCGCGGTGGCCAATTCATCCTGCCGGGCCTTCAAATCTTCGCGAAAGCTCACCAGGTCCCAATAGAGATTGAGCACCGCTGAAACAGTGGTGATGACTTGTAATTTGAACTGCAGGTCCGAAACTTTCTCGTTATTTTTAGAGACCCGAATATTCCGGCCGAGCACGGGCTTGCCGAAACCCTGCAACAAATTTTGTGAGATTTGGAAATCCAGATTGGCTGAACTAAAAGGATTCAGGTTATTGAAGAGACTGTTGTTGTGAGTATGATTGCTGGTAAAAGTGAACTGCCAGAACGTTCCGAAATCGTTGTTCTTGGAGACCTGCGCCTGGTACTGGCGCGAATCGACAACCAACGCCGTTGTGCCGGTGAGAACCGTATTGCTTTGCGGGCTCGTGGTATGGCCAAAATTTGCGAAGAGAAAGAACTGCGGGTCCAAATTCGGGATGACGGGTCCCACCTGAGTTACAATGCCTCCGCTGGTGCTGAAAGTCGCAGCTGCCGTTCCTCCTCCGCTCGTCAAACTGACGCCCGTGAGACTTACACTCTGCGGGCCTGGCTGTACCGCCACGCCGACGTCGCGTAGCGGGGCCCCGCCTTCGGCGCGCCGCCGGACTTCTCTACTAAGCAGTGGCCCGTAGCGCTGAATCTCGATATCGAGGTTATTCTCGAGCGCCAGCGCAATCACATCCTGCGCCCTCAGGTAAAGATTGCCCGCGCGCACCAGCGACTCCAGCCGGCTTGAATTCGTCAAATTGATAGGGGGAACGTTGCGTTGTTGATACGGGCGCGTCAGCCAGCCGAGGCCACCCTGGGGCGGATCGATGCGCACGGCCGATTGCCCGGATACGAGGCTGCTTTGGGTAACCACCAACAGTAGAAGGCTACATAGCCAGGAGAGAGGGGTTTTGAATCGTCTCATCAAAAATCGTCTAGAAGAACAACGCATCAGTCGCAAGTCAAGTTCCTTGTTTCTCTTAGGGGAACCCTCATAGTAACTTAACAATGCCGCGCGGCCCTATTATCTATCTGTCCGATTTTGGGAAGCGAGGGGCCGCTTTCGCAAAGCGATTGCTATCCTGTCGAGGGCATGGCAAGCTCCAGCATGGCTTTATTTGAAGAGACCGGCGCCTATCTGCACGGTCATTTTCGCTTGACTAGCGGTCTGCATAGCGGGGAATATCTGCAATGCGCCAAGGTGCTAGCGCATCCGCAGTATGCCGAAAGGCTCGGCCGTGCGTTGAGCGAAAAAATCAATTCACTTCTTGACGGCGCGGCGATTGATGTAGTAGTAAGTCCTGCCATGGGCGGAATCGTTATTGGTCACGAAGTCGCGCGCGCCCTCGGAGCGCGCTCACTATTCACCGAACGCGATGCCGCAACCAACGCGATGATGCTGCGCCGCGGTTTCGAAATCCTGCCCAGCGAGAAAGCCGTCGTCATCGAAGACGTCATCACCACCGGCGGCAGCACCAGGGAAGTGGCCGATACTGTAAGTGCTGCCGGAGCCAAGGTTCTCGCCGCTGGCTCGATTATCGACCGCAGTGGCGGTCGCGCCGATGTCGGTGTTCCTCGTGTGGCTCTCGAGACTCTCGAAGCCATCGCCTATCAACCAGAGGAATGCCCTCTGTGCCGCCAGGGTCTGCCGCTCGTCAAGCCCGGCTCGCGCCGCACCTGACGTGTCACATGCGGAGACTCCGCCTTCAAGTTGCCTATGACGGTACCGATTTC
>Ga0157374_10001672_pt1 | contig 18575 bp, 36 predicted proteins | sample M25metaG_FD_115308 | JGI IMG/M metagenome (GOLD analysis project Ga0157374, IMG submission 115308) | Miscanthus rhizosphere microbial communities from Kellogg Biological Station, Michigan, USA - M2-5 metaG | ecosystem: Host-associated > Plants > Roots > Rhizosphere > Soil | place: USA: Michigan...
GTACCCCTACTTTAGCGTTACAGTTTGAGCCGCGCGGGGTTGGGAGGTATCTCAGGTACCCCCGGATCCCCGTTGCCCCCTACAGCTCCCAGCGGAGCACTTCCCCTTTCGGTACCTCGATCCCTCCGGGGAAGCGCCAGCTACAGGCGTACCGCGCCCAGCATTCCTCCCGGATGTAGAGCGGTTGGCCGAAACTCCCCAGCCACATCCGGTTCCCCTCGGCCGCGATAAAGGCGTGTGGGGTTTCTCCCTGATGGTCTCGGACTTCCTCCAGTGCCCCCTCCGCGTCGTAGCCGAACAGCCGGAACAGCCGCCCGAGAACCTCGCTATCGTTCCCCCCGGTGGTCTGTAGCCCGTACGCCGCCGCCATCTCCTGGTGACGGTACACGGTCCCGTTGTGCGCGAACACCATATCCTCGATCATCAGCGGTTGCGCATCCTCGATCCCGGCGCCACTGGTCGCAAGGCGCGCATGTCCAATGCCGGCTGTCGCGAGCGGGAGATTCAGCGCGAAGGGTTCCGGCCAGCTTGGAGCGCGGCGAGCCAATCGATACCACTCCTCCTCAAACCGCCAACAGATCCCCACGCTATCCGGGCCGCGCCGCCGCGCTTGATCCGCGAGCTGCTGGACGTACGCCGGATCCGCGTTACCCGTGAAAGCTATCAGGCCGCACATGGTTTACCTCGATCAGCTTGAACAGCATCTTCGCGTGCTGGGCTTCGGCTTCCAGCCACGTACTACAGCGCTCACAATCGTTACTTTCTCCATCCCTGAATAGCATCGTTTCGAAGAGGAGCGGCGGTCCCTTCCCGAACTGGTGATCCAGCCCGAGAAAGACCGTGGACACCATCCCTCCTGGAATCTCCGTCTGAAACACCACGCGGTTTTCCAGATTCCCGAACCATTCCGCCCACTTCAGTACATCCGGCTCCTCCACCGGAGTCTGGCCGAGCAGGACGTAATGTTTGAAGCTCACCCCTCGTCCTCCTCATCGTCCTGCAATTCCTCTACACCCTGGAGTGCGAATTCGAGATTCGAGTGGGCATCGGTAAGGTGCTGGTGGACGCGGTTTAGATCGTAGCCTTCCATCGAGCTGACCGCAGCCGCTATATCTGTCGTAGCTGCGGAGATCAGCGCATTTACCGTTGCTTTGTCCATAGAAACTCCTTCGCTCCATCCAGAACCCGTGCCGCATCCTCCACGATCCCCGGCTCGATCTGGTACACCTCGTCCCACGCCGCGGCTGAGTTCCGCGCGAACTGACGCGCGGCCCACGGCCCCGTACCCACCTGATAGCCGCGCGGCCACGAGTAGCAGGGCGGGAGGCTCGCCTGGAAGTAGTGGAGCGCGGCGAACACCTCCTCGTGGGTCCAATCCGCCAGCGGAGCGTAGCGCGTCACGCCGCGAGCGTTGGTGTACATCCCGTCGCGGCCGCAGTAGTTGCCGTCCTTACGCCGACGCCCCACCGCCAGGAGATCGAAGCCCTCGCGTTTGATGAACTGCTCCTGGCCCCAGTGCTGGACCTGATGAAACCACTTCGCGGCGAGATCCGCCGTCTTGGGGAAGAGCATCTCCGGGTTCCGGGAGAGCCAATCGAGATCGTGGCGGGTCCGGATCACGGTCAACCTGGGCGGCATGTGGTCGGTCACCCACTGGAGGAACGCGCGGTACTCCAGTTGCGTGATCACGAGGATACACGCCCGATAGCCCGCGAGATCGAGGATCCGCTCTAGGACAATGGAGTCTTTCCCTCCGCTCCAGCCAAAGGCCAGATCCCGGTGTCCCACGGTGGCGCGGATTGCTTCCACGGTCTGCTCGATCCTCGGCGCGATCTCCAGGGCGCTCGCTTCCTGGTAGGAGCGCTGCCAGATCTCCTGGTTATCGATCCCCTGCTTTTTCCCCAGTGTTGCGGTAGCCACTATCGAGTCTCCCGGCGTGCCACCGCGTAGATCGCCACCCCGCGATCCACGTCCAACCCCTGAAGCTCCAGGTGCAGGACCTGGACCCTGCAACAGTGCCGCTCGCTGATCTCAATCGCCAGCGGGACCGGAACGCCATCGGCTACCGTAAAGGTTCGCGGGATTCCCTGATCCACGTAAACCGCCGTCACCGCTGGCCCCACCAGGGCTGGGAGTGGTGTTTATTCTGGCGCTCGATCATTGAAGGCCGTCTCGCAGCCATCCAGAGCACCACCAGAAACAGAATGCCAATCCCGATCATCATTGCCATTCCCTCCTCTTCGCAGTCGCTATCATCTGCACGACTTCCATTGTTTCCTTGAGGCGCGGATCGCGGAGGAGCTTCCGCCGTTCCGTGCGGTCAATGGCGCGGAGTACGAGATTCGCGCCATATCGGTTGAGCGCTCCACAGTAGAGACAGACCGCGTAATCGCCCTCAGTGGGGATCCGCGCGGCTGGCCCCTTGAGATCCACCCCAGTCCCGCCCTCTGCCGTCCTTCCGCACGTTGGACACTTATTCCCCGGCATCTTTCGGGCGACGGAGCTGAGGTGGACCTCTTTCATCAAGCCCCCGCGTCCTGCGTGACCGTGAAGGTCTGGCCGTTGACGTAGATGTGTCCGGTACGCGCGGGAGCAGCGGCCACCTGTGCTGCCACGGTGTACATGACCGATCCGCTGGCGGTCTGCGGTGTGTCGGGCGCGGTCACGGTGAGCCACGTAGCGTTCGGATCCTTGGTGTAAAACCATGCGCCAGGGCCGCTCTGGTTGACGGCGATACTCGCGCCTCCCGCGTTCAGCGTGTGGTTGCGGCTGGTGGGGTTGAGCGTAACCGAAGCCACGGCCTGGGTGCTGTAGCCGCCCGGAGTGATCACGCTTTCGATCAGGATCCCGTAGTCGCGGAGCTGATCGGTCAGCACTTGGCGGTTGCCCGTTCCCGGCCAGATGATCGCATCCGCCTTAAACTTCCCGCTGATATAGAGCAGGACCACGGAGGAAACGAGAGTCGCATCCGCGTTCTCAGCCACAATCGCGTTGGGCGCGGTGTCGCCAGGAGTGACGATCCCCGTTGCCGGATCGATGTGGACGATGGTGCCGCGCTTATAGAACCCGGCTCCGCTCGCGAGCGTACCTGTCCGCGAAACGATGGTGCCGCCTGAGATCAAACTGTCGTAGGCGAAAATCCCCTCCGCTTTGAAAGAGGCAAGCCCGTAATTCGGAATCGGTGCAGTGGACATGTTGTTGTACTCCTACCAGCCAATTCTAGGCGCTTTTTCAAAGGCTTTCCGAACCTCATCGTACGGGTCTTCATCGGGCTGGATATGGCCCCCCTCAATCAGTCTTTGCTGGATCTCGTTGGCAACCAGGAAATACTCCTCGGCGGTCACCTCACTGAGATTGCGCTCCACGAACCGCCGCGCGTAGGAATTGTCGCCCAGCTTGACCGCCGCGAGTCCCGCGTAACAGCCGAGCCGCATGGCTTGCTCGCGCTTATCCATCGAAAGTCACCTGATCGCCGCCCCGGATCATGATCCCTTCCGGATCATCGGTCACCCCGGTCACGAGCGTCCACATGGGTTCCTCGTCGCTATCGAGTATCCGGATGTAGACCTCATCATCGAGCGGCATCTGGACGAGCTGATCGCGCAGTTCTCGGACTGTCATATTCCCCTCACCTCCACAAACGGAACGATGGTCAATCGGTGACCGCCGTGCTTCTCCTCGTACATATGGCACCCCGGCTGGTGGATCCAGTAAAACTCATCGCAGGAACGGCAATAGTCGTACGCGGCGACTTGCCCACACCGTCCACAGGCTCGATGTAGCCTAGCGAGTGCCAGGAGTTCCTGGACGTGCTGCGCTTCAAGGAAGGGCACTATTGTTTCCTCTTCGTAAAATCGAAAGACTCTATCGTTTCCTGGAACACCTCTTCAGGGATGGAGTACTCCTTCGGTCCGGGGATTTGATCGAAACAGACTTCGCAGCACAGCTCGATTCCAGGGTTCTCCCGGAGGATCCGCTGGCCCGATGGGAAGAGACACATCGCCTCCCCGCAGGTAGCGCACGTAAACCCGTACTTCGCCTGGGGGTGGGTGCGGTACATGTTGGCGGTACGCATTGCAACAAGCCGTTGATCTTTCATAACTGCTGGCCTCCACTCTGGTAGCTCTCCCTGCTCATATACCAGCCTCGATACTTTTCCACGTCCACGTAGTAGTAGCCGTCGTAACGGCAAGTTGCTGTGAGCGCCATGATCCCCACGATGACCGTAGCCCCGCAGCCGGGACACTCCGCGATGCTGGTGTCGCTCCAGATCAGGCTCATATCCAGCTCTCCAGTACGGCGGGATCGTCCAGCTCCTCGCGCGGGATCCGCGCCAGCCCCGGCGGGATCCCCGCTCGCGCCTCCTCCAGCGTGGGCGCAATGATGAACGGGTACTTGTCATCGATCAGCTTATCCAGCCGCCAGCGCCGAACCACGTAGTGGCGCGGAAACTCCCGCGAGGGGCCGTAGACCGTGTAGAGGACAATCTCAGTACTCATACGAACCGCACCTTGTCGCCCATCTCTTTGATCGCCATCTGGACCGCGATAGCTTTCGCGAGCGCGGGTAAGCCCTCATCGTTCCAGGCTTCGGTTTCAAGATACTCCGTGTTTTCGATCCTCCGGTACATGAGGCTCGCCTGATCGCCGTTATCGAGTGTCAGGCCGAGCTGCATCTCAAACTGATCGAACGGATTCCACTTGTTCCCCTGCGTGCTAAAGGTGAAGACCTCGGGCGGGATCGAGACGCCGAACTCCGGAGCATCCGCCTGATCAATCGAGGGATCGATGACCCAGCGGTTTTCCACCAGCACCAGGAGATGGCCGTTCCAGCCCTTTATTGGAAGATCCTGGTAGCTCGCCGCCGTCTTCCGCATCTCCGCGCGTTGCTCCTCGGTCCACCCGCTGATCCGCGCGTACTTCCTGGCGGGTACCTGGAGAGCGAAGGCTACCGGGATCTCCTGGCTCCGGAGCTGGAAGAGTTTCATTACCTCGATGGTGCACCGCGCCGATGCGATACAGGAGCTGGCATCCATGAACTGGCGCATGATGGGCCGCGCGATCTGGCTGAAGACATCCACAATCCTCGGCGCGTTTTCCCTCATCGCTTCAGGCTTCAACATTCACCCTCCGGATCGCGCCCATCCGCTCCGCGAGTTCGAGGATGGGCGTCTTATCGTTGGCGAAGAACCCCGCGCAGACCGCGTTCCTCCGGGTACCCAGCGTGGCGTGACAAACCACGCTGGTATCCCCGGCGACAGCCTGAGCTTTGATCGCAACATCCATCAGCGGCGAGCCAGGGCGGTAGATACAGCTCGCGCACATCCGCGCCTGGACGTGGACGTAACCGTCGCGGTAGATGTTGAACTTCCTCATGCGCTTTTGGCCAGATGGATATTAACCTTCGCGTGATCCTCCCGCTTGAGGCGATACACGATGGGATCGAAGTAGTGGGAGAGCGGAAGGTCGGCATTCTTCCGGTACCGCGCCTCGCCCTCCATGTACTCCTTGTAGGCGTTGCGCCCCGCCATCGTAGCGTGGAATCCTTTCCCGGCGCGGTGTCCGATCCAGCCCCGGTGGTACAGCGAGCCAAAGGCCCGCTGATCGAGTTCCGCCGCTTCCAGGACGCTCGTGAAGGTTGAGCGCGAGCAGAATAGCCGCAGCATCGGAAGTTGAAGTTTCGAGATTGAGTTATAAATCTTGTGAGGCTTCATTTATGCCGCCTTTGCGAGTTTCGCCGCTCTCTTGCCCGCTATTCTCGCCTTTACTGTTTTCTTTACCCAGGCTGCGTGCTTGGGATGGTCGGGGTGATTCGGATGGTTGAGTGATAGCACGCGCTTCTTCTTAATTGGCTTCCGCGCTTCCAATCGCCGCGCCATCTCCGCTTTTCTCTCCTCGGGATCTGCGCTCCAGCCTCCCCTACCATCCATCACCTTCCGTTTCACTTTCACCTTCCGCCCACTGATCTGCTCGCCCTCGGCAGCAGCTAGTTGCATCCGGAGATCGTCCAGCATCTCCTGGAGAAACTGGATCGACTTCTGGATCCCTGGTATGAGAGAGGCTCTCCCATACTGCGCATAGCGTTCTATATCGTCTCGTTCCATTCTCTTGGCTCCTGGGTTGTAAATACCTTACACCAACAAGAGTACAAAAGTGTCTGGAAATCTACCAGTAATCGCGTGAAAATCACGTCGATTTGTAAATCTGCCCCACTGTCCAGGGTACAGGGGAGAGGAATCACACAGTAAGAACGCCTCTGGCGAAGTCCGGGTGGGCGCAGCGTCTCGCGGCTGTATAGTATTCCCCAGGCATGTCGAAGATCTCTTTGTCTGTCTTGACGATGTACCAGCCCGTGTCCTGGCAGAGGTTGCAGCGGTATTCGGGCGGCGGGATGTCTTTCCCGTCTGGAATCCTCGGGAGGCTGCGAAGCGTGGAGTGGATTTTCCCTGGCGAATCGAGACTCTGGTAGACGTCGCAGGGCATCGGGCACTTCTTGTTGTTGCGGATCCAGCCCTCGATAAATTGCTTCGCCTGGAGCCTTGTCTCGGCGGTCTGGATCGCTTCGACCAGTGCCTGCTCTCCCTCCGGGGTCTTGGGGTAGCGCTCCAGGATCTTGAGACGGAATACCAGCTCCTCAATTCCGGTGATCATGCAGCAACCTCCCCGCGAAGCTCCGCTAACCTCCTGCGAGCTGTCTCAATCAACTCGGGCGTGGGGGTGGGCCAGATTGAACGCCCGCTCACGATATCCTCGTTCGCCTCAATTTCCGCCCGGAGCTTTTTCCGCCGCGCTCGCGCCTCGTCCTCGGGTCGACGCGCCTCAGCCGCAGCCTTGGCCGCTTCCATCCGGATCTTATCCGCTGCCTCGCGCTCCCGGTTCGGGTCCGTGTTGCTCTTGATCTGCTTTTCCTCGGGCGGGTAGCGCCAATCGTTGTCGTGGATCCAGCGCCAGAGCATTGGGATAAACCGCCCCTCCCGGTAGACCGCCCACATCTTCCGCCACTGGGTGTGGCTCGCACGGATCTGATCCGGGGTGGCGCCCTCGGCCAACACCCGCTCGATCTGTTTCACCGCGCCTCCGGGATTCCCCGGTTGCGGATGGTTGGGTAGAAGCTCCTGAACGAGCGCGGCCGCAGCTTCCCGGTTCTCTCTGGTAGGGGGTTTTCCGGATGGCTCACAGGGCGAGCTAGCCACCTGTCCGGGGTGTACGTTTTTCTTCGGCTCCGCAGGAGCGCCGCCGCCGCCGTTCGCCCCAGGAAAACTGGCGGCGACTCCGCTAACGCTGTTGTTCAGAAATAATGTCTCTCGTTCATTAAGGATAAAATCGTCACGCCTAGCAAATTCTGGCTGGCCAGAACCTGACGGACAAGGGGTAGGAGTAGGGGTCTTTTTGAGGGGCGTACGCCACTCCTCGTGGGGCCGGATCTCGTAGCGGTTACCACGTCGCCCCTTGGTAGCCAAAATGATCCCCGCCTCGCGCAGCTCCCGGATCCAATTCCGGATCGAGGACACCGAGCAGCGCATCTCCCTGGCGAGAGTATCGTGTCTCGGATTACACTGCTTCGTCTCCCGGTTGCGGTGCCAGTAGAGCATCGAGAGCGCCAACTGTGCGCCGTGAGACAATCTCGCCACTACACTGTGTTGCGGAAGTGGTTTATAGTTGAGGTTGAGAGGGGTCGTCATTGCATTCCTTTCCGGGGCTTCTTTGCAGGGGGCCTTGTCGGCGCTATGCGCTCCGGTTGGAATCGGACCCAGCCGGGGCGCTCAACCTACGGCGCTCGCGCCCGCCTCTCGTGTCCCTCCAGAAAATCCACGAGCTGTTCCTTGGAGTCGACCATCACGGCGGCGAGCTTGTAGCCGAACTGGATCTTGGGAAACTTGTCGTACTGGGTATCCCTTAGCGTCTTTCCCGGCCGCTTGAACTCGACAAAGAACGCGGGATACTTCCCGTGGACCGCCGTGTAATCGGGGATCCCCACGGGGCCGAATTCCACAAGGCTTCCACTGAGCGTCCGGAACTTTCCCACAGGATTTCGACGGAGCCAGTAGCCACGTTTGGCGAGAACCGCAGTGCAGTCCTCAATCACGTCAGCTTCGGACAGGTGTAATTTCGGCTCGGTCAGTCGGAACGTCATTGGATTTCTCGGGTACGGTTTCGAGGAGTTTCTCCAGCTCCCTGCGGCAATCCGGGCAGAACTTATCGCGCGTGGGAAGCTGGTGGAGGTACAGGTGATCCTGGCGGTTACCCGCCTTCAATTCGGCGCTACAGTAAGCGTGGCGGATATCTTCAAAGCGCTGGAGGTGCCACAGCGGCGAGCGGGCGCCACCGTTCCCGCCCGCGATGTAGACCATGGTCAGCTCCAGGCGGTTCCGCAGGATCCCCGCGGCGTACCGCTTCTGGACCTCCATGAACTGGGCGTGGGAGATCTTCCACATGCACGCGGGGCAATCGAGCTTCCCTTGCGGGATTGGCTCCTTGCAGCGTCTACAGCGTGGCGCGGCCGCAGCCGGGATATCGTTGGGGTAGGTGTGAGAAACCGGGGCATCGCTCATTTGATCGCGCTCCCATGTACGCGCGTGAGCAAGCCGATCCTCAACTGCCCACGGAAAAGATCGAGCTGCACGCTCCGGAGGGGTCCGGTGTACGCTCCATCGCGACAAACGTAGTAGACATCATCCCCGCCGGAATCCACTATCGCGAGGCGGTGTCCAAGGTAGTTGTAGACATCCCCCGGCTGGGGGTTGCGGTCCCGTTCCTGGGCGTCCAGCTCACGCTGGTACTCATCAGGGGTGAACCGCTCTCCGCAGTCACGACAGGCTACCAGGGAGCCGACATCCTGGTAGCCTGTCTCCGGATCCCGCCCACAATCCCAATCAATGGCGCTGGTATGACTGTGATTACAAACGGGATCCGGGAGGCTCATGCGGCGAGCCTCCGAGTAAGGACTAGGTGAGCAAAACTGTTGGGGTGATCTTGATTACCCGGACAGTTTTGCGCGCTCTTCCCGGTCAGCGGGATCTGCAAGTGGATCGTCACTTCGCCGTCATGATACTCCACTCGGGACACCCAGCGGTTGAGCAGCTCCTGGCGCTCGGTACGGGTAGCATCTTTTGATACACGCCGAACCGCCGCCACCAACATCGCCACATCCACCCTGGCTCCGGTAGGGGCGCTCTGAGCCAGCTCCCGCTCCAGCGTCTCCCGCTGCGCCTGGATCTCCTCGATCAGCTTCCGGTAGTGCTCGCGGGTCTGTTGGGCTTTGGATCCCGTTACCCGTCCGCTATCCGCGCGGTAAGCCATCTCGGTTTGGAACAGCTCATCGATCCGCCCCTGGATCCGCTCGCGATCCCCCGCCTTGGTTGCGCTCTTTTGGTCATGCTCCGCGAGGAGCCTCCGGAGGAGCGCCTCATCGCTGAGGACCGTGATGCTCTCCACCCACACCAAAGACTCCAGGGCTTCCGCCTTGACGGAGTGCCAGCGGCACAGAGTCTCGCCCGTGATCCGATCTTCAAATCGGCAGCGGTAGGTGTATTCCCACGGTCCATCGCAGCGGAAAGGAGCGCTCCCATCCGGCTTGCGCGGAGCGGTGAGATCGCGGTAATGCTTTCGGCGCCGCACCCCATTCATCCGGTGGCCGCAATCGCCGCACCAGCACAGCCCCTTGAGGATGTAGCGGTCTGAGGGGCGACCACCCAGGTTGTACGGGTTGCTCAAAGCTCGCGCCCGACAGCGCTCGAACAAAGGCTGATCGATGATCGCCTCGATAGCCACCATGATCCAATCCGCGCGATCCTTCAAGACGTGGGAGGTGCGCCTACGGTGGCGGGGTCCGGTGCTACGGATGGTTTCCGGCTCGATGGATTTGTTCTTGTTGTAGAACCAAGTCCCGATGTAGCTTTCGTTCTTCATCATCTCCGAGATAAAGCCGGGATTCCAGCGCGGCTGAACTCCATCCTTGCGCGGCCGACCTGGAGCCGGAACTCCATCCGCGACCAGTTGCCGAACGATCCGCCGACAGCTCCACCCCTTGTCGTACCACTGGAAAATCTTCCGGACGATCTTGGCTTTCTCTTTGTTGACGATCAGCTTCGACCCCTGTGCTTTTGGGAGGTAATCGTAGCCGTATGGCGGGCGTGAGGTGTGGATCTCGCCGCGCTTGACCTTGGTGATCACCGCGCCCCGCGATTTGACCTTGATGCTCGCTTTCTGGAATTGGGAGATCGCCAGCTTTACGTGGAGCATGAGCTGGAAGTTAGCCTCATCCCGCACGATACCGAGATCGCCGAGGATGATGAATCCGCCGAGAGCGCTCACCTTCCGGATCAACTCCAGCCCTCCGCGCATATCTCGCGCGAAGCGATCCGTCTCCATGAAGGTCAGCCCCTTGATCTTCCCGGCCCGCATCAGTTCCAGCCCCTTGTTGATCGCGGGGCGGTCCCAATCGTCGCCTTCAAAGCCATCATCCACGAGGATGTATTCGCTATTCGTGGCGAACCCTTCTTTGGCGTTGATCTCGCTCATGATGTTGATCTGAGTTTCGAGCGAGTAACCGTTCTTGGCTTGCTTTTCCAGCGATACGCGGGCGATAGGGGCGCTGATCGGGAGGTTGGGGTTGGGTGTCATCATCATCCACATACCCCCGTTTCCGCGCGATATCGAGTAAGTAGAGTAGTCCGTCCAGAAGCCGCGCTTCGCCCTCTGGACCCTGTTGACCCGTAACTTGAACGAGGTGTAACTCGTCCGCTTTCTTCGGTGGTTTGCGAGGGGGTAAGGAGTCTGACATCAGCTCCTCGCCTCCCGCGCAAGTGGTTTAGGTTGTGTACCATAGCTCCATCTCATCACAGTTGCGGTGATATGTCCCATACCTTTTTAACGCGCTGGATAAAGGCTCTTGAGCATCTCGACTTCCTTGTATAGAGCCGCCAGCGCACCCTCCTCTTCGCGTGCGACTTCCTCCAGATAGGGCAAGCCTGACACGACGCTATCGTTGACCGCACTCCAGCTCGCGGGCTTCCCCTCGGCGTACCACTCGCCCTCCATCGGCGGTCCCACCGTGATCAGGATCCCGGCCCCCTTCGGCCTCCAGACCTCAAAGCTGTACGTGCTCCAGAGCAGAGTTACGCCGGGGTTGCGCTTGATCGCAATCCCGCCCAGCGACTGAGGACACTTAGACAGGAACTCCTCATCCTCGCGCCGTACCATTTTCGGCATCAGCAGGAACGGACAGTTCAGGGCGCTCCAGCGGGCGCATTCCTGGTGGCACGGCGGCTCGCTGGTTGTCCGGGTAACTCCGCACATCGGACCCAGGACAAAGCAGAGATGCACGCCCAGGCGCTGGCCGCAGACCCAGCACCGTTTTCGCTTGATCGCCTCGATCCACTTCTCCTCATCCATGAGGCGGAACTCGGGCTTGTCATCGATCCACTTCACGAACCAGGGCACCGGATAGCCGCGCTCCGGATCGATGGGCAAGAGCTTGATGCGGTCAGGCATCTTGGTAAAGTTAGGGCGTAGCGCGTTCATTGTTGGCCTCCTGTTCTTTGCCAGGGAATATGTGAGATTGCCTGTTCCATCGTTAGTCCACGCTTTATTCGGGCTTTCAGTGTGGCGGGCTGAACCCCGTGCTGCCGAGCCACCGCCGCAAAGCTGATAGGTTTCGGCCCTAAACCGCTTATCACTTGATCGTCGGGCCACCCCTCCCTCATGCGCCGGATAAGGGTGGATTTCGACCATCCAGTTTCACTGATCCACTCGGCCCACGTCTGCGTTCGGCCGCTCAGTGTTATCACCGCTAGTCCTTCGCCTGTATTACGTCGCTGTTCGCCCGGAGTCGCCCAGCGAACATTATCCGGCTCGTAGTCGCCGTCGTTGTCTTTTCGGTCCAGAGTGTGACCTTTCGGTCTTGGTCCCACATCTTCCGCAAAAGCCCAGAAGTCTCCTAGCCATCGCTGACATACCTTGATTCCCCGACCACCGTAGCGATGGTAGTTATGCTTCCGGGGGTCGTAGCATCGCCGGATCATTCCTCTCCAGGTATTGCGGAGCGGGTGGTTATTTATGTTTCCACCGCTCACAGCGCCCGTTCCCAGCTCGATCTGAAGATGCAGTAAAGCTCCGCAACTCGGACAGGGACTCACGAGATCTCCACGTTGAAAGCCGTCAGCGGCCGATTCGGGCACCCATCGGGCCGCGTGGCATGACACCCGCAGGACGGCTGCGCGCGCCAGAGCGCCATCGCTTCCTCGATAGTCGCAAACCGCGCCGCCGCCGCCGGGTCGAATGTAGTTATCAGATCGCCGCCATCATAGGCCCCGTCTTCCCGGTGGAGATCGGGGTTGTACGCGATGACATACTGGAAGCTCTGCTCGTGCAGGGATCCATCCGATAACGCCAGTAGGCGTACCTTTACTCCGCTCTGCATGGCTCCACCAGTTCCGGCTTTGGACTAACGCCTCCCAATCCTTTAGCGGTCCGGTCATCGAAGCGGAGGAGATAGGCGTCCAGCATTTTATCGGCGCATTCCGCCGACATCTCCACGGCCTCATCGACCCTGGCGCCATGGTCCTCCAGCATGGAGCGGAGCGCGGCTACGGCCACGCGCTCCCAAAACAGCCGACCTGATACGCGATCCACGTCGTACATGGCTACTCCTTGTTCTCCAGCAGATCCCCCTGCTCCGCGTCGATGATCCGATCCCGGAGCGAGCGGGTTTCTTCCACGGGTTCCGGTTCCGCATCGGGACCAGCTTGAGGGGCCGGCAATGCTGGCGCTGTCGGCTCCATGTAGACTTCGTTGCGCAGCTCGTACTGCGTGGCTCCGCGCATGATCGAGGTGAGGTGGTATTTGCGAAGCCGCCCCATCGCGCGCCAGTAGTACATGTCCTGGCCCCACGATTTGAAGTTCCACTTCTCGGAGAGTGGCATCTGTTTGCCCTTCTCCCAGATCATGGCGTGATCCGCATCGGCTTCCGTGAAGCTTACGGAAACGGCTTCGCCATTACGATCCACCACAGGCTCGTAGGCGTTGGTGGTGCGGTTATACGCCTTGAGCCAGAGGGTGCAGCCCGTACAGCGCTTCCACGGCTTACCCTTGTGGGTTAGCTCCTCCCAGGTCCAATCGATATCCCAGCCGAATCCGGCCTGTTGGATCTTGGTGGCGAGGATCTCGGTGGCGACGTTGGGCTTCCCGTTAAGCCAGTAAATGAACGCCACGCTATCGCTCTCGTTCATTTGCCAGGAGCGGCCAATCCGGATCTTCGACATACAGGTCGCAATCGCCTGTTCCGGGGTCATCCCCTTGATGTCATCGAACTGCCCGCTCATCGCGTAGATCTTGGCCGCGCGGTAATCCTGGTCGAAGAGATCGCGAGCTGTCTCGGCGTCGATGAGCTGCTGGAGGATCTCCTTCTGGTTCCCCTTGTCGGCCAGGATCCGGATGATCTCCAGCGTGGCGCGGCCCTTGGTGACCTCCATCGTCTGCTGGGGCGCTTCCTGTTTCGGTTCGTCTGTCGTTGGTGTCATAGCATCTCCACTTCTTCGCCTCTATTGCTCTTAAAATAGATTCGCCGCGATCCCGGTTTCTCGTAGGTGAACTCGCGCTGGAGCGCTTCCCCGGCTGGGTGACGCGCCACGAGTACCTTCGCCAGCTCCTCCCACTCCACGCGCGTGGAGTCCTTGGTGAGCTTCCAGGTGAACTTTCCTCCCGGCCACTCCAGGCCCGCGCGATCCCCGATTGCCGCCTTGATCTCGGCCTCCAGATCCTGGCGTCGTTTGTCGATGTAACCCCAGTCCCGCCTCACCTGGGCGTACTCGTCCAGGATCTCAATCTGATCGGCGTTGGCCCGAACGATGTCCGGGCGCTTGGGGCGGGGGTGGTGTCGCCGTAGCCAACGATCACTCTCCCGGCTCGCCGTGATGGGCGGGCGATCATCGCCCACGAGGTAGCGTTTCCACCACGCCTCTCCCTTGCGCAGGATAATGCGCTCGGCTTCCGGATCGCGCGGGATCGGATAGACGCGCGGGACGTCTTCGCCCATGATCAGCGCGGCCACGTACCAGCCCACGTAATCGAAGTGAGCCATGTACCACCACGCTTGCATCACCACATGATCCGGGATCTGGTTCACGCTGCGGCCCCAGCGCCACTGCTGGTCCCAGCCCACCAGCTTCGCGTCGATTCCCCAGCGGACCTTGGGCATGAGCGCATCGGGCGTACTTACCATGAAAGGGTATTGCTCGCTCTTGTGGGTCTTGTCGCTCCACTCGTATTCCCACTGGTTCAGCTCGGCCGCATAGCTGACGATCCCCTGCTCCAGGTGCTTCCCCAGGCGCATCCGGCCCATGTTGGGACCGTCCTCCTCGCGCGGGAGGTCGCCTTTCTTCCGCGCCCACAACCCGAATTCATCCAGGAAGTCGTGGCGCCCGAAGATCGCGGCGATCTCGCTCCCGCCGATCCGTGGCTCGCGAATCTTCTCATCTAACATTTAGGGACTCCCGCGCCAGGATCTCGTGGCGACAGATCGGGCATAACCACTGGCCTACGACGAACTGGACTCCGATGGCGCGGTGGCACTCATCGCACAGCGGCGGATCGATCCGCAGCGTGCGGACACACGTCTCCTGTTGATCTTGCATGGGTGGATTCCTAGACCAGCAGCTTAGGCTGTTTTGACGAGCATGACTTTACGCCGCCGCCGCTTACGAGGCTCGCCGCCAGTGATGTGTTCGTCGGGCGCGGGCGGGAGGTGATGGAGAATTAGATCGTTGAGGACTCGCGCCGCTGCTACTGTCGCGCCCTCCATCCCCTTGAGCCGCTCACATTCCTGATCAAGACGCTTCCGGCTGATGTCAGTAGCCACGAAAGTCACGCGATCAGGTTTGGAAATTTGAGTGCTCTTTTTTCTCGGCATATAAAAATACCCCCCTTCCTCGGGGTGCCGCCGAACTCTGAGTACACTACGACACAGTGACTCGGAGCCGCTTAAAATACTACTGAAAGGCCACTTACTCGATTCCAAATTTATACTCCCGTTCACGCGGCGGTGTCAAGCGAAATTCTTTATTTACAATAAGATAGTGAATGCCAATCGACTTTGAGTAGATTGGCAAGCGATTTAAATACGCTTACAAATCACAATAGAGTACTAGGGGTTTTCCTACCTGCATTAATGGGTAAAGACTTGCGGATCATGGACTTGGCTGGACGGGCTGGGATCGCTTCCGTGCAGGACATAAGCCCCTGTTAACCAGTTTGCTAAAGGCTGCGTCTCACCTGTAATGTGGACCGTGGTGATACGAACATTAACGGTCCAAGATGTGGTGTTGTTATGTCTGAGACAATCGGGACCATTCGGCTCGCGTACGGAATGACGGTACGGACGCTACGGGGGCGGATCGGACTGGCCCAGGAAAAGCTGGCGCTCGAATCCGGGGTGGATCGGGCGTACATGAGCGGCCTGGAGCGCGGGATGCATAACCCCACGCTCTACACCGTCCTGCGGTTTTTGCCTTACCTGGGAGTCACGTTTCCCCAATTCGCTGTGGAGTTCAATAAGTCACTGCGGCGTACCCGCCGCGAGCTGAAGAAGAACGGGATCTAAAAACCCTGGTCGATAGCCCACTGGTTTACCTGCGGCTGGGCGATCTCATTCAGGGCGAACCGCGCCATAAAAGCGTCCAGGATTTCCGCGATCAATTCGTTGAGGACTCCTTCGGTAGCCTCATCGTTATCGGTCTTCAGGAACGCCTGGACCTCTCCCTGCGTGGCGGGATCCTGGATGAAGTAGGCGAGCGTCCGGATGGCGTACAGGTCGGGCGTGAGCGGGATCCGCTCCGCGATCATCCGCAGCCGGATCCATTCATCGCTGGGCCTCGTCGCCGGGATCGGGAGCGCGACCCTGGCGGAGGCCCACAGGAGCAGACCCACGTAGTTGCGGTCCTTCACGATCTGGGCGCGGGAGTAGTCGGCGAGCAATCGGTAATCAAGCATGCGGCCTCACATCATCTTATCGATCACGGCCTGGACGCTGCCCTGCAAGGCAGTGTCGCTGATCGCCGCGCCATCCGTTTGGACCTGGACATCCATCACGACGGGGGGCTGGATTTGCATCGCAACCATCTCCGGGTTGTTCATGGCGTTGAGCGCCCAGCGTTCGCGCGTATTGTGCGCGGGTACGTTACTGGCTTCGATCATGATGCTATCGGCATATTTCAGCACGGCCACCTTCACTCGGCCACGGAATGCTGGATCACCCATGAGTGCTGCGGATTCTTCGTATGTCATAAGGGAACTCCTTTATTCAAGTGCGATGTAGCCCGTCTTCAACACACCAGCGGAATTGCGGTAGCGAACGGCCAAGCGGCCCGCTGCCTCGTCGAGCCAGAAATTCAGGCCGCTAGCAGGGGGAAGATCGTCACGGCCAGCCGCAAGCGTGGCCAGATGCGGTGCTCCGTTCAGCAGATAGCCAGTGCAGTTAATCGTACCAACCACGGTGAGATTTCCGACATCCGTCAGAATCATTGTCTGGGTTAGAGTGGCGTCACCAGCCGCGCGGCGCGTACAGAACTGAATGTGGCCTTGCGGAAATCCGGCGGTAGCACTCAGAAACCCCCTGATACACGCATACTTCCACGCGGTACTGGCCGCGCTGAATAGGATCATTCCACCCGCGCCAGCCGAACCGCTAAGGTCTGTAAGTTCTACTACAGCATCCAGTGAGCCGGAGGTGTTGATGCTTCCGGTGCCTTGGTTGAGGCCGTAGACGGTCAATTTGGCCTCTCCGACCATGCCGATACCGACACGGCCAGTCCTCATGACGGTTAGCAAGTTGGGCGGCGTTACAGTCCCACCAGCAGATGAAGCTGTCGAGCTGCCAACCATAACTAGATCGCCTGCTGCGTTGATCGTGTATCCTGCGTACCCATTCCCCATCGTCAGCGGCGTGTAGTAGGTATCTGCCGAACCGACGGACTTGACTGCCAAGTTACGCCCGAACACGGTACACGGACTCCAGTTATTGCTGCTGACAAACCCAAATCCTCCTAGTTGGATCAGGCCGTCATCGGTCCCATTTTGCGTCGTACCACCTACAACCACCATTCCGCTGACCTGGACGGCAGCCATGTGCGGCGTAGACGCGCCATTGATTTTGCCCGGACCTTGGGTAAAAAAGCCAATGCAATTAGTGTTGCGGTTGATGCAGATACCAGTAGTCCATGCCGACCCCTGATAATCGAGGACGAGAGCGGCGTTCAGCGAAGCCAAGCGCCAACCAAAGATGGGCACGTTTGACCAAGTGTGCCTGATCTTGTGTGCGCTGCCGGGGGTATCAGACGCAGACGTATCGGCCAGGTCGAGGAGGCATGTAGGATAGGGATTTCCAATCCCAAAGCATCCTGAACTGGTAAGGGTTGCATACAAATTCCCTGACACTCGAAATCCAAGAGCCATATAGCCGAAGTCGATGGCACAAATGTTTGTGGAGTCAACCGTCCGTTGAATCCGCCATACGGCGGAGTCCCACTGGTTGGACAGGTTATTAACCCTCCATATCGTCGTGCTCAGTTCGTCGAAATTTGAAGTGGCACCCTGGAGTGACACTGCCCTTACGGTGCTGCCAGTAGATGCTCCAAGGATTGGCAGGCTTGTTGTAATCGCCCCGCTGCCCCCGGCTCCGCCAACAGTGAGGGCGTCCAACTTGACGTTCGATAAATAGTAGCCCCCGCCGTTGACGTTCCCTCCCCACGCGCGGTCATCGTTGGCCAGATTGTTGAGCGCAGAGGAATACAGCTTGTCGCTGTTCGTGAAATCGTTGCGCGAGAGCCACGCCATATTCCTTACTCCTTTGGGAGAACTTCCATCCCATTGACGCGCGGAAGAGGCTGCGGCGGCATCGTCTGCGGCGGATCAGGGAGATCACAGATCAGATTACCGCTTTCCAGGCGGACACTACGGTAATCGCCAACCTGATACTGCTTCACCAGTCCAGCAAGGAATTCCCGGCGCTTCTGTTCCACCACAGGCAGCGCGGCCCTTGCCGTTTCCATATCGAGAGTGAGCGCTCCGATCTGCGCGAGAACGCTCTTGCGTTCCTCGTCGAGCGCCGTTGCTTGATTGACCTCGTTCGGTTGTAGACTGAATGCCTTTTGCATAGTTCTCCTTTTTTTACGCGATGCCTGTGAAAACCCCGCCCTTGAAGACTAACTGCACAGCGCCATAGTTGGTTCCATTCAACCAGATCGTGCAGTAATTCCCCGCCCCGTCCTTGACAGCGACGTTGTAGGTTGCTCCGGTAGACCCAGGCGGATCGAATCTTGTTGCCGCCACGCTGCTGCTGGCGACGATGTTTCCAATGTCCATCCGGTAGCCCGCCGCGTTGATCGCACCGCAGTAGATCGGCTGGCTGTTGGTGGTCAGACCCTGGCAATTGACCGTGCCCGGATTGACCACCAGATTATATCCGCTGATTTGGCCACCTGCTGAAATCGCACCGGATACCGAGAGGCTTGCCAATCCGCTAATCGATGGCACCTGGAGGTTGCCGCGAATCGTTACGGCCCCAGCCGTGTCCACAGCGAA
>Ga0157374_10001674_pt1 | contig 18569 bp, 15 predicted proteins | sample M25metaG_FD_115308 | JGI IMG/M metagenome (GOLD analysis project Ga0157374, IMG submission 115308) | Miscanthus rhizosphere microbial communities from Kellogg Biological Station, Michigan, USA - M2-5 metaG | ecosystem: Host-associated > Plants > Roots > Rhizosphere > Soil | place: USA: Michigan...
GACTTGCATCGTAGATGCAGACCTTCGTAAGGAGGGCGTAGCACCAGCGCTTGGAGTCACCGCGAATTATGGGATCCGGGAGGTGCTATCCAAGGCCATGGGGATTGACCAAGCTCTCGTTTCGGCAGGGTGGCTACCTAATCTGTCGCTCCTGGGAGTTGGGTCGGCTCCAGGTGAACCGGGTGGCCTGATCTCATCGAGCGCAATGTCGGATCTAGTGGAGAGTTTGAGACAGAGATTTGATTATATCGTTATCGACTCACCTCCTATGCTTCTATTCTCCGATAGTCGAGCGCTCTCCACTCTGGCAGATGGGGTTATCGTGGTCGGACGCTCCGGCGTGACTACCCGCGATAGTTTGAAACGCACCATGGAGCAGTTAAATGGAGTACGTTCAGCTCCAGTAGTAGAGCTCGTCCTCAACGCAGCCGAATCCCCCGCCATGGACTATCGCAATTATCCTAGCTACGGCATGGCCGGCTGACTACTTGACTTGCATCCCTTATGTGAGCGGGCGTTTGAGCCATCAAGGCATTACCACGATTTAGCAACCATCCTGCCGGATCCCCGATATGCAAGAGAAACTATCTAAGAGCGATCTAGCCATCGCCGGTGGTCAACCTATACGAAGTCGGGCGTTTGCACCATGGCCTTCACTGTCAGAAGACGAAGTCGAAGCAGCAAGCGCTGTTTTGCGATCGGGAAAGCTTAACTACTGGACAGGAGAAGAAGTTAGCCTGTTTGAAAACGAGTTCGCCTCTTTTACAAGCTGTCGGCATGCAATCGCTGTCGCAAACGGGACGGTAGCTCTCGAACTGGCACTTTATGCTTTAGGGATTGGGATAGGCGATGAAGTGGTCGTCCCCAGCCGCACCTTCATCGCTTCAGCTAGTTGCGCCCTCATGAGAGGCGCCACACCTGTGTTTGCGGACGTCGAACCGGTTAGTCAAACGCTTACGGCAGACAGCATCCGGGAAGTGTTGTCTCCCCACACGAAGGCAATCGTTGCGGTTCACCTAGCGGGTTGGCCCTGCGACATGGATCCAATCATAGCTCTCGCTCGCGAACGTGGCCTCAGGGTCATCGAAGACTGTGCCCAGGCGCACGGCGCGACTTACAAGGGACGGCGGGTCGGGTCACTCGGTGATGCTGCAGCCTTCTCCTTTTGCCAGGACAAGATCATGTCCACTGGCGGAGAAGGTGGCATATTAACCATCAACGACGATCGACTGTGGAAGCGCGCATGGAGTTTCAAGGATCATGGCAAGGACCATGACGCCGCTTATGGCCATCGGCAACACCCTCCTTCCGAGTTTCGCTGGCTGCATGACTCTTTCGGCACAAATTGGCGTCTCACTGAAATGCAGGCAGCAATTGGACGTAGTCTGCTCAGGAAACTTCCCCATCAACTGGCACTCCGTCGCAGAAACGCTAACATTCTGCAGCAGAAGTTCAGCCTTCTTTCGGCCCTTCGAGTTACGATTCCCCCTGAAGACATCGGCCACGCGTACTACAAATATTATGTGTTCCTTCGGCCCGACTGGTTGCGAGATGGGTGGAGCCGAAATCGTTTACTGCAGGCGATAGCTGCAGAAGGTATTCCATGCTTTAGCGGCATCTGTAGCGAAATATACCTTGAAAAGGCTTTTCCCGAGAACATGCGGCCTGCCCGTAGATTGCAGCTAGCGCGGCAACTGGGCGAGACAAGTCTTATGTTTCTCGTTCACCCAACACTATCCGAACAGGACATGCTGGACACTGCATGCGCAGTTGAGAAGGTTCTGAAGATCGCGTCTATTCAGTTGTCCGTGGCGCCAGAACCCCTCAGCAGTTGGGATACGCAACGCAACGTATTCGTCGATTGAAGAAAGTATGGCGTCCAAACTGGTAGACCTCAGTCACGTTCCCAACCCAAATACTGAAAGCGATTCGGCAGGAATCGCTCGCGATCAGATTCGCGGCTCTAGTTTGTTTCTAATCGGGAACGTGTTGTCTCTGACGATCACATTTCTTCCACATCTTGTGCTTGTTCGTTATTTGACGCCTGAGGCGTTTGGTCATTTGGCTTATGCACTGTCCTTGGTTGCGGTCGGTAAGACATACGCATTGGGTTTCAATGAAGCCATGAGTCGCTTCGTACCGATTTATCACGCCAAACAGGATAGAGCAAAGGCAATGGGCAGCATTGTTGTAGTTCTTACGACCACACTTCTGATCAGCGGATTCCTAATTGCGACCTTCGCCGCGGCATCTGGTCCGATTCTGGCATTACTTACAAAAGGCAGGGAGCCAGCTGGCCTGTTGCTAATCCTCATGTTTCTGGTTCCTCTAGAGACATTGGACCTCTTGATCATGAACCTATTCGCATGTTTCGCTCGAACGCGAGAAATCTTCTGGGGACGATTTGTCGTCCCACCGATGTTGCGAGTGGTTGTCATCACTCTGGTTGTCTTTCGGCGCGCTGAGCTTCAAGCTCTCGCGTACGGATATTTACTGGTTGAGCTCATCACGGTTGTACTGTTTGGCGCGCTGCTTGTTTCCGAATTGCACCGCCAGAAGTTGCTTCTGAACTTTAATTGTGTCCAATTCCCACTTCGCGAGATTTTCAGCTTTAGTGTGCCGTTGATGGCCTCGAACGTTGTAGGCATGATTGGAAGCTCAATACCGGTGTTGCTTCTCGGATACTTTCACCCTATGTCTGTAGTGGCCGACTATCGCGTTGTACTACCGGCCGCAGCTCTGTGCAGCATGATTCACGGTAATTTCATGCCGTTATACCTGCCGTCTGCGTCCCGTCTATTCGCCAAAGGCGACACTACCGGCATTAATCGCCTCTTTTGGGAGACCTCGCTCTGGATGAGCGTACTGGCATTCCCACTATTTCTCACCACAGCGTGTTTTGCTCGACCGATCACTATCTTTCTTTATGGAGGCCGCTACGCTCCCTCAGCTCCGATTTTGGCGATTCTTTCACTTGGTTATTTCTTCAATGTCATCTTTGCCTTCAACGGCGTGACCCTTAAAGTTCTCGGCAAAATTCGTTTGATGGTGATCCTAAATATAGTGACTCCTATTATTATTGTCGTCTTCAACCTGCTGTTGATTCCGCGCTACGGAGCGATCGGCGCGGCAGTCGCAACATCCGCAGCTCTGATCTTGCAGAATTTGCTTCGACAGTTCAGCCTGTGGCTTGCGAGTGGTGGCATCAGTTTCTTCGAAAAGCGGCTAGCTTCCTTTTTCCTAGTGCTTGGCGCGAGCGCCATGGGTCTGTACCTGATTCAACTCTTCACACCGAATAACATCTTTGTCGCATTGGCGCTTGCTCTCACAGTTTCGACATTCGTGTTGTGGCTGGTAAAGAAGCATTTGAAAATTGCCGATATCTTCCCGGAACTTCTTCGGTTTCCGATCGCCCGAAGACTCCTCACCTAGGAACAGCCCTATGATTTGCAACTACAGCTGCACGGATTCCGCCCTGAGGTCGATCAAATGCACAGCACGGTGCTGAATCGTCCGAACGAACAAGACTCTCCCAGCGGAATTAGTCTGCGAAGGCGTGTCGAAGATGGCCGGATCTCCATTTGCCATATCATTGAGGGCGATGCCTGGGCAGGAGCCGAAGTACAGGTTGCCACTCTGTTGCGTGCGCTGTCGAAGTGCCCTGAAGTCGCTCTTCACGCTATCCTGCTCCACGAAGGCCGGCTCGCTCACGAATTGCGCAGCTTCGGAGTGGACGTACAAGTCGTCAATGAGCAACAGAAGAGTCTTCCCCAGGTGCTCTCTGAATGTTCCACGTTTGTAAAAGCGAGAAATATTCAAATTCTGCACTCTCACAACTACAAAGAGAATCTTATCGCTCTATCGCTCGCTCGCGTCTGCAGCATACCGCACTTGGTTCGGACCGCGCATGGTCATCCCGAACCATATTCTGTCCTTCGTAATTTGAAGCATTGGGGCGTTTTGTTTGCAGACCGCCTGGCGGCGAGGTATACAGCAGCCCAGATCGTCAGCGTCAGCTCAGACCTTGGTGAATATTGGAAAAAACATGCAAATCCGAGAAATGTAATCGTTCTTCATAACGCGGTTGACCGTGACAATGTAAGGTCCAATTATGGTTCTGTAGAAGCAAAGCATCGGCTTGGAATATCGGGCGATAGTTTTGTGATTGGGATCGCAGCTCGGCTGGAATGCATCAAGCGGCATGATTTGTTTGTTGCGACGGCAAAGCATGTAGCTGTACAAGTTCCCAAGTCGACTTTTGTCATTGCTGGAGGAGGCCGTTACAAGGAGTCTTTACAGCGATTGATTATCGAGTCTGGCTTGGCGGATCGCATTAAACTGCTTGGCGAACGCGATGACGTTTACCACGTGCTGCGGGCAATGGACATTCTTCTTATTTGCTCAGACCATGAAGGAATCCCGATGGTCATGCTTGAAGCCATGGCACTCGGTGTGGCAGTGGTTGCGCGCAAAATTGGCGGCATTCCCGAAGTGATTCGGCACGGAGTGAATGGATTATTGGTCTCCTCCGATAGCCCAGAGGAGTTGGCTAACGCTTGTATGTCCCTCTATGAGGATCCTGAACTGCGGAAGAAACTCACTGAATGCGCCTGCGATGACATCCACAGGCGCTACTCATCTGAAAAGCATGCCAGAACCATAGTGGAGTTATACCAGTCCCTCTGTTGTCGACAAACGCAATAGGAGTTCTTGTCGACACTCAGCTTTGCATCTCGAACGAAGCGTACTTGACAAATCCGCAACATAATATGCTTTCCACAACCATTCGAAATCCGCACGAGAGTCTCTCGGAAAGGAATCGGCACCTGATTTCTCAGGTGGCCGCCCTGATCGTAATCGCATCGTTTCTGGGGTGGATGATTGCCTCGGAAAATTGGCTTCTCATTGCAGGCATGTTTGGACTTCTTTTGTTGCTCTTACGTCCGGTTGAACCGACTCTGGGCCTGTATGCCTTCCTTGTCCCGTTCGAGTCAATAACCACCTTGGAAAACAGTACTGGACCAACGGCAACATTGCTGAGGTACGTGGGCTTGCTTGCTATATTTGTGCTTCTGAGTGTCGGCTGGCTACGGAATCGCTTGGTCCGGCCGCCAAAGACAGCTTTTTATTGGTCACTATTCATTTTATGGAGTGGCATTTCCACCCTATGGGCGATTGATCAAGAACTGGCTCTTCGTAGACTTCCAACTGCACTGGGCTTGTGGCTGCTCTACATGGCTATAGTTTCAGTGCGAATAACGGGTAAAGAGTTCTCCTGGGTTAGTCGGCTGACTATTCTGGGCGGATTGGGTGCTTCCATCTATTCAAGTTACATATTTGTTCGAACCGGTGGTACGATCGGCCGCGTCTCGCTCGCGGAAGGGTCTGATTTGTCGGATCCTAACTTCTTTGCACTCGCTCTCCTATTACCTTTATCACTGTGCTTCGGTGGAGTACTTTCAAGCCACACATGGCCGCGACGAGCATCATTTCTTGCTGGTACGGGCATCATCGCGCTTGCTGTGTTCTTGACTATGTCTCGAGGCGCTCTTGCTGCCGTAGTGGTGATCGCGCTTTTGTTTGTGCTTCGCCTGCACCTGAATTGGAGGTTACTTCTTCCTGTAGCGGCCACGTCTGCGGGGTTGATGTTAATGCCGCGATTATTCTTCCAACGCATGCACGAGGCATCCACAAGCAGAATGGCTGGACGGCTTGATATCTGGCAAACAGGCTTGCATTCCTTACAAAGCTACGGAATGTTCGGCGCAGGCTTGGATAACTTCTCCAATGCATTTGAAAAGTACGTAGGCACATCGCGTTTTTTCGCCGGAGATCAGCGTGCCTCACACAACATCTATCTCACGGTTTCCGTCGAATTCGGAATTCTTGGGATGCTGCTCCTGTTTGCGGCTGTGCATTCACATATGCGGGATTTCCCGCGACCCACCGGAATTGGCGATGACTCATCTCGTCTTGTGGCCTTCGAAGCGGCGTGTTGGGGAATGCTGGTAGCGGGGTTTGGCTTGGATATTCTTTGGCGCAAGGCATTCTGGTTCGCCTGGGCTCTTTCCGTTGCTGCGGTGCGCGTCCAACGGGAATGCGATGAACTGCGTGATCCAGTATCACTATAAGTTCAATATGACCTCTTCGTTCCAATAATCAAGATGTCTCCACTCTCCAACATTGTCGATGCAGCTTCTGGAACCTCAAGGCCTCCACTCCCGCTGAGGTTGGGGATAGTACTGAGTTCCTCACAGGTGCCGGGCTGGATTTACTATCTCATCGATAAACTGACTATTTGCAGCGCAATTGATCCTCTCTTCTTTGTCCTGAAAAGTGACTCGTGGGGGCCAGCGAGTTCAGATCGCCACCCTGTACTATTTGGCCTGTGGGCCACGGTCGATCACTGGGTCCGCTACCCTAAAACCGATGCTCTTCGGTTGCGTGATTTGCGTCTGTTGTTGGAGAGCCGTTCCATTCCGGTCTCCCTGCTCCAAGCTCGCAGCACTGCCCACTTATCGGATGACGACATTGCTCGGCTTAAGGCCGCAAACCTTGACTTGCTTTTATGTCTCGGGAACAGTACCCCTGGAGTCGGGCTCTCGACATGCGCCAGTCTAGGTGTGTGGTCGGTGCAAGACGGAGCGACCGCAATTCCGGGTCAGTTTTGGGACATGCTCGTAGGCCATCCTGTGACCCGGTACGGGCCCCAAGTAATTGAGCAAACACACGGTCGGACGAAGATCGTGTATCGCTCGTCCGTTCCGACCAATTTACTTTCCCTGGCGCTGAATCAGAATGCAGCTTATTGGGACATCGCGCAAGTTCTGGCGACGAAACTCTCCGATGCGGAACGCGCGCGAGTGGGGGTGCAATTGAGCCCCGAACCGAATGAGAGTCAGCCTGCACCCTCTCGCACTCTGAGCAACATGCGCATGGCGCGCTTTCTGGTGCAATGGGCCAAGCAAACCCTTCGCAACGAATTTACGAAGCGTCTTTTCCATGAGCAGTGGTCTATTGGCATAGAAGTGAAGCATGACATCCCGCGAAAAACCTCCGCTCATAGGTTCAGACTCGTGAGGCCCTCTCGAGATCGTTTCTACGCCGATCCGTTCCTGGTCGAGAGAAACGGGCGCAATTATCTCTTCTTTGAAGATTATAGGTTTTCTTCTCAAAAGGGCCTGATCTCCTGCTGCGAGTTGGATGCCGAGGGCAACTGCAGCAAGCCTCGCGTAGTGCTGGAACGCAAATACCACCTCTCATACCCCTTTCTCTTTCACTGGCAAGGGGAGATTTATATGATCCCCGAAACCCGCGCTAACAGCACGATTGAGATGTACCGGGCAAGCGACTTCCCATACTCATGGACTCACGAGACAGTTCTAATGTCGGGCGTCGCGGCAACTGACTCGACGCTACTCCACCACGGTGATAAATGGTGGCTCTTTACTGCGGGCGTGCTTGATCATGTATCGCTCGACCAAACTTTGTGCCTGTTCTTTGCTAACTCCCCCTTGGGGCCTTGGACGGCACACCCAAAGAACCCCATCGTCTCCGACATCTGCCGCGCCCGTCCCGCTGGTTGTTTGTATTTCGACAACGGACAGTTGATCAGGCCAGGCCAGGATTGCTCGAAGGGGTACGGCTACGCTGTCCAACTGCATCAGGTGGATGTACTCTCCGAAACCGACTATCAGGAAACCCCCCTTGCGAGAATTACTCCCGACTGGATTCCCGGAAGTAGCGGCATACACACAATCAATCAAAACGTAGAGTATCGCGTGCTCGACTGCAAATTTTTGATCTCTCGGTTCAGCTTCACTCTATTTCCCTTTTCTCAGAGGGAGGAAGCTGAGTTCAAAAGCTCCTTCGAGTTGGAATCGGCAAAGAGTTCAAGGTGATTTATGGACTACCTCATAGGATCAGTAGCTTACGTCTTTCGTTTCAGCTTAGCCTTTCTGTTGATTGGAGCGATAGTTGCACCGGCTCAAACCAATTCTCCACAAACGCCTGTCACACTGGAAAGACTCCCCGCCCTACCGAATCTGATTGCCCCTGGCCAGAACGGTTCAGCAGTACATGTTCTTCCGACAGAGGGTGCCGGCGGTGAGACAAGCGGCGGTCCTGTGGTTTCGCCTACTGTACTTTCACCGCTTGCCGCAAGTGGCGACTCAGGCTTTGAAATCCTGATTGGGCCAGGTGACGTAATTGAGGTCAGCGTATACGGCGCGCCAGACTACAACAAAACCGTCAGGGTTGGTTCAACAGGTGAAATTACGCTGCCTCTGGCCGGCACCGTTAAGGTGGGTGGCCTCACTCCGGTCCAAGCCGAAGCGCTCATCGGAAAACGCCTCAGTGACGGCAACTTCTTCAATGATCCTCGAGTTTCTGTGCTCGAAAAGGAATTCGTTACACAGGGGATCTCAGTCTTAGGCGAAGTGCAGAAGCCAGGCGTCTACCAGATGCCCGGGCCTCGGAAACTTTATGACGCAATCTCAACCGCTGGCGGAACCACTCCCCGGGCTGGCAACACCGTGACGCTTTTGCATCGCTCCAGCTCCGCAAGGCCGGAAACCGTAACTCTCTCCTACGATGGCAAGCCGTCCAGCCAAAGCAACATCTATGTGTATCCCGGCGACACCGTTGTGGTCTCGAAAGCGGGAGTCGTATACGTCGTTGGAGAGGTTCGCTTGCCCGGCGGCTTCATCATGGAGAATTCGCACATGACTATTCTCCAGGCTTACTCGATGGCGCAGGGCTCCAGCCCCAACGCCTCTCTCGACAAGACGGAGTTGATCCGCAAAGAGGGACCTGAAAGCGGCCCACAGGCGACAATCATCCCTCTCAAGAAGATCCTGACCGCAAAATCGCCGGATATCAATCTGCAGCCGGGAGACATCATTTACGTTCCCACCAGCATTCCCAAAGCAGCGGCTCGGAGGACTCTCGAAGCCATTGTCCAGACGGCTTCGGGCATGGCGATCTATAGCGGCTTCCACTAGAGCCCGCCTCCTTGGTCAGGCGAAAACCGATGGAGCATTTTGCTGAGCGTGGAGCAGAAATCTACCGCAACGACAAAGTCATAGGGAAAGATACGCATCCCCAGACAGTCGACAAAAGATGAAAATTCTGTGGATTTATCCCGAGCTCCCTTATCCGCTGACAAGCGGCTTTCTACGAGGCTTCCACCTCTTACGCTTGTTGGGCCAACGCCACTCCGTTACCTTTCTATCCCTCACGGATCAGAAACAGGTTCTACACGAAACATTCCGAGTGTTGAAGCAGTATGCGGAACGAATCGAGATTTTCAGTAAATGTGGTGCACCCGAACCAATTTGGCTCAGACTGTGCGGATTGTTGCCTGTTATTGGAGGACGATTGCAGGTGCTCTGGAACACACGATACGCGGTGAAGCGAATGGAATTGACCGTACGCGACTTACTAAAACGGGAGGTCTTTGATCTGGTTCTCTTCCATGGTCGCGAGGCTCTCCCTGTACTGGATTGCGTCGATGTGCCGATCGTAGTTGAGTGCGGTGATACCAATTGCACGCGTGTCCACCAGCAGATGCACCAAGCCCACCTCCTGAATAGACCACGATTATTCTTCCAGTACGTGAGGGAGCGGAGGTTGGAAAAACAACTTGCGAGGACAACGGCTGACAGGTTCTTCATCTCAAAGCGGGACCGCGAGAATCTCCTTGGACCTTCAGATCGAAGTGAAATCGTGCCGCAAGGCGTTGACTACGACTACTGGAAGCGCGGATCACCGCCCTCCGGAAGGAACTGTATCGTCTTTTCTGGAGTTATGAGTTATTCCCCTAATGCGGACGCGGCAATCTTTCTCTTGGAAGCCATTCTTCCGCTCGTAAGACGATCCATCCCACAGCTGGAAGTATTAATCGTGGGGCGCGATCCATCACCGAAGGTATTATTGCTGGCTCAGCGCTTCCCCGACGTCACAGTAACGGGAGCGGTTGCTGATGTCCGACCGTATCTGGAACAAGCCGACGTATTTGTAGCAGCGCTCCGCTTCGCTTCCGGGGTTCAAAACAAAGTGCTCGAAGCCATGTCCATGGAAGTGCCCGTTGTAACGACGCCCGTGGTGGCTGCGGGACTATGCATGGATGGAGTAGAGCCTCAATTGGTTATCGGTCACAATGCCACCGAGATTGCTGCTGGCATCGTTGGGCTTCTGGATAATGCTGAGGAACGTGCGCGCCTGTCCTCAACAGGCCGAAGGTTTGTCGAAGCTCATTGCTCTTGGTCCCGCAGTGCGGAAAAACTTGAGGACCTGTGTCTGGCTGCAACTGGAAATCTGAGCAAATCTCATAAACCGGATTGCATTGCCACCAGCTCCGTGCTGGTTCGTCCTAAAGTCTCATAGAGGAGAAATAAAATGCGTATTCTAATTACGGGTGGCGCAGGATTTATCGGATCTCACCTCACAGAAGCATTGCTTTCTAGAGGCGATGAGGTTCTTATTCTGGATGACTTGTCTACTGGTAGCTCGGAAAACATTCGCCACCTTAAGAATCTGCCCAGATTGAGCTATTGGATCGATTCGGTGATGAACAGAGCCTTGCTGGCTGAGCTAGTGGATGAGAGCGATTTTATCGTGCATCTTGCAGCTGCCGTTGGGGTACGCCTTATTGTTGAGAGTCCGGTCCGTACGATAGAGACCAACATCAAAGGAACGGAGTTTGTGCTAGAGGCGGCACGAAAAAAGAGCAAACCAGTGTTTATTGCTTCAACCTCGGAGGTCTACGGCAAAAGCACACACTTCCCTTTCCGCGAAGATGCCGATCTGGTTTTAGGGTCAACGGATAAAGGACGATGGAGTTATGCCGCATCAAAAGCCTTGGATGAGTTTCTAGCTTTGGCATATTGGAAAGAGAGAAAACTCCCGGTTATTATCGGCAGATTTTTCAACACGATAGGTCCGCGGCAGACAGGACAATATGGGATGGTGGTCCCGAACTTTGTACGGCAGGCGTTGGAAGAGGAGCCAATCACCGTTTTTGGCACAGGCAAACAGAGCCGGTGTTTCTGCTACGTGGGTGACACTGTAGCTGCATTGCTGAAGCTGATGGATAAGCCCGAGTCGGTCGGTCAGGTATTCAACATCGGCAGCTCCGAAGAGATTTCCATTGAAGATCTCGCACATCGAATCAAAACCAGGCTCAACAGCAGTTCGCCAATCTGCTATATCCCATACGACAAGGCATATGAGGCTGGATTCGAGGACATGCCACGGCGAGTGCCATCGACTGCTAAGATCGAACGGCATGTCGGATGGCAACCTTCTACTTCACTAGATACCACGATCGATCTAATCGCGGAGTACTTCCGGCAGCGGCAAACACCGTTGGCATATAGCTCAACCTCCGGGAAGCAACACAGCGTGCATCAACAAGTGGAAAGCACCGGTGCTGCCGCCTAAGTCGCGGACGATACAGACCGGGTATTCGTTACGGGAGGATATCTGACCGATGAAAACTCAACACATCGTGCATCTCAGCACGTACCCCCCCGCCGACATCCGAATTTTTCAAAAGGCCTGCAAGGCAGAGGTCGCGGAGGGGTACCAGGTCACGCAAATTGTTTGCCACGATCACGACGACATAATCGATGGCGTCGCAATACGTGCCCTCGCTCCAGCGAAGGGCCGTCTATCGCGCATGATTGGTCTTTCGTGGAGGATGTACCGTGAGGCTGCCCGGCAGAACGCTGACATATACCAGTTCCATCATCCTGATCTGATCCCAGCAGGGCTTCTGCTTAAGCTATCCGGCAAGCGCGTAATTTACGACACTCGAGAGTATTATCCCGACAAGATTCTCTCCATGCGATGGATTCCGGTACACCTACGCCCGATGATCAGCTCCGCCTTCGGGATATACGAACGCATTACAAGTGCACTGTGGGACCACGTGCTCGTAGCAGATCGTTATTCGGCCCGAGCGTTCACCGGTCTCCCTGTCAGCGTAATACCCAACTATCCCCTGCTCACCCCTGTCGAGCGCGATCCGGACAAACCCCGCAACACGTTTAAGCTGATCTACGTTGGTGGACTTTCTGAAGAGCGCGGCCTTCTCGTCATGTTGAAAATTGCGGAACTGCTCAGCGCCCACAATGTGGAGTTGGAACTCATGGGAACATGCCCCTTCCCTGAGGATGAAAAACGGATTCGCGCTGTATCCAACGTTCGATACCTCGGGAATCAAAGCCTGCAAGCTGTCTACCAGCATATTGCCGAGGCGGACTTAGGATTATTACTTCTTCAACCGGTACCGGCCTATGCATACGCAGGAGAAAATACCCTCAAACTGTTTGAGTACATGTGGTGCGAGATCCCACTGGTCTCTTCTGATTTCCCAAATCTAAAGCAAATCATCGAAGCGGCCCAGTGTGGAATCTGCATCGATCCATGCGACCCAGAGCGAGCTGCAGGAGCCATTATGGACCTGCTCGAACAACCGGAACTACGGCGGCAAATGGGAAGCAACGGCCGCGATGCGGTCCTCCAGGCTTACAACTGGCCAGCGGCGAGCACTGTGCTGAGTCACGTATACAAGAACGTGCTCAGTGGCAAGCGGGCTCCAGTTGAAGCCTTGCCGCTGTGGACGAGAGAATCCGTTGAGGCTGCTCATACGGCACCGGCATCCTCCTACAGCTAGAATTTGCATCCCCCGCGGGAGAACCCCCGCACTGTGGATATCCGACTCATGACGAAACAGCTAATGAACTCCATCCAACGGGTCTTGGTCCTCGCCCCACATACTGATGACGCCGAGCTCGGTTGTGGTGGCACAATCGCAAGACTGCTGAGGGAAGGTGACGATGTCTTCGTTGCAGCTTTTTCCACAGCGGAAGAATCCCTTCCCCCAGGAGCAGCGCCAAGCATGCTCCGCGACGAATTTATGGCTGCAATGCAAGCGTTGGGAATACCGTCAGAAAGAGCCTTGGTGTTTGGATACCCGGTACGCCGACTATCCTATTACCGTCAGGAACTATTGGAGGAGCTAGTAAAATTACGGCGCCAAATCAATCCAGGCATGGTATTTATTCCTTCCGCCAGCGACCTGCATCAGGATCATCAGGTGCTCAATGCTGAAGGTTTGCGATGTTTCAAAGATATGACCGTCTGGGGCTATGAGTTGCCGTGGAACAATATCGGGTTTCCAGCGCAGGCTTTTGTTGCTTTGGAGCCCTGTGACCTGCAAGCGAAATGGAAGGCTCTACAGGCGTATACGTCTCAGTTTGACCTAGGTCGACCGTATTTCTCATGGGAATTCATCGAGGGTTTGGCGCGAGTTCGTGGAGTGCAGGTGAAAGCTCCTTACGCTGAAGCCTTCGAAGTGATGAGGCTAAAGTGGTAGGTCGATTGACAATAGATGAGTCACGCCAGCATTTGCCACTCACTGGCATCAAAGTAAATAATGGTGTAATTGCAGCGATTCATCAACCGAACTACATACCGTGGCTTGGATATTTCTTTAAGATCGCCTACGCGACTACGTTCGTTTTTCTAGATATTACAGCTTATTCGCCTAGCGGTAGCTTCGTTAACCGGAATTCCATAAAAACGCCGACAGGTCCGGCATGGTTGACGATTCCGGTCCTCACTACTGGTCGGTTCGGCCAACGTATCAGCGAAGTTAAAACGGATTGCAGGGGGCGGTGGGCACTCCGGCATATGTCGACACTTCGCGGCAACTATAGCAGGGCACCATATTTCAAAGAGATAATCGCTCTGCTAGAACCCCACTATGCCGTCGTCACTGAAAATACATCCTTGGCAGCATTCAACATTGGGTTGATCCGCTCAACTGCGGCTTACCTCGGAATAGGCGCGCAGTTCATACGGGCCAGTGACTTAGACGTATCGGGACGCAAAACAGACCTTCTTCTCGAAGTATGTCGGGAGGTACGTGCAAAGACATACCTCGCTGGTGCGGGGGCCAAGTGCTATCAAGAAGATGCGAAATTTGAAGCGGCCGGAATTGCCACGCTGTACTCTCCTTTTTCTCAACATAGCTACCCGCAACGATTTGGAGAATTTGTTGGAAATCTATCGATCGTCGACGTTCTAATGAATTGCGGTCGCGATGGGACCAGGCAATTATTAGGCATCGAGCCCAATCAGGGCTGACTATAAGATTTCCTACGCTGCCGACAGCGACGCAACGCCAGGAGCACATAACGTGCGAGTGTGGTTAATAAATCATTATGCTCTTCCTCCATTCGAACCTGGCGGAACACGGCACTACACCCTTGCCCGTGAATTGATTCACCGTGGACATGACGTTACGGTCATCGCATCAAGCTTCAATCACGCGACGGGAAAGCAGATTAGTTGTACGCGCGGGCAACGACACACCTTCGAAAGGTTTGGTGAGGTTCCTTTTCTGTTGTTGCGTGTACCTTCCTATCGCAACAACCTAAAGCGGCTATGGAACATGTTTATGTTCGCAATCCACGTATGGTTGGGTCTGGGAACCAGAGCAATACGCAAGCCGGATATCGTGATCGGCTCATCCCTTACCCTATTTGCGGCGTTTGCCGCGGAACGTCTGGCTAGGCGATTAGATGTTCCTTTCGTTTTGGAAATACGAGACCTCTGGCCCCAGACGCTCATCGACATGGGACTGCGACCGCACCATCCTGCAGTAGTCGGATTTGGAGTAATCGAGCGATATCTCTATCGCAATGCCGACAAGATTGTCACTCTCTTGCCCAATGCTTCGGACTACATTGTATCCAGAGGAGCACAAGCAAACGACATTACTTGGATCCCCAACGGGGTGGATCTGGAACTCATGGCATTGCCGCAACCTCCGACCTCGCATACTGAATTCACGGTAATATATGCGGGGTCTCACGGCTTATCCGATGCCTTGGATTCTGTGCTCGATGCAGCGGCCATTCTGAACGCGGAAGCAACTGGCAGATTCCGTTTTCGATTAATTGGAGATGGTCCGCATAAACCTGATCTGCGTCGGAGAGTTGAAAAGGAAGGCATCTTCAATGTGGTGTTTGACGACCCTATGCCGAGACAGCAAATCTTCGCTACATTGCAGAACGCTGACGCGTTTATCCTCACTGCAAAAAAGACAGACCTATACCGCTACGGGATAAGTCCGAACAAACTTCACGAATATATGGCCGCTGCGCGCCCCACGATCTTCGCCGGAAACTCCCACAATAATCCTATTGCCGAGGCCGACGCAGGCATCACCGTCGCGCCAGAAGACCCACGAGCCATTGCAACAGCAGTCAGCGCGCTGGCTGCCATGTCGAGCGATGAAAGATTCAGCATGGGTTTGCGCGCCCGGCGCTACGTCGAAGAGCACCACAATTTTGCAACGCTTGCCAGCCGACTCGAGCAGGTTCTACAGAGTGCTCTTCCCGAACAAGTACACCATGAAACCTCGGTTCTGGCTACCGAATCCCACTGATGCAGTAGGGAGCACGATGCCTACATCTAATATGTCGCGGAAGATCATAGTGAATGCCGATGACTTCGGGAAAAGTTCCGAGGTTAACCGTGCAATCGTAGAGGCCTTCGATAAGAAGATCATTTCTAGTTCCACGTTGATGGCCAATATGCCTGGCTTCGAAGAGGCTTGCGAGTTGGCACACAGCCATCGCCTTCTCGGCAAAATCGGAGTACATCTAAACTTGACAGAAGGTTATCCATTGTCAGATCCCATTCGACAATGCTCGCGCTTTTGCAACGAAGCTGGAATGTTGCGCAGCAGAACAACTCGTTTTCGGCTTTCGAAGCAGGAGAGACTCGCCGTCGAGACGGAGATCGCCGCACAGGTCAAGGCGTGCCTAGATCACGGACTACGTCCGACTCACTTGGATTCACATCATCATGTTCACACAGAGTGGGCGATTGGAGCGGCGGCGATTGCTGTTGCACGTCGGTACGGGATCAAAGCCATCCGATTGTCCCGTAACTGCGGCTCCGGAATCGGCTTCGCTCACAAAGCATACAAGTGGCTGTACAACACTAGACTGCGAATGTACGGTTTGGCCAAGACTCGATACTTTGGCTCGTCTGCGGACGTTCATGAGATTCTTGCAACTGCATCCGCAGATATCGAGATCATGGTGCATCTACCCGAGGATATCGAAGGAAATCGTCGCGGTGCCGGTATCGCACTACAGCGCTGGTTTGTCGCGCAACAGCTCGCGAGCTACTCTTGAGCCCTGATTTCAGCGATTACCTGCAAGAAGCAATAGAGGCGGAGTAAGAAGGCCAAGACCGATGAAAAGTGAGGCTTGCCTGAATGCGCACGAGGGCGCTCCGAGACCAGATACCAACTACGGATATCGGGCGCGCTTGGCAACTATGATCCTCGCGATCTTTGCAGTCATATCCTCTCAGGCGCTGTCAGGCCATCGGTCGGGTGCAGCAGAGAAGCCAATCAGAAAGTTATACATCTCTCCGTATGGCAGTGATTTCAATTCGGGCGCGAAGGAAGCACCATTCTTGACATTCAAGAAAGCCGACTCCGTGGTTCAGCCGGGCGAAACCGTGTATGTTCTTCCAGGCGAGTACACCGGATACACCGCTCAAAACACGATAAGAATTGCGACCAGCGGAATCACATCGGCTCGCATACGATGGGTTGCCGAAACGAAGTGGACTGCGCGAATTATTGGACATGTAAACCCGGCCAACCTTCTTGGATGGGGGGTAGTAGTAGCTGGAAATTACGTTGATTTGGTCGGGTTCGATGTAACGAGCGACGCCAACATGGGAATCTGGGTGCTAGGCACTCATGTGCGCGTCATTGGCAACCACGTTCACGATATTCCCGGACAGTCTGGTTGCACAAGCTACGGCGCCAGCGGGGTCGAGCAGGGTAACTACTCCGGTGGCTATATGGAGGTCATCGGCAACGTAGTGCATAACATCGGTGCAGGCGGTCCTGGAAGCTGCAACAAGTACCATGGAATTTACCTGGCGGCTCCGTTTGACACTGCAGTGAACAACATCAGTTATCACAACGCGTCCAAAGGCATCGGCACTTGGCACGCAGCCAGCCAGAACACGATCAGCAACAATACTGTTTTTGATAATGATGTAGGTATCCTCGTCGGGGCTGGCGATTCGCCTTGTCATCAAACTTGCTCCGCCGACTATCTAGTCGTCTCCAACAACATCATGTACCACAATAAAACGATTGGTTTCTGGCAGTACTCCAAGGTTGGTCCACATAACATCTACACAAACAATTTGGCGTTCTCCAACGGCGCTCGCAACGTTCTGCTTCAAGGTGACTGTATGACCAATGCCTTTACGGCTTGTAACTCATTTGACAAGGCAGTTTATGCCGATCCCCAATTTATGGACCCCACAGGCAATTTTTTCACGGGCGACTACCATGTAAAGGCCGGCAGTCCGGCGCTGAAGGCTGGCACCCTCGTCGGCGCTCCATTAACCGACTTCGATGGCAAACCAAGACCAGGCAACGCCGCGCCAGATCTCGGCGTTTACGAGTCTCGATAACTAGCCAAGAAGACGAACTGAAGCAAGACAAAATGGAGGGTAATATTTCATGAAACGGATCGCGATCGTTGGCGCGGGAGGATTTGCCCGGGAAGTGGCCTGGATGCTGGAAGACATCTCCGCTTCAGCCGAACGGGAGACTGACAGGTATGTTACGGCCGGTTTTCTGGTGAGCGACCTGAGTCACATCGGGTCTTACGACAGCCCTGCGCTGGGAGATTTCTCGTGGCTGGAGTCGAACCACGTCGACGCGCTCGCCATGGGGATCGGCACTCCTGCGGTACGACTCAAGCTTGCCGAAGAACTCAAGGCGAGATTCCCATACATTGCGTGGCCAGCACTTGTCCATCCCAGCGTGATATGGCAACGGCGGACGATGGAGATTGGTGAAGGTGCAACAATCTGTGCTGGCAGTATAGCCACCGTGAACGTTCGGTTTGAGCCCTTCTGCATGGTGAACCTCACTTGCACGATCGGTCATGAGGCTGTGATCGGCCGCGGTTCGGTGCTCAACCCAACTGTCAACATATCAGGTGGAGTTGAACTGGGAAGCGGAGTGCTGGTGGGCACCGGTGCTCAGATCTTGCAGTATGTCAAGGTTGGCGACGGAGCAACTATTGGCGCAGGAGCGGTGGTAACCAAATATGTGGATGCCGGGGCCACTGTGGTTGGCATCCCGGCCAAAGAATTGATCAAGAAACCGGCGATCGACGCTGTGCCCGCCGCGGTGTCGACAGCTGCATGATTTCGTCGTGTAACTCACGAGTTGTATAAATTGCCGAATTAATCCCCCTATAGCACGATGGCTACGGCAAGGGAATGCATTCGAGGCTACAAACTGAAACGGCTCTTTGACCTGAGCGTCGGAGCTGTCGCCCTTCTCCTGCTGTCGCCGCTCATACTATTGATTGGTTTGCTGGTGGCTGTGTTTCTCGGGGGGCCAATCATCTTCCGGCAGCAACGCCCTGGATTGAACGGGGAGCTCTTTACATTGCTGAAGTTTCGCACGTTGGCGAACCCTGTTGGATCGAGTGAAGAGGCGC
>Ga0157374_10001675_pt1 | contig 18564 bp, 14 predicted proteins | sample M25metaG_FD_115308 | JGI IMG/M metagenome (GOLD analysis project Ga0157374, IMG submission 115308) | Miscanthus rhizosphere microbial communities from Kellogg Biological Station, Michigan, USA - M2-5 metaG | ecosystem: Host-associated > Plants > Roots > Rhizosphere > Soil | place: USA: Michigan...
AAAAAACTGTAACATTTCCGACAAATGAACGTCTTATCTTAACAAGAATTAACATTGGTACTAAAAAAATTTTCTAAATTTACACCTTGAAATTTTATCAGCCATGCGTTACCTCACAATTATTTTATGCGCTATGTTACTTGGTTCCTGCGGGAAACTAAGCAGCCTGAAATATGCGACCAGCAAGGTAAAGCAAACCGTGAATGCCTGCACAGAAACTTCAATAAGCAGCGGTTTGAAGAGTACTTCAGTCAGTGACGAAAAACAAAAGGCGGAAGGCATTGATACAAAAGCTTCGACGAGTTGGGATACACATATGATGCTGTGGTAACATTACAGAAAATATTTTCAAATGCCTTCCAAACGGAGGGCATTTTTATTTACAAACGTTGATTACTTACTTTTGCGCACTTTATGGAACTTAGTAAAAATTATATACCATTGGCAACCGAAGAGAAATGGTATAAACATTGGCTTGATAAAAAATATTTTGAAAGTAAACCTGATAACAGGAAACCTTTTACTGTTGTAATTCCTCCGCCGAATGTTACGGGTGTTTTGCACATGGGTCATACATTGAATGAAACCGTGCAGGATATTCTTGTGCGCAGAGCACGAATGAGCGGCTACAATGCTTGCTGGGTGCCGGGAAGCGATCATGCATCTATTGCAACGGAAGCAAAGGTTGTGCAGATGCTGAAAGAAAAAGGCATTGATAAAAATTCACTGACACGCAAAGAATTTTTGAAATACGCTTTTGAATGGAAAGAAAAATATGGCAACATTATTTACAACCAGATCGAAAGATTGGGATGCAGTGTTGATTGGAATCGTGTAACGTTCACGATGGATGACGATTATTATAAAGCGGTAATGAAAGTTTTTGTTGAGCTGTATAATAAAGGATTGATTTATCGAGGAGCAAGGATGATCAACTGGGATCCTGCTGCAAAAACTGCGTTGAGTGATGAAGAGGTTGAATATAAAGAAGTGCCGGGGAAGTTGTATTATGTGAAGTATAAAATCGTGAATCGTGAAACGACAGACGTGAAAGAATTTGATTCATCTTACGTTTCACGTTTCACGTCTGACGATGAATATTTGGTTATCGCAACACAACGTCCTGAAACAATTATGGGTGATACTGCGGTTTGCGTAAATCCAACTGATGAACGATATCAGCATTTAAAAGGGAAGAAAGCAATTGTTCCTTTAGTGAATCGTGAAGTGCAGATCATTTTTGATGAGTATGTTGATAAAGAATTTGGAACAGGCGTTTTGAAAGTTACACCTGCACACGATATCAACGATTACAATCTTGGATTGAAACATAATCTTCCGATTGTTGAGACATTAAATGAAGATGGAACATTAAGTGAAGCAGCACAAGTGTTTGTTGGTCTTGATCGTTTTGAAGCGCGCAAAAAAGCAATTGAACAATTGATCAATGAAGGACTGCTTGAAAAAGAAAGAGATTATATAACACGTCTTGGATTTTCTCAAAGATCAAATGCAGTTGTTGAGCCAAGAATTTCAACACAATGGTTTGTAAAAATGAAAGTGCTTGCAGGACCTGCGCTGCAAGCTGTTGTTGATGGGGATATAAAAATTCATCCCGGTGATAAATTTTTTGCCACATATAAATATTGGTTAGAGAATGTAAAAGACTGGTGTATCAGTCGCCAGTTGTGGTGGGGACAACAGATACCAGCTTGGTATGATGAAGAAGGAAATGTTTATGTTGCGGAAACGAGAGAGGATGCGGAAAAATTATTTCAACAAAAAAATCCGAAATCCGAAATCGCCAATCTCAAATTGAGGCAGGATGAAGACGTTCTCGACACATGGTTCTCTTCATGGTTGTGGCCGATACAAGTTTTCAAAGGCATCACCAATCCAAACAACCAAGATATAAACTACTACTATCCCACTTCTGTTTTGGTGACAGGACAAGATATTATTTTTTTCTGGGTCGCAAGAATGATCATGGCGGGAATGGAATTCAAACATGAAAAGCCATTCAGTGACGTTTACTTCACAGGTATGGTGCGTGATAAGCTCGGACGTAAGATGAGTAAGAGCTTGGGCAACTCACCTGATCTCTTGGATTTGATTGACAGATACGGAGCCGATGCAGTTCGCTTTGGAATTATGATCGCCTCACCAGCAGGAAATGATCTGTTGTTTGATGAAGCATCACTTGAACAAGGAAGAAATTTCAATAACAAGTTGTGGAATGCGATGAAGTTGGTAAAGATGTTTGAGGCAAAGAAGTCAGGAGAGAGAAGTCAGGAGTCAGAAAACAATTTTGCTGTTGTTTGGTTTGAGAATCGATTAAATGAAGCAAAAGCAGAAGTTGATGCATTGATGAATCAATTTCGTTTGAGTGAAGCGTTGAAAACAATTTACTCTTTGATCTGGGATGATTTCTGCAGTTGGTATCTCGAGTGGATAAAGCCCGCCTACGCTAAAGCTTCTGCGGACAAGTCGGGATTTGATCAACCAATGGATGAAGCAGTTTATAACAAAACAATTTATTTCTTTGAAGAGTTATTGCAATTGCTGCATCCATATATGCCTTTTATTACAGAAGAAATTTATCACTTACTAAAAGAAAGAAAAGATGATGATGATTTGTGTATGAAACAATTTGAATCAATCAAAACATCAGATAAAACTATTTTGCAGGAAGGTGAGTTACTGAAAAAAGTTATCTCTGCAATTCGTGACGCAAGAAATAAAAATCAGATCAAGCCGAAAGAGTCTATCAAATTATATATCCAGGCAGAAGCAACCGACAATTATAAAGCGATTGAAAATATTTTAAGCAAACAAGTAAACTCACAAGAAATAAATTATTCAAAAGAAAACATTGCAAACGCAATTGTCGTTGCAGTTGAAAAGGATAAGTTTTTTATTGAAACAAAAAAGCAAGTAGATACTTCAGCATTGAAAGAAGAGTTACTGAAAGACCTCGGGTATCAAAATAATTTTCTTAGCTCAGTGCTCAAAAAACTTAGCAATGAACGCTTTGTTCAAAATGCAAAACCTGAAGTGGTTGAGCTTGAAAGAAAAAAACAAGCCGATGCTGAAGCAAGAATAAAAACGATTGAAGAAAGTTTACAGAACCTTGATTAAAAGATTCAAAAGATTTAAATGGAATCATTGAAGAAAGTTTACAAATGCATCTTGCTTCTTGTAGGATGCATTTTATTTTACGCATCATCTTTTGCACAAAACTGGGATATTGATCTTCTTAAAAAAATTAATCCGGAGAACCCAAACTCAACGCTGATGCGTGGTTTAAGTGGTTCCTCATATCCGATTGGCGTTGTAACTCCTGCCGCTTTACTTGCTGTTGGTTTTATAAAAAAAGACAAGCAACTTCAATACAAAGGCTGGCAATCAGCAGGTGCTCTTGCAATCGATATTGTGCTAACTGCTGCTTTAAAATATACCATCAATCGCGATCGTCCTGCAGAAAAATATCCCAACGAAGTTTTTCCTTACAGCAACGAGACTGATCCTTCGTTTCCATCCACGCACACTTCTGTTGCGTTTGCAACTGCTACAACGTTAACGCTCGAATTTAAAAAGTGGTATGTTGCCGTGCCTGCTTATTTGTGGGCTGCGGGTGTTGGATATTCGCGAATATATCTGGGCGAGCATTATCCTACAGATATCATCGGTGGCGCTGTTGTCGGTGCAGGAAGTGCTTTTTTGAGTGAATGGCTCACAAAGAAAATTTTAAAACCGAAGAAGTAGATTTTTGCTTTGCTGCTTTTACACAACTTTTCTTTGCGTGCTTCGCGATACTCTGCGTTCTTTGCGTCCTAAAATTTAGCACGCAAAGAATGCGAAGAAAGCGCAAAGTTCGCTAAAGGACTACTTACAAAACATTAGTCCCGGTAAAGCTTGGAAGGGTTTTATTTTATAAATTATTTTATCATGCCTCAACAAATCATAATAACGAAAGCTTCTGTTGATGATATTCCATATATACAACACATTGCACATGTGACTTGGCCTTTAGTTTACGGACCAATTGTCGGAGAAGTGCAATTAGCTTACATGCTTAATTTGATTTATAGTACTTCATCACTTGAAAGACAAATGGGAGAAGGTTCTACTTTTCTTCTTGCAAAAGAGGATAATGAGCCAAATGCTTTTGCTGCATACTTTTTAAAAGCTCCAAACATTTATAAACTCGATAAATTATATGCATTGCCCAATCAGCAAGGAAAAGGCTTAGGCAAAATACTTATCAATTATATTATTGAAGAAATAAAAAGTTTGGGTGCAACTGCTCTTCATTTAAACGTGAATCGCTGGAATACAAAAGCACAAAGCTTTTATGAACACTTAAATTTTAAAATCATAGAAGAACAGGACATTCCAATCGGTGAAGGTTATTTTATGAATGATTACATGATGGAGTTGAAGTTATGAGTTCCCGGTTCTAGGTTTTGTTTTTTGAATTTTATCTTCTTTAAAAAGTTGAAGAAAGTTCAGAACGTTGAAGTGAGTGACACAACAGAAGTCCAGTAGTATTACAAAAGCTTATCAAAAAATAAAAAACATTCCTCTTTAAAAATAATCATCTCATTTGGTATTCCACTCTCAAAGTAATACTTGCAGTTTTTTCTTTTGAAGAAGTATTAAATGCACCGCCATAACTGTAATCTTCATTCAAATTTTTTCCGGTGATCTGGAACACACCCATGTTAGCAGTTTTAAGAGTTCCGAGACTTACATCAGAATTTTTGGCAATTGTTTGTGCTCGCAGCTTTGCATCTTCAGCGGCTTTTGCAAGCAAATCAATTTTCAGATCGTTTAGTTTGCTGTAATAGTAACTTGGCGGAGTGGAACTAAACTCAATGCCGTTCTCTAAAAGGTTAGTTACTTCACGTGAGAGCTTTTCAACCTTTTCAATTTCTCTTGAATGAACAGTTACAGTTCCGGTTAAAGTATAACCTGTAAACGAAGAGCCGATGACTCTACCATTCTCATCCATTTTATTGTCGAAATTTTTTCTAATATCAACAGAAGAAAACACTAATGAGGAATCAGGAATACCTCTCGTGTTTAAATAATTGTGAATAGTGTTCTCATCATTTTTCAACGCACTGTATGCAGATTTCAGATCGAGACCTGTGCGCGTAAAATTTCCGCTCCATACAATTTCATCACTTGTAAAATCTTTTTCAGCAAGACCTGTTACAGTGATTGTTTCAGAAGAAAGATATTTATACTTATAAGCCGAAGCTACTATCAATACAGCTATTACAATACAAACAGAAATAATGAACGTGCCGATATAATTTTTCATTGCAGGGTTTTAGCGTTCAAGATAATTATAAAATTGAAATGCTTTAGTTAATGATTCATTAATGCACCAGCACATGCGTTTGTTTGATAACACCCATCACAAACACACTCTGCACATGCCCAATATTTTCTGCTTCGCTTAATTTGTTTACATGAAAATTGTAATAGTCATCCATGTTTTCAGCCATTACTTTTAACATGAAATCAAATTCGCCGGAGATGTTGTAACATTCAACTACTTCATTCATTTCCTGTATCATCTTTATAAATTTTGCACCGGCAGTTTTATTATGTTGTTTCAATGATACATAACATATCACCATCAAACTTTTTTTTACTTTGGTGTGATTGACCAGTGTAGCATATTGTTTTATCACACCCGCTTCTTCCATTCGCTTGATGCGTTCATGAACAGGAGTTGTGCTGAGATGAATTTTATCTGATATTTCTTTCACTGTAATTCTTGCATTGTGCTGCAGCAAACGCAGGATCGCCATATCTTTTTCATCGAGTGTTATTGGCGCAACAGTGGATTCATCTTTTTTAATTGCTTTCGCCATAAATAATTTTATGTTTATTCTTTTATTTCCTCTTAATTAATAAATCTATTCCAAATTTAATTAAATAACTATTATTTTATTCTGCATTATTACATTTGCATCTCTAAAAAGAAAACATCATGTCAACTGTAGTACAAAACATTGATCTTAGTCTTCCTTATAAAGTGAAAGACATTTCCCTTGCAGAATGGGGACGTAAAGAAATAAGACTTGCTGAAGCTGAAATGCCGGGTTTAATGGCATTGCGTGCAGAGTATGGTGCATCACAACCATTGAAAGGTGCACGTATCGCCGGCTGTCTTCACATGACCATTCAAACAGCAGTGTTGATTGAAACATTGATCGCTCTTGGTGCAGAAGTTAAATGGAGTTCGTGCAACATTTTTTCTACGCAGGATCATGCTGCTGCTGCCATTGCTGCTGCGGGCATCGGCGTATTTGCATGGAAAGGCGAAACAATTGAAGAAGCCGATTGGTGCATTGAACAAACATTGTTCTTCGGAAGTTATGATCGTCCTTTGAACATGATCCTTGATGATGGCGGCGATTTAACCAACATGGTATTTGATAAATATCCTGAGTTGATCCAGCACATCAAAGGTTTAAGTGAAGAAACGACAACCGGAGTGCATCGTTTATATGAGCGTATGCAGAAAGGCACTTTGCCAATGCCGGCAATTAATGTGAACGATTCTGTTACAAAATCAAAGTTTGATAACAAATATGGTTGCAAAGAAAGTTTAGTTGATGCCATTCGTCGTGCGACTGATCTGATGCTTGCAGGTAAAGTTGCAGTAGTTGGCGGTTATGGTGATGTGGGTAAAGGTTCTGCTGCTTCATTGCGTGGTGCAGGTTGCAGAGTGATCGTTACTGAAATAGATCCTATTTGCGCATTGCAGGCTGCAATGGATGGTTATGAAGTAAAGAAAATGGTTGATGCGGTGAAAGAAGCTGACATCATTGTTACAGCAAGTGGTTGCCGCGATCTCATCACTGAAAAACATTTTCGTTTAATGAAGGATAAAGCTGTTGTTTGTAACATTGGTCACTTTGATATTGAAATTGATGTTGCATGGTTGAACAATAATTATGGTCATACAAAAGATGTGATAAAACCACAGGTTGATCTTTACAATATTGACGGAAAAGATATCATTCTTCTTGCAGAAGGTCGTTTGGTGAATCTCGGTTGCGCAACAGGTCATCCAAGTTTTGTGATGAGTAATTCATTCACCAACCAGGTGTTGGCGCAAATTGAATTATGGAACAATCACAAAAATTATGAGAACAAAGTTTACGTACTGCCAAAACATCTTGATGAAAAAGTTGCACGTTTGCATCTTTCAAAGATTGGTGTTGAATTGGAAGAGTTAACGAATGAACAATCTGAATATTTAGCTATTCCAAAGAACGGACCTTTCAAAGCAGAACATTATCGCTATTAAGAAACAAGATTCAAGATTCAAGAGCTCAACTAAATTGGTTGAGCTTTTTTGTTGAAAATTTTTTTAGAATTATTATGAGCCGAACGGCATTGCTGCTATTGAACTTTCCTTGCGTCGCACACTTCAGCTTTTATATTTTGTTGAGCAAAAATTTTTACCACTGTTGCACAGATTTATTTCACAGAAAACACAAAAACTCTGTGCTTTAATTGTTGAATAAAGTTTCTTCAATACAAATTGTTTTGAACCATAGAACATAGGCCATAGATATCACATAGATTCTCTTTTCTCTATGTGTGTCCTATGTTTCTATATGCCTATGTTGTTCATCTTTCACAACAGAATTCCTTCAGTACAAGTGAGTGACACAAGGGACGATGAGCAGCGAACTAAAGCTAACTACCAAAAAATTATCTCTCATATTCCACACTTACTTGATGAGCGGTTGCATTTTTTGTTAAGATTTAAAAAAAATAGAGGAGAAAATTTCATCTTTACGATTAGATTCGTATTTTGCTACGAAATTAATCGTATCATGAGCAATATAAAACAAATAAAACCCACGGAAAGTGAGTTAGAAATTTTGCAGGTGTTATGGGACAAAGGCAACGCAACTGTGAGAGAGGTGCATGAAGAATTGAGCGCTTACAAGGACAGCGGCTACACTACTACGCTTAAGCTGATGCAAATAATGTTTGAAAAAGGTTTGGTGAGGCGAGATGACTCAAACAAAACACATGTGTACACACCGAACGTAAGCAAAGAAAAAACGCAGCAACAACTTGTTGGCAAGATGGTGGATTCTTTATTTGGCGGTTCGGCTTCGCAATTGGTGATGCAGGCGCTTGGTACTTCGCAGCCAAGTAAAGAAGAACTGGACGAAATACAAAAACTACTTAACGATCTGAAAAAACAATAGAGATGCAAAATTTTTTGCAGTCTGTCTTTTTGCAGGCACTCGGATATGCAATTGCCAATAGTCTTTGGCAAATCGCCCTGTTATGGCTCCTTGTTGTAGTGATAAATAATGTTGGCAAATTGTCGTCCTCAAAAAAATATTTCGTTGCGGTAACGGCGCAGTTTGCAGGTTTTATGTGGTTTTTATTTACGCTTCAATATTATTATTCCAGGTGCGCAGAAGCATTGTCGCAAATTCCATCAACGACTTCGTTAGCCGATGCTTCTTACATTTATGAACCGGCTGTAAAAGATTTTTCATCTGCTGTTTTATATTACACCATCAAGGCAGAACAGTATCTCCCCTATCTTTCAGTGGCGTATCTCTGCATTTTGATATTTCTTGTGATTCGTTTAAGCCGCGCATTTTATTTTACACAGCAAATTCGAAAAACAGGCTTACAGAAGCCGGATGTTGAATGGAGATTATTTATTAAAAGAACAGCAGCATATCTTGGAATAAAAAAAGAAGTAAAGATTTATTTTTCAAACATCATCAAAAGTCCTGTAACAATTGGATTTCTGAAACCTTTGATCCTTGTGCCGATTGCAAGCATCAATCATTTAACAACAGATCAGTTGGAAGCATTGCTGCTGCACGAGTTGGCGCATATAAAGAGAGCGGATTACCTCATCAACATTTTACAATCGATCATTGAAATCATTCTGTTCTTTAATCCTTTTGTTCAACTACTTGGAAGATTGATAAAGAAAGAAAGAGAAAACAGTTGCGATGATTGGGTGCTGCAGTTTCAATATAAACCTGCGGTATATGCAGAAGCTTTGTTACGCATTGCAAGCATACCTGCAATGACAAGTCTTACAATGAATGCAACCGGTAACAACAATGATCTGTTATCAAGAGTAAAACGTATGTTGAACAAGCAGGAAAAAAATTATAATTATCGCAACCAGGTGTTTGCTCTCGTGCTTATTACAATTATGCTGAGCTCGGTCGCATGGTTAAATCCTCAAACAAAATATAACTCTGCTTCAGGTAATACGGCTCAACAAGTAAATAATAAAATAGTTGTTGAACCGCTTGCAGTCACCGCAGATAATCCTTTATTCAATCCCGTATATTATTTTACAAAACCATTACAGCAGGAAATGGATAAAGCTGTAAATATTGCAAGCAATAAAATTGAAGAAGCTGCACCTGTTATAGAAAAATCTGCTTCTCAAACTTTTGCAAAAGTTGCCCCGATTGCATTAGAAAAATTGCAGAATTTACAATGCAACTTTGATACGGTTCTAAATACTGCAATGGTAAAAGCCCAGAAGGATTTAAATAATGTTCATATTAATCTAAACAAATTACAATCTCCGAATAGTTTCTCATTCAACTTTGATTCTTCAAATTTCGTTGTTCTTGCAAAAAATGTTTTATTAAACGAATTGAACAAAGATGCAAGTAAAGAAGATTGGGCAAAAGTTCTTGGTGATGTAGAAAATGCAAAAAAAGAAATTGCAACAGCAGATAAAGAAAAAGTTTTATCAGCAACAGTTTCTAACCAGGTAACTACAGTTTTAAAGATGACTCTTGATCAACTTGAACAATTAAAGAAAAGTAATTTGGATTTGATGAACCAGGAAGAAAAAACAAAACAAAAATTAAATAAGCAAAAAATCGAAGAATCAGAAAAACAATTGGAACAAAAGATCAGGATTCAAAAAAGACAGGAGGAAAGATTTGGACCGTCCGTGAAAGTATTGAAAACTTATTCAGATATACAGGGCGAAAATGAAACTGCTTATTTGAATGGAATAAATGACAGCGAATCAATTACCTCAACAAACAATATTTACATTCCTGTTCAATTTAATTCAAACAATACTTACAACGTTGATGACAGTGCTCTTACTTCTGCGCTTATAATTGTAAAACATAATCCTGCCAATGACAGCAGTCATACCAAACACATTACCGTTGATCTTATCGGCAATAATGGAACACATAAAACAGTAGAATTTACTGTAGAAGTTTATCAATAGAACAAGATCAGGTACTGCAATATCCAATTATTCATGAACCAGTTGTCTTGATAACAACTCTTCAATTTGTTTTTCACGTTGCTTTAATGAAGCAGCAAGTTTTTCCCAGGCAATAGTAAAATCTTTTTGCACTTCTATGTCTTGTGAAAGATATACCTGTTGTGTTGAGAAAGCATCTTTAATAATAACGAGATCATGCCAAAACCCAATTGCTTCCTGCAATTTATGATAGTAAGAAAAATTGGAATCTTCTCCCTCTTTTTCATGTGATATCCAGTTGTACGCATAAATGCGTTGCTTGGTAAGTTTGCGCAATTCATGCCATTCAGTTTGCGGCAGATCCTTATTACAGAGCTGCTCAAGCAGCGCATTAAGATCCACGAAATATTGCTCGGCAAGAATTTCATTCGTGTTTTCAATAAAAGGACTAATTGATTCTATTATTTTATTAAACTCTTCCTTCAAATGTTCTGTATCTTTTTGAAATTCCATGATCATATATTTCAATTGATCAGCAGGAAAATATACCTGCTCAATCATACTGAAATTATTTTTCTGCAACCATAGCGAGATGATCTGGTATTCTCTTATTTCCCCTGCTTGCTGAAAAATTGCCCTTAATGCATGTGCAGGTTTTTTAATTCGTGTTTTTGAATAAATATTCCGAAGAAATTTTATAATGGCACGCAACTTTTTCATCTCGACCCTAAGGTCATGCAGCGAAACTTCATCTCCCGTTAACTCAAAATCATGCAGATGGTTGAAAAGATTTTTTACACGCTGAGAAAAATATTTTTCAAGATGGGTGTGCATAAATACTATTATTGAAAGTAAGTTGAATGCCTTTGACAAAGCTTACCGGCTCATATCCTAAAATTTTTCTTGCCCTTTCGATCTTTAAACCTGAATGTTTTGCTCTTTGCACCGGTTCTTTAAATGTATCTGATGTTACTTCTTCTATCGATGTTGCATCAAGCTTTAAAAATTCGGCTACTGCTATTGCCATTTGATACGGTGATAACAAATCTTTTCCCGCAATGTTATATGTGCCCTGTTGCCTGCGCGTGATAATTTTTTCGATGCTTTCACAAATATCTAAAACAAATGTAGGCGTACGTAATTGATCACTTACCACTCTGATTTTCTTCTGCTGCTCCAGATTATTTTTCACCCAATGCAAAAAAGAAGGACGCATATTTTCGAGTATTGGTCCATAAATAAAAACAGGGCGAACAACAGTATAAGTTAATCCGCTTCTTACTACAAGTTTTTCACTTTGCAATTTTGTTTCACCATAATAATTTAAAGGTGCTGCTTCATCATCTTCACTGTGCGGGCCATTTTCTCCGAAAATAAAATCACTCGAAACATAAATAAAATGAGGTTGAAATTGCTTTGATGCTTCCAATAAAAATTTTGTAGCTGTTACATTATTTAAATAACAAGCTTCTTTATTATTAGCACATTCATCAGGCTTGCTCATCGCAGCAGCATGAACGATCACATCTGGTTGAGAGGATGCAATAATTGCAGCTACTGCGTTTGCATCTGTTAAATCAAAAGAAAAATATTGAAAAGCTTTTTGATGAGGAATACGGCACTTACCGCGACTGCATGCAACAACATCATAACTCTTATGCGAAAGATAAAGCGTTAAATGTTGTCCCAGAAAACCGTTTGCTCCGGTGACGAGTATTTTCATACTGCCAATTTATGAAGCTCCCGACATCTAAACGGAATTAATAGAAATTTTACAGTTTCTTAATATTGAAACTTTCGACTAAAAAATAGAAGGAGATCATTGAATAATTTAAAATTCCTCGCCACTTTCATTCCCTCCAGTGTCTTCACCAAAAGAATCTTCGTCGCCTCCATCTCCCTCTTCACTAAATCCTTCCGCTCCTTTTGTAAGATCGTATTTCTCCTCAATGTCTGTAAACCGATCACCTAATAAACTTCGCGTTCCATATTGTTGCGGACCAATTCCTTCTGTTCGCGATACTGCAGGATAAGTAATTTTATTGCTTTCTTCTTTGCTCACGTTTATTAGTTCAACAAGAAATGTCCAGTTTTTTGCAAAATCATACACGTAAACAAATTTTTGATTGGTGTCGCGAATTTCACTTCCAATTGTTGTTTCATTCATCAAAAGTGGCGGCGCTTTATAAGCCTTATCATATTTTGCCAGAGAAATTTCTCTTCCTCTTTGCCAGTTGTCATTACTGCGGTAAAAGGTTGACTGGTGCTTGTTATCAAATTCATACGCTTTCAGAATTGTATAATGCAAATCTTCAAAGGTCTGGGTATGCTTTATAACTACGTCCCTGTAGACCGCATCATCTTCTTCAAAATACACTCTGAACTTTAAAATTGCCATTCGATTTTTTATTTACGATTTGCAGATTTACGATTTTATTTTTTATGTACCCAACTGCAGATTCTTTATTTATCGTCCCTTGCGTCGCACACTTGTACTTGAATAATTCTATTCAACCGCTATAAAGGCACCAAACACAGAAATATATAGGCTTAGTCTTAGTGTTTTTATGGAAACTTTATTAGCAAGGACTTTTGGCATATTATTCTTTTCTTTTCTTAAAACATTTATACAAAAATGAAGCCTGTAAATTTTATGTGACTGCATTTAAACACAACTTTTTTAAATTTTTATTTAATGCCACTTATTTCCTGCAGTACAATTGCTCTTGAAAAAAATCTTACACACAGGCAGATGAAGGCGATTCTTGAACCAAATAGAAACATAGTTACATAGAGCATCACATAGTTTTTCTATGTGTTCGTCTATGTCATCTACTATGCCTATGTGGTTCATTGCTCAATAGAATTACCTTCAGAAGAAGTGTCCGCCTCAGGCGGAACTAAAGATTCATTTTTATTCAACAGTTGGATACAAAATATTTATCACAAAAATTAAAACGAAAATACATGTATTCAAACCGGTTGCAAATTTAATTCAGCGGCTTTTTGTAACATGTAACGGTAAGCGTCTTCATAATTGTTAGGAATAATACCATCTAAAATGGCTTCGCGAATAGCATCCTTGATTATACCTACATCTCTGCCCGGTGATATTCCAAAAGTTTCCATGATAATTTCACCGGTTATAGGAGGCTGCCAGTAACGCAAGCGGTCAGTTTCTTCCACATGCTGCATGCGCTGGCGAACCAATTCAAAGTTTTGCAGATAGCGTTTCACTTTTATTTTGTTCTTGCTTGTAATATCAGCTTCACACAACATCATCAATGCGTCAATATCTTCACCTGCTTCGAACAGTAAACGGCGAATAGCACTGTCTGTAATATTTTCTTTTGTAAGGCTGATAGGTCTGAGATGCAGCGCCACAAGCTTTTGCACGAGTCGCATTTTTTCATTGAGCGGCAATTTGAATTTTGCGAAAATTTTAGGAACCATCTTTGCGCCCGCCACTTCATGACCATGAAATGTCCAGCCATGTTCGGGTTCAAACTTTTTTGTTACAGGTTTTGCAATGTCGTGCAACACGGCAGCCCAACGTAACCAAAGATCATTTGACTTTTGAGCGATATTATCGACGACTTGCAGTGTGTGATAAAAATTATCTTTATGACCTTTGCCATCTACATATTCAGCTCCATGCAAAGCCATCATCTTCGGAAAAATAATTTGCAGTAAACCACTCTTACTTAAAAGATCGAAACCGATGGAAGGCTTATTGCTTGCAACAATTTTATTTAGTTCATCAGTTATTCGTTCCTGTGAAACGATCTTTATTCTCTCTGCATTTTTTTGTATTGCATCAAATGTATGCTCAGCAATTTTAAATTGAAGTTGGGATGCAAAACGTATGGCACGCATCATGCGCAAAGGATCATCACTGAATGTTTCTTCCGGCTCTAAAGGCGTTTGAATGATCTTGTGTTTAATATCTTGTAAACCATTGAAAGGATCAATGAGTTTTCCAAAATCTTTCTTGTTCAAACTTATCGCCAGCGCATTGATTGTAAAATCACGGCGCTTCTGATCATCTTCCAAAGTTCCAGGCTCTACTTTTGGTTTACGGGTGTGACGTGAATAACTTTCTTTACGTGCTCCCACAAATTCAATTTCAAATGTTTTTATTTCTGTGTCTTCCACATCGTGAGGAAGAACTGCAGCATATTTATCTGAAATAAAATCAGGAATTTTTATTTGTGCTGTTCCGAAATTTTTAAAATAAGCAACGAGTGGTTTAGGATTAAACCTGTCTGCAACTTTATGAGCAAGCTCAATACCATCGCCTAAACAAACAATGTCGGCATCTTTTGTAGGACGACCAATAATTTTATCACGCACAAAACCACCGATCAGATAACATGGCATCTGCATTTCTTCTGCGGCATGTTCTATCTTTCTTAAAATGATCAGTTCCTTATGCGTGCAATGGATGTCCATTGCAGCAAAGATAAGAGAGAGAAGAAACAAGAAATAAGGAATCAAAAATCAAGAGACAAGATTCAAGAATCAAGAAACAAAAGACAAGAATCAAGAATTGTGCAATCTGATACTTTATTTTCTTTAAATTCAGGTTTAAACAATATTCACTTCCCTTTCCAACTTAACACCAAATTTCTCTTTTACACTTTGCAAAATTTTTTCAGAGAGATCGTATATCTCCTCTCCTTTCGCGTTGCCGTAATTCACTAAAACTAAAGCCTGTTTTGAATGGCAGCCTGCATCACCTTTACGATAACCTTTCCAACTCACAGAATCCTTCGGACCGCATTGTTCAATTAACCAACCGGCAGCAAGTTTTGTTTTATTGTTTGCAACGGGGTACCCAACAATGTTTGAAAATTTTTGTTTTAACTTTTGAAACTGAAGATTATCTATTTCGGGATTTTTGAAAAAGCTTCCCGCATTGCCAATTTCTTTTGGATCGGGAAGTTTACTTGTGCGGATATTAATTACAGCCTGCGAAATTGCCTGTATAGATAATTCCTTCACTCTCATTTTTTCCAATTCCTGTTCAACTGCGCCGTAAGATGTATGAAAGACCGGATGCTTTCTCAAACGAAAAGTAACATTCAGAATTACAAACTGATCTTTGTATTTTCTTTTGAACACGCTTTCACGATAACCAAACTCACAATCATTTGCAGTGAACGTTACAATCTTTTTATCGCGTATATGAAATGCTTCAAGTTGTTCAAAGACTCCTTTTATTTCCACTCCATACGCGCCGATGTTTTGCATGGGTGATGCACCAACATTGCCGGGAATCAAACTTAAATTTTCAACACCTGCATAATTTCTCTTGATGCAATACAAAACAAATTGATGCCAGTTCTCTCCTGCTGCGGCTTTCACGAAATAATGATGCTCATCTTCTTTGATGAGATCAATTCCTTTCAATTCATTTTTCAGAACAAGTCCATTAAAATCTTTTGAGAAGAGAATATTGCTGCCGCCACCGAGAATGAGTTTGTGGCCTGCCTGTCCGATAGGCAGGTTTGTGGTTTGTAGTTTGTAGTTGAGACATTCTTCTAATTCATCGACCGAAGAAAACGTTGAGAAGTATTTTGCTTTTGCATCTATTCCAAACGTGTTGTATGGCTTGAGTGAAATATTTTCCTGAATTCGCATAAGCGCAAACCTAGGAAAATATGCATGAAGCAAAATCGGTATGCTGAATAAAGAACAGAAAGTACAAGAGAGTGACACAACGAAGATGCCATGAAAGATATCGCTGATAAACTAAATAATATTACTCACCATTCATCATCAGACCGGATCAACGTCAACAATGATATCAACACTTCTATATCTTTTGTCTGATTGAATGATAGCAATTTGCTGGTGCAACCGTTGCTTACATTGATGAATAAACTGCGCATCCTTTGGTAACTTGATAAGCAATTCCCACAAATATTGATTGCGTATTCGATTAACAACAGGCTCTGCAGGACCCGTGATATTGTTTTTATAATTTGGCTGTAAGCCTTGCACCAACAGGTTTGCAGCCTCTTCAGCGATGTTGGTGAGTTTGTGACGAAAAGTTATATGAATAAGGCGCGAGAATGGTGGATAAAAAAATTGTTTACGGTTCTCTATTTCAAAATTGTAAAAGTCTTTGAAGTTGTGTCGTTGCACAAATTTTAAAACAGGATGTTGCGTGTTGCTCACCTGTATCAGCACTTTACCTTTATTATCTTTTCTTCCTGCGCGACCACTCACTTGTTCCATTAATTGAAACGCTCTTTCATTCACACGAAAATCTGTGAAATTCAGAAGACCATCTGCATCAAGAATTCCCACAAGATTTACATGCTCGAAATCCAAACCTTTCACTACCATTTGTGTGCCCACAAGAATATCTATTTTCTTCTGTTCAAATAATTTGATGAGATTATCATGATCGTGCTTGCCTTTGATCGCATCATAATCCATTCGCGAAACATGTATAGCAGGAAATTGCTCGGCGATCAGTTCCTCTATCTTTTCAGTTCCGAAATTTTTCTGCATAAAATTATGATTGCCGCATGCAGGACATGTTACCATCACAGGATAAGTTGTACCGCAATAATGACAAGCCAATTTATTCTTCGCTTTATGATACGTTAAGGTTACATCGCAATACTGGCATTGAGGTATCCAACCGCACACTGCGCAGATCATATAAGGCGTATAACCTCTGCGGTTTTGAAAAAGTATCACTTGTTTTTTTTCAATGAGAGAAGTTTCGATAGCAGCTTTCAATTGAGGTGAAAGCATCACTTTACCTTTAAATCTTGAAGCAACCGTTTTTAAATCGATCAATTCAATCGTTGGCATTTCCGATTCACCAAAGCGTTCATGCAATTCAACAAGTCCATATTTATTGCTCTTACAGTTCTGATAACTTTCAATCGAAGGCGTTGCGCTGCCAAGCAATACTTTTGCATTAAATAGAGAAGCATAGTAAATAACTGTATCCCGTGCATGATACCGTGGTGCAGGATCTTGTTGTTTGTACGATGCATCATGTTCTTCATCAACAATTACAAATCCCAAATTTTTGAAAGGGAGCAACAAGGCAGAACGTGCTCCCAGCAAGACTTTCGCTTCACCACTTTTTACTTTGTTCCATATTTCAACACGCTCGTTAGGATTAAACTTTGAATGATAGATCGAAATATTTCCTCCAAAATGTTTTTGCAAGCGACGAACAATCTGCGCTGTAAGTGCAATTTCCGGCAACATGTATAAAACTTGTCTGCCTTGCTGAATATATTGCTCAATCAGTTTGATATATATCTGCGTTTTTCCGCTTGCAGTGACACCGTGCAAAAGACAAACTTGTTTTTCAATAAAAATTTTTATGATGTTTTGCAGCGATTCTTTCTGCGCAACAGATAAAGTAAAATCAATGGAAATATTTTTTGGCAAACCGGGAACGCGATCTGTTGATCTCTTCTCTGCAATCAAAATATTTTTATCAATCAATCCATTTAATTGTGCTGAAGAAGCATTTGCTTTTTTTAAAAGTTGTGATTGCGTTACTTCACCTTCTGTTTTTATAATGTGCAAATAAGAAAGCAGCAAGGCAAGTTGCTTTGGCGCTTTAGTCCATTCATTTAAAAGTTTTGAAAGTTTTTCCTCATTATGATAAACAGGATTGAGCGTAATATAAATTTCAGTTTTTGGTTTATATCTCTCTTTCAATTCTTCCCACACATAACAAACCTTCTTGTCGATCAATTTCTTTACAACAGGATAAACGTGAGAAGCATCAAGCAACTGCTGCACTTCGCTCAAACGCAATTCCTTCTTCATTTCCAACGCTTCAGCAACAATATATTCTTCATCATTCAAATCGCTGAAATCATTTCCATATTCTTCATTCCACCACAGAATACTTTCGCTTGACAATTTTAAATTGGTGGGTACAGCAGCATTCATTACTTCGCCTTCACTGCACATATAATATTCAGCGATCCATTGCCACAACTGCAATTGATTTGTATAAACCACAGGCTCTGCATCCAGCACATTTAAAATTTCTTTTGGTTCAAAAGCTTCGGGCTTGCTGTGATGCAACGTTTTTATAATACCTGCATACTTTTTATTGCGCAGTTGCACCTCAACACGTGAACCGCATTGAACAGAAGACTGTAAATGTTCAGGAATACGCCATGTGTAATTTTGAGGCAATGCAAGCGGGATGATTACTTCAGCAAACAAAGAATTATCTTCTGTAGTAAATAAAATATTTTCCTTCTTTTGAAAAATTTCTTCTTGCATAAACAAACAATTAACCTTAC
>Ga0157374_10001681_pt1 | contig 18533 bp, 17 predicted proteins | sample M25metaG_FD_115308 | JGI IMG/M metagenome (GOLD analysis project Ga0157374, IMG submission 115308) | Miscanthus rhizosphere microbial communities from Kellogg Biological Station, Michigan, USA - M2-5 metaG | ecosystem: Host-associated > Plants > Roots > Rhizosphere > Soil | place: USA: Michigan...
AAGCAGGGGATGAAGATGGGCCTCTACTATTCCGGCGGTTACGACTGGACATTCAATACTGGCCCGATTGAGACGGAGAAGGACTATCAGTCTGTTAAACCGGAGTCCAAGGCTTACGGTGATTATGCCTTTGCCCAGATCCATGAGCTGATTGACCGCTACAAGCCTGCGGTGCTCTGGAACGACATCGATTGGCCGAAGACCGGTAGAACCCTCGAGGTAGAAGCCGACTATTACAACGCAGTTCCTGACGGAGTCATCGACGATCGCTTCGGAATCAAGCACTCCGACTTCACCTCGCCCGAGTACGAAAAGCTTGACAAGATCAGCCCCAAGAAGTGGGAAGAGTGCCGCGGTCTCGGACGATCGTTCGGCTACAACCGCGCAGAGGGCGAGAAAGAAACTATCGCACCTGAAGAGCTGATTTCGCTCCTTGTGGATATTGTCAGCAAGAATGGCAATCTGCTGCTGGACGTAGGGCCCGAAGCTGATGGAACGATCCCGCCAATCCAGATGGATCGCCTGAAAGCTCTCGGTGTCTGGCTGAAGCAGAACGGAGAAGCCATCTACGACACCATGCCCTGGACACAAGCCTCCGCCAAGAGCGCGGAAGGGGATGACCTGCGCTTCACGAAGAAAGGCGAGGATCTCTACGTTACTGTCTTGGGCAAACCGAAGGCAGAGACGATCACGATCGCTGAGCTTCCGACGAAGTCGGGCGTGAAGATCACGCAATTAGGAGACAACTCGGAACTCGGATCCGGCGAACGGGGAGGCGGAACAAGGATCGCGCTGAAAGGAACGCTTAAGGGGAATTACGCATACACTTTCAAGCTGGCAGGGTACAGCCGATGACCATGATCAGCCGAGAAGCTGACGCACTGTAAGCTCGAGGAGATCCTGTGCATCGGGCACGGCATTACTGACGGCGGGGCTGAGGCCTTCACCCAGCTCAAGGCTTCCCGCTCCGATCGTCATCAGGCAAGCTCTGTGCGGTTGTATCCCGTATAGGTTCTTGGCGACGCTGAGCAGTTCTGCAGCTCCCAGGTGGTGAGTAACCAGCCCTGGCTTCAAGGACGCCGGGCTTAGCTCACGCAACATAATCTGGCCTGGGGCCTGATCCAGGGAAGCGTCAACGAATACTACTGCTTCAGCCGCGGCAACCTCTTCGGCCAAATCCGGTGTCCACTGGTGATCGCAAAGCACGCGCACACGACTGTCATCGCGCCAGCGTTCCTCCGCCCAGGACGCAAGAAAAGGCCCGACGCCATCGTCCTCGCGCATCGTGTTTCCGCAGGCAAGAATGAGGCATCGGGCCGAAGGACTCATTTCATCATCGTACTCAGCGCACGACCTGATCGACAACTTCTCCGTCTGCCGAAACTAGCATCATTTGCAGCGGCATCTGGCCGAACGCATGCGTCGAGCAACTCAGGCAAGGATCGAAGCAGCGGATCACCGCCTCCACTCGATTCAAAGCACCTTCGGTGAATTTGCCGTCCTTCACGTAGGCCCTGGCCGACTGCAGTACCCCGCGATTCATGGCATTGTTGTTGTGCCCAGTGGCGACAACCAGGTTTGCCCACGTGATCTTGCCGTCATCGTCGACCTTGTAGTGATGATTCAGCGTTCCGCGGGGCGCTTCGATCTGTCCGGCGCCGTCGAGCCTGTTCACACCGGCCGTCGCACGCACATGCTTGTCCAGGATCAAGGGATCGGCAAGGATTTGTTCAATCTTTTCGATCCCGTGCATCGCCTCTACGAGGCGTGCATGGTGATAGAAGAACGAACTTTCCACCGGCCCCGCTGCAATCTGCTTGAACTCTGCCAATTCCTGGTCCGCTCTGGGAGTACCCATTGATTTAACAATATTCAATCTCGCCAAAGGTCCTACTCGATAGCTTCCTTCGGGATAGCCGAGCGGTTTGTAGTAGACGAACTTTGTATAGCTGTATGGCTCCACAGCCTCTCCAATCACGTCGGTGAATCCTTGCGCCGTGATCCCGTCCTGGATGATCCCACCCTTCGAGTCGATCAGCCGGAGTGCGCCATCTGTGAACTCGATCGACTCGTCTTCGTTGATCAACCCAAGGTAGCTCGATGGAAAATTCGCGAAGACGGAGACCTCCTGCTGAAACTTGTCGGCAATCTGCTTGTATGCGGCGAGCGCAAGTCCGATATTGGCATACGCCTCAGACATCATGGCTAGCATCTCATCGCGCTTGACCGGGCTCAGAGGTTCGGCGACGCCCCCCGGAATTACCCAGCCGGTGTGAATCCTCTTGGTTCCGAGCAATTCGATGACGTGCTGCCCGAATCGCCGTAGAGCAATGCCCGCGCGACCCAGTTCCGGCCTTGCTGCTGCGACGCCGAAGATATGCCGTTGCGCCGGGTCCGACTCCATCCCCAGGAGAAGATCCGGAGACGACAGGTGAAAGAAGCTCAGAGCGTGCGATTGGATCATCTGCGCGAGATTCAGAATGCGCCGCAACTGCGCAGCGGTATGCGGAATACGCACCGACATAATCGCCTCGCACGCCTTCGCCGAGGCCAGCAAGTGCGACACCGGGCAGATTCCGCAGATGCGCGCAGTCAACGCCGGCATTTCGTAAAACGGACGCCCTTCAGAAAACTTCTCGAAGCCCCGCACCTGGGTCACATGGAAATGCGCATCGGCGACCTCGCCTTGCGCATTCAGCTGGATCGTGATCTTGCCGTGTCCTTCCAGCCGTGTCACGGGATCGATGGTGATTGTCTGGGTCATGACATATGCTCCTTGGGGTCAGGCTCCGAAGCGGGTGAGTGCCGGGATATCCAGCGGCTCCCCGGTAATGAGCGCTGTCAGCGCTGTATGAAAAGTCTGAGCAGAGGGAGGGCACCCCGGCAAGAAGACATCAACCTTCACAAACTCATGGACAGGCTTCACGGTTTTCAGGAGTCTGGGTACAACCACGCACGGAATCTGCGGCTGGATCGTCGCGTTCTCAAAATATGCCCGGTTGAGAATCGCTTCCGGCCCGATTGGATTGCGCATGGCAGGCACGTTGCCCGTGATCGCGCAATCACCCATGGCGATCAGCATCTTCGAATGCGCGCGAATCTTCTTGATCTTCTTCTCGTCATCGACGGATGCCACCGCCCCCTCGACCAGCGCGATGTCGACATTGTCCGGGAATTCCTTCGCATCCACTACCGGGCTGTATACCACGTCGACAAACTCTGCCAACTCGAGAAGCCGTTCATCCATATCGAGGAAAGACATGTGGCAGCCGGAGCAACCATCCAGCCACGCCGTTGCCAGCTTAAGTTTTCTGCTCATCGCGCCTCCCTCATCAGGTTCAGGTACGGCAGGAAATCGGGATATTTGGGATGATCGGAGCCAATCTTGGTCTTATCGAATAGCGCTCCGGTCGGGCACACCTGGACGCACTTGCCGCAGCGCGTGCATGCCGATTTACCCCAGTCTTCGTGCAGGTCCGTGATCACCATCGAGTCGATGCCGCGGCCCATCACATCCCATATATGCGCACCTTCGATCTCCCCGCATACCCGCACGCACCGTGTGCAGAGGATGCAGCGATTGTGATCGGCCGTGAATCGCTCATGCGACGCGTCCACGGGCAGGTCAGGATTGCGGTAGGGCAGCCGCACATGCGTGAGCCCCTGGTCCTGCGCCATCGCCTGCAGTTCGCAATGGCCGTTCGAAACGCACACCGAACAAACATGGTTTCTCTCAGCGAATAGCAGTTCCAGGATGTTGTGCCGATGCCGCTGTAGCCGTTCGGTATCGGTGCTTACCACCATACCTTCTGAGACGGTCGCGACGCAGGCCGGCAATAGCTTATTGCTGCCTTTGATCTCGACCAGGCACAACCGGCATGCGCCAACGTCGGTCAGGCCATCCATGTGGCAAAGCGTCGGGATGTTGATGTCGTTCTCGCGAGCCACTTCCAGGATGGTCTGGCCGCGCCGCGCGCTCACTTGGCGACCATCGATCTCAAGTGTTTTAACTTCAAAGGGTGCCTCGGTCATGCCAACACCTCCACGGGCGCCGGTTCATCGGCAGTTGTTCCGGCCATGTTGCATACGCCCGCCGGGCAGCGCTTGTGCACAATGTGTTCGAGGTACTCGTTCTTGAAGTACTTGAGCGTGCTCAATACAGGATTTGGTGCAGTCTGGCCAAGCCCGCAGAGGCTCGTCTCCTTCACCGTGTCGCAGAGTTCGATCAGCAGTTCCAGATCGTCCATCGTTCCGGTGCCTTCGCAGATTCGCGTCAGCAGCGTATACATCTGCGCCGTTCCTGCGCGGCATGGAGTGCACTTGCCGCAAGATTCCGTCATGCAGAACTCGACGAAGAATCGGGCCACGTTGACCATGCACGATGTGTCGTCCATGACGATCATGCCGCCGGAGCCCATGATCGAGCCTGCCGCCATCAGCGCGTCATAGCTCACCCCGAGTTCCATCATGTCCGCAGGGATGCATCCGCCCGACGGACCGCCTGTCTGAATCGCCTTCAACTTGTGGCCGCCCGGAACCCCGCCGCCGATCACGTCGATGATTTCCGAGAGCTTGATACCCAGCGGAACTTCGATGAGTCCTGTATTCCTGATGCGGCCGGTCAGTGCGAAGACTTTCGTTCCCTTCGAACGCTCCGAACCCATGTTATAGAACCACTTGCCGCCGCTGCGCACGATCGGCGCAATGTTGGCATAGGTCTCGACGTTGTTGATCAAGGTCGGCTTGCCCCACAATCCGCTCACTGCCGGATAGGGAGGCCTGGGCTTGGGAGTGCCGCGTCGTCCTTCAATCGATGCAAGCAGCGCGGTTTCTTCGCCGCACACAAACGCACCAGCACCGAGCCTGATCTCGATATCAAAGTTGAATGTCGTATTGCAGATTCCGCTGCCCAGCAGGCCGCGTCTGCGTGCCTCGCGCAGGGCAGTCGTGAGCCGTGACACGGCCACGGGATACTCCGCGCGCACATATATGAATCCCTTGCTCGCGCCAACTGCGTATGCCGCAATTGCCATGCCTTCGATCACGCGGTGAGGATCGCCTTCCATTACGCTGCGATCCATGAATGCGCCGGGATCGCCTTCGTCGCCGTTGCATACCACATATTTCAAATCGCCGGAGGCCTTCGCGACCGTGCCCCACTTTAATCCGGTCGGATATCCGCCGCCTCCTCGACCTCGAAGGCCGCTTTCGGTAACGCGATGAACCACTCCCCCAGGAGTCATCTCCGTCAGCGCGGTCAGCAGCGCCTTGTAGCCATCCCGGGAAATGTAGTCGTCGATCTTCTCAGGATCGATGTGGCCCGCATTCTCCAGCACTACGCGAACTTGCTTATCGAAGTGCTCATTCAGATCGCACTGCAGCTCCCCGACAGGCTGCTCGCCCAGACTGTTGATGATCGCTCCAGCGTTCTCTTCCTTGACTCTTGCGTATAGCGTCTCATCCGGGTCAACGCGTACCAGCGGACCCGAAGAACAGGGGCCCATGCAGCCGGTCTTGCGAATCAGGACTTTTTTTCCTGAAGCTTCTGCCAGCTTCACGAGCGCGTCCCGCAGCAAGCCCGCGCCCTGGCTCGCGCAGGCCAGGTCCATGCAGACATTGACTTCATAGTCGTACTTGGCGTTTTCCTGTTGAACGCTCTTTGCAATTTGCTCCAGCTCTTCAATCGTCATTCAACCGCCCACCTTTCCAGCTGAGCGATCATCTGCTCATCCGTAACTTCGCCGGCAATCGCGCCATCGCAGATCATCACTGGTGCGCGGCTGCATGCACCGACGCAGCGGGCCGTCATCAGACTGATCTGTCCGTCCTTCGATGTCTGGCCGCTTTTCAGGGTAAGGTGCTTCTCGGCTGACGCAATCAGCTTGTCGGTGCCCTTGATGTAGCAAGCCGTTCCAGCGCAGAGCGTCAGGGTATGTTTACCTGGCGGCTTCAGGCTGAAGTAGTGGTAGAACGTCACCACTCCGTAGGCCTGGCTCAACGGCACGCGCAGAGATCGCGCCACGAAGCGGATCGCATCGTCGTCCAGATATCCAAATGAAGACTGAACGGTGTGGAGTGTTTCGATCAGCGCATGCCGCGCAAAACCGTTCTTGCGCATCGTACCGGCCACGATTTTCCAGCGTTTGTCGTCGCTAGGCAGCGGCGGTGGTGTGAATGCAGCCACGTTCCCTCCAGACAGCTGAGTGCGAAGTACTTAACCATACGCTCCGCTCTCTGTCTGGCCTTGTTTTACGCCCAAAGATGTACAACTAGCCGTGACAACGGTCACGCCGGTCAGTGGCTCTCTGTTTACTTGGGAAATATGTGTGGAAAGAGGCTTCGAATCGGCGCTTTACGCGATCCGGCTAACTGAGCGAAGGAAGCCGATCGGAGATTCCCAGAAGAAAAATCAGTCCGATTCCGCAGCTGTAAACAGCGCCCATCCACGCAATCACGTGGTAGAAGCGCGGATGATGCCCGCCCGCATTGAACGCTCCGCCAATCGATGCCGTCATCAGTGCGTTCATCGCGACGAGGCCCAGCGCAAACGCCGCCAGTCCCAACATGCCCCGCGATGTGCCGCCAAGATTGGCTGTCAGGAAAAACAACGCAAGCTGGCTCGGAGTCTCGGCGCCTACCCCGTGCAACACGCCGATCAGGAAGACAGACTTCCCGTTGTACATCCACTGGAAGCGCTCCGGCTTGGCGATCGCTGGATTCCAAACCCTCCGAATCCGCCAAGCAAGCCAAAGGACCCCGTTGATCGCAATCGCCAGGCGGCTTTCAATCCGACTGTGCCGGTGACCGTGCGCATCCTTGCGCATGATTCCGGCCACGACGCCAATTCCCAGCACGATCAGAGTTAAGCCGATCAGCCGCTCTGTCCAGTGGTCCAGACCCTCCGGCAGTCCCATGTGCAACTGCAGGACCGCGATACCGAGCGCCACAACGGTGGCCGCATGTCCCAGCGCGTAGGTCATGCCGAGGCGCAGGCCGCCCTTCCAGTTTTGCTGGACGGCAGTGATATCGGAGATTGCAGCCAGGTGATCGTAGTCGAACCCGTGCCGCAGCCCTAACACAAGGCACGAGCCGAGAGCGGCATCGATTTTCCAGTCGCCCAGGATCAAGATCACAGATGCTCAGTATAAGGCAGGAGCGCAACAAGTTTCCCGTTCATTCGTCACCCATCACGAGCAAGCCGATTGTTTTGGAAATGAAGAACATCAGCGGTTCGCCGACGCCTTCAGCGGGCCCGCGAGCAGTTGCATTTGATACCCGTTGTAGTCGACCTTGACCACGGTCTGGCCTAACAAGGTGCTGCCCGAAACGGCCTCAGCATGGGTCGCCATTGGCAGGTCATCAAATTCGGCATACTGCCTTGTTACTTCTGCCGCATTAGCCAGAAAGAACGCGCTCTTCGCGGCCGTCCCTTTCAATTGCACGATGGCGTAATCGCCTGCATCCACCCATAACATCCCACTGAACAAATACTGGCTCTTGCGGCGCGGCGAGATATCCAGAACCACACATTGCCGTCCGTTCATCATCTGCGTCGCGTTCTTGTCGAGCTTCATTTCATAGTTAGAGCTATTGATCAGCGCCGTTTCAACATTTCCAGGCTTGCTCATCTTCTGTTCGTTTTCGAGGAGAGTTTTGAGCACTTCGTTCCGCCACAGGGAGGAGCCGCTCTGCGAGAGCACTTCGTAGCTTTTTCCAGTCTCCTTGCGATAGGTAGTCTTCACCAGCATCTCAGCCGCCGGCTTGGCATCGTCACGTCCGCGAAAGACGGCGTAGTGTTCCGTGACGGTATAGAACGTGAGGCGATCGAGGCGTTCTCTCACAGAGCCGTCGACGCCGCGGATGATCGCTGGCAGGTCGGGCGCCTGTGCGCGCAGAGTCGCCGTCGAAAAGAGGAACGCCGCTGGAAGCAGGACAGCGAATCGGGTTCGCCAACAAGAATTCATTTCAGGTGTTCTTTCAGATTCTATATATGCGATTGCGCCCAATGCAGGTTGGACGCAACTGTCCGATGAAGGTCGTCGTTGGACAGCGCCAAGGAACTGATAACAAAACGAGCACCCGGACAGAGCCCGGATGCTCGTTTTCTTTCGCAACACACCTTACCTGGTGTTTTCAGCAGCCTCCGCCTTCGAACCGCGAACTGCGGAAAGGAACGCATGGGAAGATGCGGGAGGAGGTACGGATCCCATAAGTACGGAGCGATACGTTACATCGCTGCCATACATTGCTTGCATGGAATCCTCATCGGGACGAACGTCTGCGCCGTTCAGCGTCAGGCCGGCAAAAGCACCCTTCGCGCGCGAGTACGTCAGCACTTCTGCATTCATCTTCCAGTCTGTATTGGCAGAGGCATGACGGCCAACAGGTCCAGCCGCTGCCGAAGCGTCAGCGCCAATCTTGAACTTGCTCTGCAACAGATGCTTCATACCTTCTTCATTTTGGAACACCATCACAAGGTCGATGCCTTCAACGCCGATCTGCAGGCCCCAGCTGCCGCCGGTTACTGCGAAGAAAGCCGGTGCACTCCAGCCATGGCCAGTGCGGCAGGTTGCAACGCCTTTGCCGCCCTCAGCGCCGAAAACGAAGCCGCCTTTGATCATGTGCGGCACCACGGCGACACACTTGGCATGATCCATCACTTCCGATGGAATGCCCTTGTCCGGCGTGTTCATTACTTCATGGAGAACGGTTGCAGCCTTGTCTAGCCGCTCCGTGGCATCCTGTTTTTTATCGTCTGCCCAGCTAAGGGTCGCCAGGCCCGCAAATGCGAGTGCAAGCATAATTTTTTTCATGAGATCCACCTTTCGCGTTTACCTGCAAGCCCTATCCGGCCCAGGGGAATTGGAGGGAGATTCTAACTATCGTTTTTGCGACTGTCGCCGAGACGAGATTTGGGCGCACTCCACATCTCCGCACGACTCATTGGAGTCAATCTTCTAAAGCTTTGGTTGCCCCGTCCCGAAGTTTATGTAGGGCTTCGATTTGCGCTTACGGTATGCTGAACTTGAGGCGAGAAATTTGACGTCAGTCACCCCCTCAGAGCCTGATTGGGAAGCGGTCCGAAGAAGCATTCGGGTCCGCGGTGTGGTTCAGGGCGTAGGATTTCGTCCCTTTGTTTACCGCCTTGCAACCGAAGAGCACCTCGCCGGCTTCATCGGTAACGACACCAACGGCGTAATCATCGAGCTCGAGGGATCGGGGCGAGGAATAAGCTCCTTCCTCAGGCGCCTCAGATGCGAGACACCACCGTTGGCAAGAATCGATTCCGTGACAACAACGGATATTGCCGCCACCGGTGAGTCAAGCTTCCGAATCGTTTCCAGCGAAGTGGTGGGTTCCGTAAGCACTGGAATTCCTGCTGATGCCGCTACCTGTCCCGACTGTCTTCGCGAACTTCTCGATCCCATTGACCGCCGCTATCGGTACCCGTTTCTGAATTGCACAAATTGTGGTCCGCGTTTCACCATCACGCGGCGTATCCCCTACGATCGTCCGCAAACTTCGATGTCCGTCTTTCCGATGTGCCCCGAGTGCCAGGGTGAATACGACGACCCACTCAATCGGCGCTTTCACGCACAACCCAACGCGTGTTGGCAGTGCGGCCCTCGCGTCTGGCTGGAAACCCCACAAGGTGCAAGCATCGCGAGCACCGACCCTGTAGCCGACACCATAGAGCGCTTGCTTCAAGGCGAGGTAGTAGCGATTAAAGGCATTGGCGGATTCCATCTTGCTGTCGATGCGACCAACGAAGCTGCTGTCGAGCGGCTACGGCAACGCAAGCATCGCTACGGTAAGCCTCTCGCGATCATGGTCCGCGATCTGGATGCAGCACGTGCTTTTTGCGAACTCACGCTCGAAGAGGAAGCGCTGCTGCAAACCCCCGCGCGCCCCATCGTCCTATCACGTGCGCGATCCGGCAGTGACATCGCACGGTCGGTCGGACCGGGAATCCCCTGGCTCGGCGTTTTCCTTCCTTACGCGCCGCTTCAGCATCTGCTCTTCGTCGATTCCCGCGTCAATGCTCTGATCATGACCTCCGGAAACCTCAGCGAAGAGCCTATAGCGATCGACAACGAAGAAGCCCGTGTTCGCCTGGGCAACATCGCCGACGCCTTCCTGATGCACGATCGCGAGATCTTGCAGCGCTGCGATGACTCTGTCGCCGCCATCGTCGACGGAGTACCTCAACACATCCGGCGCGCCCGTGGATACGTTCCTCTTGCGATTCCGCTCCCCATCGAGACGTTGCCGCTGCTTGCTGTGGGAGGCCACCTGAAGAATGTTTTCGCGCTAGCCCGCGGTGGTTTTGCATACCAGAGCCAGCACCTTGGTGATCTCGAGAACCCGACCGGCCTGGAATTCTTCGAACATTCTCTCGTTCACCTCTCGCATACCTTCGAGATCGAGCCGCAGATCGTTGTACACGACCTGCATCCCGGCTACCTCTCCACCAGTTGGGCAAAGCGATACGCGAGTGAACGGAACCTCAGGAGCATACCAGTTCAGCACCACCACGCGCACATCGCGGCCTGCATGGCGGAGCACTCGCTTACAAATCGAGTCATAGGTCTCTCCCTTGATGGCACGGGTTACGGAACCGATGGCCGCATTTGGGGCGGGGAAGTGCTCATCTGCACTCTTGATCGCTTCGATCGTTTCGCGCATCTCGATTACGTACCGATGCCGGGGGGCGAGTCGGCCATTCGCGAACCCTGGCGTATGGCTTTCGCTCATCTGATCTCTGCGGGCTTCAGGGAAGACGAGGCGAGAGAACTCACGGGAGCCAGCGATCAGGAAGCGCATCTCCTTTCGCGAATGATGGAACGAGGAATCAACTCCCCACTTACCTCCAGCCTGGGTCGCCTTTTTGACGCCGCTGCAGCCGTTATCCTGAAGCGCCGCAAGGTCGAATACGATGCTCAGGCGGCGATCGAATTGGAAGGGGTGGCAGCCCGCGAGGCCGATGCTCGCCCTTATCTCATCGAACTCCATCAAGCGGTGCGAGACGGTGGTGCTTCCGTCGTGTTGAAGTTGGATGGTTTTTGGCGCGCGCTCGTCGACGACCTTCGCCGCGGAGTGCCATTGGCCGGAATTGCAGCACAATTCCATGCTGGAATCTCGGATGGCTTCATCGCCGCCGCAGCGAATGCTCGAAACGCGATGGGCATTACTCAAGTTGTCCTTTCGGGCGGATGCTTGCACAATCGCCTCGTGGCCCGCCTACTCCGAGCCGGACTTGAAGAAGAAGGATTCGAGGTCTTTGCGCATCGCCAGGTGAGCCCGGGAGATGGCGGACTCAGCTATGGACAAGCCGCGGTAGCAGCCGCCATTCTTGAAGTAGAAGCCACTCGCCAATAAAACTTACTCCGAGGCCATCACGCATGACGATTCGCGGAATCATCTGGTCTGTCCTTCTCGCTCTCGCAGGAATTCTCGCCGCCGGCGTCAGCGTACACGGGGTCTGGTCCGCGATGTCAATTGACCTGCAGCAGGATACGGTGCTCAGTCTGGTCTACTGCGCGATGCCTGTCCTTTGCTTCCCGGTTTTTCTGCTGGTGCGCCCCGCGAGTCGATCCACGTTTCTGCTGTCCCTGATGGCCTTGACGTTTCTCGGAACCTATTCGGCGCTGAATTGGCGCACCTGTTCCGAACTTGGGTACTGCGAGAGCGTTCTCGCAACTACCATGTTGACGATCAGCACCAATGTCGTGCTCGCATATTTTGGGGTTGTCATCCTCAACTTGATCGCCTTGCTCGTTGACGATCATGTCGGCGTTTGGGGCTACAAGAAATGACCGGCGACCTTCGTTAAGAATGCCACCAGCTCATCGCGGCTCAACCGCGACGATGCGGTTATCCGCCCAGCTTTACGAGCTGCTCCGCCTCGTACTTGGGCCCGAGGATGGAGATCCGCGGAATGCGTCCCCGCACCATCGCCACCTCGTCGCAGCGATGCAGCCGCGGACACATCTGGCAATCCTTGAAGATCTTGTCCGGCAGCTCAGTCTTGTCCTCGACCGTCCGAAAGCCGTATTTGAAGAAGAAATCCGGAATTCGAGTAAAGAGGCATACGGACTGGATTCCATGCTCTTCTGCTTCTTCGATCAAAGACTTTAGAATGCGTCCGCCCGCACCCTGTCCCTTCGCTTCAGGCTTGACCACAATCGAACGCACTTCGCAGAGATGTGGACCGTAAAAGTGGAGTGCTCCGCATCCCAGGAACACGCCTCCATCCGACTCTGCCACCGTAAAATCGCGCACGTTCTCGCAGATCTCTGCAAACGTCCGCTTCAGCAGCGTTCCATCTCCCGATAGCGAATTCACCAGGTCGTAGATGTTGGTTGCGTCGCGCAACAGGGCCTTACGCACCAGCATGAGCCACCTCCGGCGCGCCTGCTTTCCTGAGGGACGCAATCTTTGCTGCCGTCTCCCTCAATGCGCTCCGCACACGAGCCGTCGCGGTACCTCCAATCACGTCATGGCAATCCAGCGTGGCCTGCAGCCCCACCGCTGGATAGAAATCCTCGCCAAATTCCGTCCCGAACTGCCGCAGTTCTTCGAGGCTCAATTCGCCAAGTTCGACGCCTCTTTCCAGCGCATATCTGACCGCATTTCCGATCTTCTCGTGCGCCGTCCGGAAGGGAACTCCCTTATGCACAAGGTAGGTTGCCCCGGCCATCGCATTGAGATAGCCGGTCTGCGACGCTTCCCGCATGCGTTCGAAGTTGAACTGCAACGCAGTTGTGAACCTTGCGACCAGCTCAAGCATCTGTGCCACGAACTCCACTTGAAAGGCCGGCTCCTGAGTCTCTTGCATGTCTTTGTTGTAGGCGAGCGGCAGGCCCTTCAACTGCAGAGTGACTGCTTCGGCGGCGCCGTGTATACGTCCCACCTTTGCGCGAATCAGCTCTGTCAAATCAGGATTCTTCTTTTGAGGCATCGCGCTTGATCCAGTGGAGAAGGCCTCAGGCAGAATCACGAAACCAAACTCCGCTGTGGCGAACAACGTGATCTCCTCGGCGAATCGGCTCAGATGCAACCCAACAAACGTCAGAGCCTGAAGATACTCTAGGATGAAATCTCGATCGCTTGTCGCATCCACCGAATTTGCTGTCGGGGCCGTGAACCCGAGCTCCTGCGCTGCGATTGTTCGATCAAGCGCCAGGGTGGCCCCGGCAACCGCGCCTGATCCAAGCGGACAGTAATTCAGCCGTGTCGAGCAGTCCTGTAAACGCGAGACATCACGGCAAATCATCTCCATATACGCCAGCATCCAGTGAGCGGTCAGCACCGGTTCGGCTCGCTGAAGATGCGTATAGCTTGGCATCACCTCGTCGCCCACCGCCCTGGCGCGCTCGAGCAATGCCTCCGCCCAGTTGAGCAGGGCATTTACGACATGGTCGATCTGCTCGCGCACATAGAGTCGCAGGTCCGTGGCAATTTGCTCATTCCGCGACCGCCCGGTATGCACCTTCCTGCCTAGCGAGCCGACTCTCTCTACTAGAGATAGTTCAACGAAATGGTGAATGTCTTCTGCGACCGGATGATTGCGCACGATCGCTGCACCTTCCGCGGTCCCGAATTCAGAAGCAATCCCATCCAAAGCCGAACGCAACTCCTTCAGTTCATCCGTCGTCAGCACTCCCGCCGCCGACAGGGCAGACGCATGCGCTTTGCTTGCAGCGACCTCGTGCACCAGCAGTCGCCAGTCAAACACAATCGAGCGCTGCCACAGCTCAAACTCTCTGTCTAACGGCTCGCGGAAGCGTCCCGACCACATCTTTCCGGATTGTTGTTCGCTCGACATTTCCCCTATGCGCCTCTCACCGGCTCTTTCTCTTCACTCCCCCGCAACCGCGGCATCTCGCCGCCTCGACTCAAAGTAAGAAGGCCGGCTTTCGAGTAAGTGATGAGCTTCTCCCGGGTGTCCGTGATATCCAGGTTGCGCATCGTGAGCTGTCCAATGCGATCGCGAGGTGAAAACGCCGAGTCTGTCTTTTCCATGCTCAGTCGCTCGGGATGGAACGTGAGGTTCGGCGACTCGGTATTAAGAATCGAGTAGTCATTGCCGCGCCGCAATTCGAGCGTTACTTCGCCTGTCACAGGCTTCGCAACCCAGCGTTGAGCGGCTTCGCGAAGCATAATTGCCTGCGGATCGAACCAGCGGCCCTGATAGAGCAAACGGCCGAGCTTGCGTCCATTCTCGCGATACTGCTCGATCGTGTCCTCATTGTGAATGCCCGTGATGAGTCGCTCATAAGCGATGTAAAGGAGCGCGATGCCTGGAGCCTCGTAGATTCCGCGGCTCTTCGCTTCGATGATGCGATTCTCGATCTGATCGGACATTCCCAGCCCGTGACGTCCGCCGATGCGGTTGGCCTCAAGCAGCAGGTTCACCGGATCGTCGAAGGGCTGGCCGTTGAGAGCGACAGGGAAGCCCTCTTCAAAGCGAACCGCAACTTCTTCGCGAGAGACGTCGACATCGTCGCGCCAATGTGCCTTGCCCATGATCGGCACAACGATTCTGATCGATGTTGACAGATGCTCGAGGTCCTTGGCTTCGTGGGTCGCGCCAAGAATGTTGGAGTCGGTCGAGTAGGCCTTTTCAGCGGACATCTTGTATGCAAACCCTGACCTCTGCATGAATGCCGACATTTCGGCGCGGCCGCCCAGTTCGTCGATAAATGCTGCGTCTAGCCAGGGCTTGTAGACCTGAAGTGAGGGGTTGACCAGCAAGCCATAGCGATAGAATCGCTCGATGTCGTTGCCCTTGAAGGTTGACCCGTCACCCCAGATATTGACATCGTCTTCCTTCATCGCTGTAACGAGCATCGTGCCAGTCACCGCACGTCCAATCGGCGTGGTGTTGAAGTAGGTGACCCCAGCCGTGCTGATGTGAAAAGCGCCCGATTGCAGAGCGGCAATGCCTTCCCGAACAAGCGGTCCGCGGCAGTCAATCAGACGTGCTTTCTCGGCGCCGTAATCTAGAGCAGCTCGCGGAATTGCCTCGTAGTCTGCTTCGTCGGGCTGGCCAAGATTGGCCGTATACGCGTAGGGGAAAGCACCCTTCTGCTTCATCCAGTGCAAAGCAGCAGAGGTGTCGAGCCCACCGGAAAATGCGATACCAACCTTTTCGCCAGCCGGCAGAGATTCAAGAATTACTGACATGCTTACAGATCCTCATCGGGTGTCGCTCGCGAATTGCCTGTTTGGTCACTCCGAACTTCGCGATCTCAAAAGCCGCACCAACGGCTAACTATGAAACTTCTCTACATTCGCCAAGCCGCCCAGCAGCAACAGAAGCAGAGCCTTCTGAGCGTGCATCCGGTTTTCAGCCTGGTCGAACACAATCGACTGCGGGCCGTCCAGCACCGCGTCCGTAACTTCCGCATTGCGCCGCGCCGGCAGGCAATGCATGAAAACTGCCCTCTCGCGGGCTTTGCCCATCAACATCTCGTTTACCTGAAATGGCCTGAAGATCGGTGCGCGCTTGGTCGATTCATGCTCCATGCCCATGCTTACGCAAACATCGGTGTAAATGGCATCGGCATTCTCGGCAGCCGCCTGCGGGTCCTGCGTGAGCTTCACCTCGCAGCCATTCTGCTCCGCAATCTCGCGCGCCCTGGTCACGATCTCGATGTCGGGCGAATATCCGCGCGGAGTGCCGATTGTAACGTTCGCGCCCAGCTGCGCTCCCGTCATCATCAGCGAGTGGCACACGTTGTTTCCATCGCCCACATACGTGAAGTTGAGACCCGTCGCGGACCCGAAATGCTCTTCCAGAGTCATGAAGTCAGCCAGAGCCTGGCAGGGGTGTTCGAAATCCGAAAGCGCATTCACAACGGGCACCGTGGAATTGGCAGCCATCTCGGTGATCGTGTCATGCGCGTAAGTACGCAGGACGATGATGTCGACCCACCGCTCCACATTGCGCGCGACATCCGCAATGGACTCGCGCTCACCCAGCGGTGAGTTTGTCTGGTCGAAGAAGATTGCGTTTCCGCCCATTGTGTTGATGCCCGCTTCAAACGACAGGCGCGTGCGAAGGCTGGCTTTCTCAAACATCAGCACCATTTGCCTGGCATCCAGGGCGTGCCGGTATTCCCGTGGGTTGAGCTTCACGTCGTGCCCGAGCTTCATGATCGCCCGCACTTCGCTGCTCGAGAGATCCGCAATCGAACATAGATCCTCCCCAGCAAGCCGCGCCGCTGCTGCGAGGATGTCCTGATCTTTTTGCACGGGCACTCCAGAGGCCCTGCGCTCCACAAGAGTTCTGCTACCCACGGTGGTTTCCTCCAGCGGCTTGATCGGCGGCGCCCACGACCGCAGCTTTCTCAGCCAAGATTTCGTCCAGCGCTTTGATCGCTTCGTCTACGTGCTTCTTTTCGAGGATGAACGGAGGCAGGAACCGCAGCACCGTGTCGCTCGTACAATTAATCACGATTCGCCGCTTCAGCATTTCCGCAACGGTCTGCTTCGCCAGGTCGGCATTGTCCAGCTCTGCAGCGAGCATCAATCCCTTGCCGCGCACGTCCTTGATACACTCATGCTTTTTTGCGAGCCCTCGCAACTGCGTCTGAAAGTAGTCGCCCACTTCTCCTACGTGCTGCAGGAGCCCTTCGGTTTCGATCTCGTCGATGACAGCGATCGCCACGGCACAAGCCAACGGCCCGCCGCCAAACGTCGTTCCGTGCATTCCAGCATGAATTGCCCGAGCCGCTTCCTCTGTGCAGAGAATCGCTCCCAACGGAATCCCGCCCGCAAGTGGTTTCGCCAGCGTCGTAATGTCCGGCTTGATCCCGTAGTGCTGATAACCACACCATCTGCCTGTGCGACCCATGCCGGCCTGGATCTCGTCGATAATCAGCAACGCTCCGGTCGAGTCAGCCAGATTGCGCGCCTCGTTCATGAACTCCTGACTCAGCGGTCGAATCCCGCCCTCGCCCTGAATTGACTCCACCAGAATCGCGCAGACCTCGTGTGAAAACTTCGCTCGCAGATCTGCCACGTCGTTGAAGCGCACAAACTCCACGCCCGGCACACCCGGCGCAAACGGTTCGCGATACTTCGCCTTGTAGGTTGTCGACATCGAGCCGAACGTCCGCCCGTGAAAACTCTGTTCCAAGGCCAGGAACTTCGTGCCGATCTGCTTGCCTTCGCTACGCAGCACTCCCGCATGCGCGCGTGCCAGCTTCAACGCGCCTTCCCACGCCTCGGTACCGGTGTTCGAAAAGAACACGCGATCCATTCCTGTTCGCTCTGTCAATCGCAGCGCAAGCTCGGCCTGTCCCTCGTGGTAGAAGAGGTTTGAGGTGTGAATCAGTGCGCGGCTCTGGTTCACAACAGCTCGTTCAATCGCCGGGTGTCCGTACCCAAGAGCATTCACACCGATGCCGCTGAGCAGATCGAGGTATTTCGCACCGCTCTCATCGATCAGGTGCACTCCCTCGCCGGTGACAAACAAAATCGGATTCCGTTCATAAGTCTGCAGCAGCAACTTCGATTCAGCTGCGCGAATCTGTTCCAGTTTCGTCAATTCAGATACTCCTCAAAATCGATGTCGGATCTCTTAAGCTACCATCACTTCAGTTCCATGGGCCACGCGGCTGCTGCACAGGTCCGGAAGGGAACCGGCTGCTGCGGCCGGAAGGATCCGCACCCGTTTCACCCCGTTCAGCAAGGCCTCGCGGCACGCTCCCAGCTTGGGCAACATTCCGCCGGAAATGATCGCGTTCTTGGCCATCTCTGCTATCTGGTCGATACTCAGCCAGCGCAACACATTTCCATCCGCGCCTTTTACTCCCGGCACGTCAGTCAAAAACACAAGTGCGTCAGCATGACACGCAACAGCGCAGGCCGCTGCCATCTCGTCGCCGTTCACGTTGTAGTACTCGCCATCAAAACCCAAAGCGATCGGCGCAATCACCGGAATGCCCTTTAGTTTCCAGATTGCATCGATCCAACGCGGGTCGCTTGCCGCAATCTCCCCTACGAATCCCAGGTCCGGCGCGGTGCGCTTCTTTCTCGCGCGAAAGAGCAATCCATCGCCGCCGGTCATTCCCACCGCCGGCTGCCCAAGTGCGCCGAGTGCGGCAACCAGTCCCTTGTTCACTTTGCCGGCAAAGACCATCAGGGCGATATCCCGCGTTTCGGCATCGGTAACACGCAATCCATTCACAAACTCACTCTTTACACCCAGTCGTTCCATCATCTTCGTTAACTGGATACCGCCGCCGTGCACTACAGTCACCTGATTGCCATCTCGCACCAGGTCCGCAATCGCACGAACGCATCCCTGCAACAGTTCCGGTACATCGAGGCCGGCTCCGCCGAGTTTCACAACGTACTTCATGCCAGGCCCTCCGCCTCGCCCCAGCCGAGCATCACATTCATGTTCTGCACTGCCTGCCCAGATGCGCCCTTAAGCAAATTGTCGAGGCAGCTTACAACCACCGCACGTTTTCCATCGTCCGATATCTGAAACCCGATATCGGCGAAATTGGTGCGCAACG
>Ga0157374_10001682_pt1 | contig 18518 bp, 25 predicted proteins | sample M25metaG_FD_115308 | JGI IMG/M metagenome (GOLD analysis project Ga0157374, IMG submission 115308) | Miscanthus rhizosphere microbial communities from Kellogg Biological Station, Michigan, USA - M2-5 metaG | ecosystem: Host-associated > Plants > Roots > Rhizosphere > Soil | place: USA: Michigan...
GCCAGCACTTGATAGACCTGGCCAAGTGGCTGCGATGTTGCGCGAAGTGCCAACAAGCCATTTCCCACGGGTTTCAGCGGTAGATGTTATTCGCATATGTCAGTTAGCAAGACATACTATGGGGAGTAATACTCTACGATCGAGCTCTCGTTTAGAACGCGTCGGCTCTGTTGTGCTCGCTAGCTTAGCAATGCCCGTGTTAATTAACCAGGCTCAACTCAAAGCAACTAGGCGGGCGGGGCTATTTCTGACGAGAGAGCTTATTGAGTCCGAGGATGGTAGCATAGTGCCTGCTCAAACGCTTGTGCAAGATCGTTTGCGTACTGCGGCACACCACAGCATGAATCCGCTCAGTGCCATGATCCGAGCAGACATGTCGGAACCAGATGAACCAGGTGTGTATGTTGGGCTGTGGAACAACGATACGACATTCATGCCTTTGTCTCTGGTGGAAGCGGCCTAAAGCATACAGTACTCGGAAAATCTAAGCAAGCTAAGATTTTCCTCCGTTCTTCTGATATAATCTGGCTCATATGAGCGAAATGTCTGCGGGTGAGAATGCATCACGGTGGGTCTTGATGGACCGTCAAAATGTCGGCACAGCAGCTGTGCGGTCAATATTTATGGGCGAAAAGGGCATACTGACTGTAACTTCCGAGGTTATAGAAATACCAGTCCGTCATCATGACCCTATAGCCGACGAAGTAGGAGAGTTCGATGGCTGAGGTTAAATTAGAAGATATCGTTAGCCTGGCGAAACGCCGTGGGTTCATATTCCCTGGTTCCGAAGTCTATGGTGGTTTGAGTGGTACCTGGGACTACGGTCCACTCGGTGTTGAGCTCAAAAAAAACATCATGAACCTGTGGTGGAAGATGTTTGTGGATGATGCCGACGACATGCTAGGTGTAGATGCCGCTATTCTCATGAACAAGAAAGTCTGGGAAGCCAGTGGCCACACTGCAACTTTCACAGATCCGCTAGTAGAATGCAGCAATTGCCATGGCCGGTTCCGCGCTGACAAACTAGACGATCCAAACAAGTGTCCATCGTGCGGCAAGACCGGCACATTTGGCGAAGCGCGTGCGTTCAACATGATGTTTAAAACGAATGTGGGTCCGGTTGATGACGAAGCCAGCGTAAGCTACTTGCGGCCGGAAACTGCGCAGGGTATTTTCACGAATTTCAAAAACGTGGTCGACACGTTTTACCCGGACGTGCCGTTCGGTATCGCTCAGCAGGGAAAGGCATTTCGCAACGAAATAAGCCCGCGTGATTTTGTCTTCCGCAGCCGCGAATTTGAACAGATGGAAATCGAGTATTTTGTGCATCCAGATCACTGGCAACCCCTGTTCGAAGAGTGGGTAAAGCGAATACATTTATGGTGCGATGCACTAGGTTTGCCAGCCGACAAAGTTCATGAGCTGGAGGTGCCAGACGAGGACCGGGCGCACTACAGCAAGCGAACAATTGACTTTGAATATGACTTTCCAATTGGCCGCGAAGAGCTTTTGGGCTTGGCATATCGCACAGACTTCGACCTGCAGAATATTCAGCGGGCGAGCGGCAAAAATATGGAGTATCGGCCTAAAGATGGGAGTGCTCCATTTGTCCCGCACGTCATCGAACCGAGCTTTGGCGTGGAACGCGCGCTGATGGCTGTGCTTTCTGCCGCGTACACAGAAGACAAAGTGAACGGTGAAAAGCGCATTTTCCTAAAACTGCCCGCGCATCTTGCGCCCGTAAAAGTCGCTGTTCTGCCACTGGTAAAGAACAAGCCGGAGCTCGTCGAAAAAGCCCGCGATGTTTACCAAGTTCTTAAAAAAGAATTTGGCAATGTGATGTGGGTAGACACCGGTAACATCGGTAAAAACTACCGCAAAATGGACGAAATCGGCGTGCCATACTGCGTAACCGTCGACTTCGACACACTCGAAGGCGACACCGCCGACACCGTAACCGTCCGCCACCGAGACACCACCCAGCAAGAACGCGTAAAAATCTCCGAACTCTCCCATACCTTGTTATAGTTACTGCTATGAAAAAGGCGGTGATATTGCATGGGACGGATGGGAGCCTAGAAGGGAATTAGCTGCCAGACTACAGCGCAGACGCCACTTAGAAGTTATTTTACTTCGGTGATGTCGGCATCGGCTGCGGCACGCATCACGGCCATGCAGCCATCTCGGGCGCCAGCCTTGGTGCTGTATTCTTCGCCAAGCGCGACAATCTCGCCGTTACTTGCCTTGAGCCGCCAGCGGTAGCCACCACTTTTGCTTTGGTAAACTTCAAATTTTGACATGGCAAATCCTCCGATAAAAGTTAACGATTTCAGTATAAAAATTTCTGCAACGGAGCGATGTAAGTAATCGTACTTCCAGATTACCAAAACGCTCATTCTTGCATTGAGCACGGGAAGCGCTAGAGTGGAGGCAGATGATTTACGTGAGACGGTTGCGCGTAACCGAGGGGGTTTTGTTGCTGGCGGCCTATGTGCTGGCTTGGGCGTTGGTAGATTCAGCGCATTATTGGCATACTGCTGCCTCGAACATATGGACTGCAAGCTTTCAGCCCAAACCGGCTCTCACGGTGAATAAAAATAGCATTTTGCACGAAACGAATGCCTTTCGCACGAAATCCAAAGTACCACCACTCGCTGCGTCCCCGGCTCTTGCGATAGCCTCCGATGCCAAATGCGCTGACATGGCCAAACAGAAATATTTCGGCCAAAAAGATCCGAAAGGAGCAGATTCCTGGGTTTTCGTGACCAAAGCAGGGGCACAATACAAACAAGCCGGAAATGTTATGAGCGAGGGGTGGCTGCAGGCCAAAACGATTGAGCGAGCGTGGCAGAAAGACACGAACGCAAAGGCCGTACTTTTAAGCCCGGCCTATGCGCAAACCGGAGTTGCCGTTTGCCATGGAAGCGTGCAAAAAGGCAAGCCACCTCAAACATTGGTCGTAGAATATTTTTCCAATTAACAAGGGCTCATCTTGGAACCCCATTTCGGCTAAAAACCGCAACTTGCAGAACAGAGCGCCCGGAATACTCTTCGCCGTAACTTCAGTTACGCCTCATCCCATTCCGAACACTCTGTCCCACAATCTGCAATTTTTATCTCGAAAGCGGGTTTCAAGGTGAGCCCGAGTGATGCTTGTCACATAGACAAACATGCGCGCAGCGGAGCATAATCTAGATACATATAAATTCGCGTAGTTCATATAGGAGGACAGGCGATGAGTGTTGAGGTAAATTATTGGGGCGTTTTTCTTGCTGCGCTCTCGAGCATGGTCGTGGGATCGCTGTGGTACATGCCGGCTACGTTTGGCAAGCAGTGGATGAAATTGACCGGCGTAAAACCTGACCGTAGTAAAATGACAGGCGGGAAAATGGCCTGGATTTACGGCACGGTTTTCATCGCTTCGCTGGTTACGGCGTACGTGCTCGCCCATGTGACGTATCTGTCACACAACTTTTTCCGGGATAGCTGGGTTGTAGCAGCAACTGGTTCGGCATTTTGGCTCTGGCTTGGCTTTACAGCCGCTCGCGTGTACGTGCACGATACATTTGAAGAGCGACGCAAGCAGCTTACGCTTTTGAACACAACGCACGAACTCGTGACTGTACTTGTGATGGGCTTCATCATCGGCTGGCTGCACCCATAGCAGTTTTGCCGGGGAAGTGTCGAAAATCTCGCAGCTAGTGAAGTGGTTTGTGCGTGATACTTGAAGGGTGAAAGAGGAGGCAGAAATGGCAGACAAAACATATGATTTTACAGGACTACAGGCGCTGTTTTTTAATGGCACACTTACCAAATCGCCGGAGCCGAGCCACACCGATTTACTCATTGATGTCAGCCGCGACATCATGGAGAAGCATGGTGTTAGGACTGAGGTGATACGTACCATAGACCACCCGGATATCGCTACCGGCGTGTGGCCGGACATGCGTGAGCAGGGTTGGGAAAAAGACGAATGGCCGCAGCTGTACGAAAAGGTCATGGCAGCGGACATATTAGTGCTGGCCGGTCCGATTTGGCTGGGCGACAACAGCTCGCAGATGAAAAAGATAATCGAACGGCTCTACGCGTGTTCGCACCTGCTGAACGAGCAAGGGCAGTATGCGTACTACGGCAAAGTGGGCGGCTGCCTGATAACCGGCAACGAAGACGGCATAAAACACTGTGCTATGAATGTACTTTACAGTTTGCAGCACCTGGGTTATGTCATACCGCCACAAGCCGATGCCGGGTGGATCGGTGAAGCTGGGCCCGGCCCGAGCTACGGCGACAAGCTTGACGGCGGTAAACGCGTGGGTCTGGACAATGATTTCACCAACCGCAACACGACTTTTATGACATGGAATCTCATGCACTTGGCAAAGTTGTTGAAAGAGCAGGGCGGCATACCAGCTTATGGCAACCAGCGGACTGCCTGGGACGCAGGCAGCCGGTTTGACTTTACAAACCCGGAATATCGGTAGAATCCCTCGGTACCTCTGTAATAAATTCCACAGTGGTTCGCTGCGCTTTAGGCGCATACTAAGCATACGAATAAAGAGGAGGGCTTATGTTAAACGAAGGAGATGTTATAGCAACTGTTGCTGTGAAGGATGTAGATGCAGCAAAGCAATTTTATGGTGGCACATTGGGGCTGAAACTGGCTGATGAAACTCCGGCAGGACTGATGTACGAAAGCGGCAGCACAAAGCTACTTGTTTATCCATCGGAATTCGCCGGCAGCAACAAGGCAACGTATGCGGGCTGGCGGGTTACGGATGTGGAAGGAACGGTGGCCGAACTGAAGGGCAAAGGTGTGAAGTTCGAGCAATACGACAACCTGCCAGGAACGACACGCGAAGGTGACATACACAGTATGGACCAATGGAAAGGTGCGTGGTTCAAAGATCCCGACGGCAACATATTTGCACTCGGCAATATGTAGATTGAAGCGAAGTAGCCAAAAGCCAGTGATGGTATCATAGGGGCATGGACAAACGATTGTATCGGTCACGTAAAGAGCGCATGATCGCAGGAGTCTGCGGAGGCCTCGCGCAGTATTTTGAAGTTGACCCTGTTATCGTACGCATCATTGCGCTGGTGCTGCTTTTTGCTGGCCCCGGTTTTCCGGTGTACATCATATTGTGGCTGATAATTCCGAACGAACCGGTTGCTGAAAAGTAATGGGATTTTTTGGAGCGCTCGGTAAAATCATCGCTGGCAAGCCGGTGTATCCAATGGATAATGGCCAGCAGGTGCAGCAAACGGGCTCGCCAGCTCAGCCCATGCAACCTCAGTCGCAAACACCACTGTCGGCGCTTTCGTCTCCAACGTTCCAAAAAGACATTCCGCAGCTGCGCTTAGAACGCATCGAAAACCTGATGCAAAGTGGGCAATACGAGCTCTATATAGACATCGCCAACGAATCTCGCGAACCAGTGTTCCTGGACAATGTCGCACTGCTTGGCACACGGAAAGAACTCGACAGCCAGCTCCGGCCGGGCGAAAAGCGGCAGTACTTGCTGTACCGCGGCAGACCGTTTACGAACCCGCTGCACCAGGAAATTCAGTTGCGTTATCGCAAGCAGGCTGACGGCGACTATTTCCTGGCGTATTTTGAACTGCGAAGCCGGCGCGAAACCGACGGGTTTTTCAAAGCGACCGAGTGCCGCCAAATCGGCCCCGTCAAAGACATTTAAGCAGCGAATTTAATTCACATTTGGTATATTTGTGGGTTTTCCTATAGCTGCGCTAGGGGCCTCCGTGTTATGTTGCAGATGTTTTGAAAAGGAGGTGTGAAATGATAGGAACAGCATTGGTCGAAACGACAATCGGTGTAAGTGATTTTGAAAAAGCTACGGGGTTTTATGGTGGTATTTTGGGGCTAAAGGTCTTAAGCGAAACCCCTAACGAAATCGTGTATCAAAGCGGGGCAAACAGCCGGCTGGAAATTTATAAGACAGAAATGGCAGGGACCAATAAGGCAACCTATGCTACATGGGAAGTCGGCGATATCGCGACGGAAGTAGAAGCGCTGCAAGCTTCTGGTATCAAATTTGAACATTACGACTTGCCTGATTCCAAGCTCGAAGGTGACATTCATGTGATGCATGATGGTGCCGAAAAAGCTGCGTGGTTTAAAGACCCCGATGGAAATATACTTTGTCTACATCAGTAGCTTACAACAAAGGCTAAACTTTCATATGTTGTCTTCCTGAACAGAGCGCTCGCGTAGCGAACCAGGGGGCAGGATCAATTCAATAGATTCTTCGCATACGCTCAGAATGACGGTTAATGATAAAATAATCACATGAAGACCTGCGAACATGGCGGGTGTGGAAACGAAAACCGATTCGAGTATTGCGAAGCATGGTCACCCGAAATGGATGATGTGACTAATGCGACTATTGAGCTGCTGGACATGCTTTTGATTGCTGATGTCCCGTGGAAAGGTGACCCGTATTTATATCGTAATGGCGTGACAACTCGTGCATTTACATATAGGTACATGTCAGCTAGCCAATTGGGCGGATACTTACCATTCGAAGAAAGAATTGCCGTATGTCACCAAAAACTTCCAAATGGTGGGGATTCATATAGTGTGCGATCAAGCTGGCGGCAGCTTGGAGTAGAGGACCCTGTTAGACGGGAAACCGATTATCTAATAGAACAATGTGCCGGAGTGAAAACTCAAATGGCGATTTGGGAACAAGAACTGATGTATGACCAGCTCGTGAGCCGTACATTAACGCTCTATGATATGAAATCTCTGCTAGGCATTTTCAAACGGCTATTTGAAGCAATAGAGTTCGACACCGTAAATATCCCCGACGCTGCGTGATACTATAGGGTAATGCTTACTTACTATACCGATGGGAGCGCGAGCCCTAACCCGGGGCCGGGAGGGTTTGCGGTGGTGCAAGATTTGAAACCGGTGGTGCTGGGCGGCGATACGAAGCCGGGTGACACTACGAACATTCGTATGGAAGGTTTTGCAATTATCGCGGCACTTAAACATTCGGCGGGCGAGGAGTGTCAGATATATACTGACAGTGAATTCTGGATAAATGTAATTACAAAGTGGGCGCCGGGCTGGGAAGCAAAAGGTTGGAAGAAATCTGGTGGGCCGATCAAGAACCTGGACATTGTGCAAGAAGCACTGCCACTTTTTAGGAATTCAAGAGCGACACTTACCTGGGTGCGAGGCCACGAAGGCGATCCGGGGAATGAAGCGGCAGACGAGTGGGCCAACAAAGCTCGCCAAGGCGCACGGTTATAGGCAATTTTACAGCAGATTGCTGGGCAGAGACGCGCTAAAATGGATTAGACAAGAAATATATTTATAAAACTTTTTTAGGAAATTGAACAAAATATGGATGCAGATACTGCTGTGCGCAAAGACGGATTCGAGCCCGAAAACTACCAGGAAACAGATGTATTTGCCTGGGCAAACAATCTTGTGCAGTACAAAGACGAACTGAAAATTGAACTGTTTTTTATAAGTAAGAACTACGTTTTGTACAAGACGGCGCTTGCGGAAGGGCTCAAGAAGCAGCTGGAGCCAATTTTTATCGACGAGATGTTGGAATTCGTGCTGGAGGGCATCGATAAAGGCCTGATTGTCCGTGGTTTCGAGCAGGCAGAGGCTGAGGAACTCGTACTACAGCGCACACAAGTTCACAAAGTAGAAAAGCTTCGAGAAACGCTTGGTTGGCTGCGTACACAGGAGCACGAAATCGTACTGTTCAAAGAAAGCGAGCACGATATAAACCACATGAAGGGTGTGCTCGCGCGGGTGAGCCACGCCGAAATGGAAAAACCGTTTTATGTTGCCAAAGTTTTGCCGAAAAGTCAGGTTATGAAAGGTCAGTCAGGCTGGATGCTGCGAAACGACAAATTTATACCATTCGATGCCGAAGCTGCACTGCGTTTACCTACCGACCCGCAACTGCTCGTAATCAATCAAGACCTTTATGTATTTAGCCAACCTAAGCTCAAAACGCTCTTTGGGTACGACGCGAAAGAGCAGGCAATTGCCGATGCCAAAATAAAGGAAATAGAAGAGCATTATCGACTCAGCTTTAGCGAAGGTATGAATATCCAGAACCTAGTAAAAGATAAAAAGGCGCTGGTAAAGAAACTACAAAAACTGGAAGTCGGAAAGATTACGCAGGAGCAAGTGCTGACCCAAAGTGAAGACATGGACCTGAACCTTATGCCTGACGATAGCGGCGCCATAATCATAATGGACGACAAAGACATCGCCAAGTTCATCAACCTCATGGCCGACGATTATTACGAATCACCAACCACAGGCGAGCGCTTCGAAATCATCAAAAAACGCCCCCTCAAGCCCGACTCCGAAGAAGACAACCCGCTTGCTCAGATACCTTCTGGTGCTTAACGGAACTTAGCGGTCTGCTCGCCAAAAGCGATATCGACTGCATTGAGCCATCGTATTCCATGGATAAGCAGCGACCGTAGTTCGGCAATGTAATCCTCGTAATCTTTACGGCTCATTTCTCCATTCATGACGCGCACCATTTGAACTGAATAGTCTGCATCTGCCGCTAGTATCTTTGCAGCGGGTTCGTATACGCCAAGTTTTTCAAAGATGGTCAGTACAGCAAATGTCATGCTTTGCTTATCACCATTTTGCACTGAAATGCGTTCGGTGCCTTCGAGCTCATCGAGCACCTGGCCAAGTTTTCGGCCTGTGGCTAGCGGAGCCTCAAGTAACCGTTGTATTCCTTCAAGCTCTTTTGTCGGGTCAGGGCTGACATATGCGTCGGCAAGCCTGCGAATTTTGTTGCGTAAGTACTCTTCGAAAATAAAATATGCAGGCGAATCAGCATGCCGCAAATATTCAGCCGGATCCGTACCATAAACAAGCCGCTTACCCTTGGTTAGGTGTTCGCCAAAAAAGCGATCGATTTCGTGATTCCCTGAACTTAGTACGTCTGCGGAATACGAGATAGCATGTATGGGGATTCTACTTTCCACGGCTTGGCTGGAAGCTGCGACCACAAACCGTACGACCTCAAAGCCTTCGTCTGATCCATCATGAACCGCAAGGACATCTTTATCACTCCGTGGCCCAGGATTCCCCGCGCCGACAGATCCATACACTAGGGCACCGTGCACTAAATTCGCATCAATCGCTTCTTGGATATGTGCTTTGAACACATCCGATACAATGTCGAAATCTCTTTGGTCCGGCACCTGCTTCGCAATAAGATCATCGTAAGTAAACGCTCTTCCCATGTAGTGATTACCTTAAGGCAGTCAAGACAATACGGCAAGCGTAAGCAAACTGATTCAAGTGGCATAAAACACAACAGACAGAAATTTTAATGCGGGTGTACTATAGATTTGCTGTCTAAATGAAGGGTTGGGATAAACGTTAGTAAACGCATAGTCGTACGAAGGAGGATGATATGAGACAGGCACAAGCATTGAATATTATGTTAGAAGGGCACTCGGTGTTTCTCACCGGTGCACCCGGAGCGGGCAAGACGTATGTCTTGAACGAATTTATACGTAGAGCCGGGCGAGCTGGCAAAAATGTGGCTGTTACGGCCAGCACCGGCATCGCCGCGACACACATCGGAGGCACGACTATACACTCGTGGAGCGGTCTTGGTATCAAAGACTTATTGACCGAGTACGATCTGGAACATCTGGCGAAGTCAGATAAACTTATCAAGCGTTATAACGCGGCCGACGTGCTGGTGATAGACGAAGTTTCTATGTTGCATGGCCAGCGGCTGAACATGGTAAATCAGGTGGCGAAGTTGCTGCGGAAATCCGACAAGCCGTTTGGTGGTCTGCAGGTGATTTTAGTCGGCGATTTGTTCCAGCTGCCGCCGATTACGCGCGGCTCCAGCGATGTAGATTTCGCTCACTTAAGCGAGGCGTGGGAAGAGTTGGATCCCAAGGTTTGCTACCTGACCGAACAGCATCGGCAAATCGGTGACGAATTGCTCGACCTGCTCGAAGCTATGCGCCGCGGAGATGTGAGCGAGCTGCACGAGGCTGCGCTGCAAGAGCGGCTCAAAGAAAAGCGTCCGGGCGACCTAGTCGTAACGCGGCTCTATAGCCACAACACCGATGTCGACAGCATCAACGACCGTCACTTGAAAGACATTTCAGATAAGCCTAGGCGATACCAGATGCAGACGAACGGCCAGGCTGCCAAAATCGAGCAGTTGCAGAAAAGTGTTCTGGCGCCCGAAGTTCTGGAGCTGAAAATCGGCGCCGAGGTAATGTTCGTGGCCAACAATTTCGCAGCCGGTTTTGTAAACGGCTCACGTGGCAGGGTGGTGGCCTTTACCGACGACGCGCCGATTGTGGAGCTGGCCAACGGGAGAGAGATAAAAGTCGAGCGTCACAGCTGGAAGCTCGAAGAAGACGGCCGCACGCGGGCGGAAGTCGCGCAATTGCCGTTGCGATTGGCATGGGCGATTACCATCCACAAAAGTCAGGGCATGAGCCTGGACGGTGCCGAAATAGACCTCAGCCGCAGCTTTACGCCTGGCATGGGCTACGTCGCGCTCAGCCGCGTGCGCAGCATGGACGGGGTGTATTTGGCAGGGATAAACCAGATGGCACTTGCCATGCACCCTTTGATATTCGAGTTTGACGCAGATCTTCGCGAAGCATCAGAGGCACTCGCCCTCATTACCGAAGACGTGGCACCGGAAACAGCAGCTGAAAAAGACGAGTTGGTCGCGGCGTTTGACGAAGAGCTATTCGGTCGGCTAAAAGCTTGGCGGTACAAACGGGCAGTCGCCGACAAACTTCCAGCGTACATGATTTCGCACGATACAGTGCTCGAAGAGCTCGCACGCCGCAAGCCCCAGTCCCCGCAAGCACTCCTAGGCGTAAAAGGTTTCGGCCAGAATAAGCTCGAAAAATACGGGCCAGATATCCTTGAGATTATCTCGGAAGGCTAAGTAAATGATGATTATTATCACACTCACGAGGCCGGTCGAAGGGCAAATACTTTGCTATAGTTAAGGTATGAACCGACCACAGCGGCCGCAAAGAAACCCCAATCCCCAGGTTCACCCGCCCAAAGGAAATTACGCCTTCATAGACAGCCAGAACCTGAACCTTGGTGTGCAGAAGATTGGCTGGAAAATGGATTGGCGCAAATTCCGCCTGTGGCTGCAAGAAAAATACGGCGTGACCCACGCATTTATGTTCATCGGCTACATGCAGGAAAACGAATCGCTCTACGAGCTCATGCATGGGCACGGTTATCTGGTGGCGCTCAAACCTACGCTGGAAATTAAGCCGCACGCCGAAAACGGCGATGAAACGAAAGATAAAGACGAAAAGCCGGTGGTGAAGGGCAATATCGATGCCGATCTAGTGCTGTACGCCATGAAAGAGCTGCCGAACTACGACAAAGCGGTAATAGTCAGTGGCGACGGCGACTTTTTTGGCCTCATAGAATATCTATCTCAGCAGAAAAAGCTCCTGAAAGTACTGACACCTAACCAGCGCTACTCGACACTCCTCAAAGATTTCGAATCTTATATTGATGGTCTCGACACCCACCGCAGGGAACTAGCCTACCACGACCGACCACGCAAGCCTAAGAAGGGCTGAATCGGTACAGATTTTCACAGTGCATAAGCGGCTCGCTTCGCTATACTGTTTATAGTAATGTGATAAGGAGCCTGAACCACGATGAAAATTACCAAACTCGGCCACTCATGCTTGCTCGTAGAAATGCCGGCGCCCATAAACCGCACCGCACTCTTCGATCCGGGTGTTTATAGCAGTGTGGATGTCGAAAATCTGGTATATCTGGATGATATTTTTATCACCCACAACCACTTCGACCACATGAACGTGGAGCTCATCAAAAAACTGGCGAAAAAATTTCCAGACGTGCGCATAACGGCCACACCCGAAGCGGTTGAGCAGCTAAAAAGGGAAGGCGTGAAAGCTAGTAGCGAAGCCCCCGAGGGTGCAGTGTTTTTCAATAGCCCGCACGAGGTTATCCGTCCGTTTTACTCGAGTGACCCGCCACAGGAAATAGGCGTGCATTATCTAGACAAATTGAGTCACCCGGGCGATTGCCAGAGTTTTTCTGAGACCAAGGAGATATTGGCGCTTCCGGTCCAAGGGCCTTGGGGCTCGCCAAACGCTTCGGTTGCGTTGGGGCTCAAGCTGAAACCAACATATATCATTCCGATTCACGATTGGCACTGGAGCGACGATGCACGCAAAAGAATGTATGCCGATATGGAAAGAGTCTTCGATGAGGCTGGCATCACTTTCATTAGCTCTGTGAACGGAGAGCCATTCGTACTTGACGTCTAGGCTTCACTAAAAGCGAGAGGAGTTAATCATGATTAATACTCTTAAAATCGGCGATAAAACGGTTAACCGCATGGGCTTCGGTGCTATGCGTATAACTGGCGATGGGATATGGGGTCCACCAGATGATCACGACGAAGCGATTGCAGTACTCAAGCGGGCGGTAGAGCTTGGTGTAAATTTCATCGATACCTCTGACGCGTACGGCCCAGAAGTAAGCGAAAATCTCATTCACGAAGCGCTGTATCCCTATAAAGATATCCTCATCGCCACCAAAGGCGGGTTAACGCGCACCGGACCAGGCATGTGGCCGCCAGACGGAAGACCGGAGCACATCCGAGAAGCATGCGAAGGAAGTTTGAAACGCCTTGGGCTCGAACAGATTGAGTTGTACCAATTCCACCGACCGGATCCCAAAGTCCCATTTACGGAAACACTCGCGACCTTTTTCGAACTGCAAAAGACTGGCAAGGTTAAGCACGTGGGACTCAGCAACGTAAATCTCGAGCAATTGATGATTGCTAGGGAAATGGGTGAAATCGTGAGCGTGCAGAATCGCTACAGCCTGTTCGACCGCGCAAGTGAAGACTTGCTTGAATACTGCGAACAGAACGGCATCGCTTTCATCCCATGGTATCCCATCGGTGGCAGGCAGGGTAGTTACGGTGATAAGCTACTCCAGACTATTGCCAGCCGGCACAACTCATCAACCCGCCAAGTAGCAATTGCGTGGCTGCTCCAGCATAGCCCTTCAACACTGCCAATTCCAGGGACGGGTTCGGTCGAGCACCTCGAGGAAAACATGGCTGCCGCCAAACTTGAGCTCGCTCCAGAAGAAATCGAGCAGCTCAACAACTTGGGCTAGGCCAATAAGATACGTGCTTTACGCTATACTGTAAGCGTTATGCAGCAATTTACAGACACAATCAAAAAAGCCGTGCGCGGCATCATGCGTGAGGTAGCAATGCTGCTCAATGAACTCACCGGCGGCAAAATCACCCCGAACGGCGTGACCTGGTTCGGATTCCTGATGCACATTCCAATCGCGTTTTTCATTGCCAATGGCGATTTTATTCGGGCAGCCTTCTTGCTAGTGGTGTTTGGCCTGTTCGATACGCTCGACGGGGAACTAGCGCGGCTCCAAAAACGAGTTTCAGACGCCGGTGGACTCCTGGATGCCTCAACCGACCGTTTTAAAGAAGTACTTTTATACTCCGGCGCAGCTTGGTACTTCGCATCGGGCGCTCATCCTAAATATGCCGCGCTCGCTGTAGCTGCCTGTGGTGCTTCCATCTGCGTCAGCTTTGTGAAAGCCAAAGGCGAGGCGATTGTCGCCAGCAGTGGCAAACACATCCCATACCCAGAGCTTAACCGCATGTTCAGCGGCGGGTTGTTCCCATTCGAGGTACGCATGATCGTACTGGTCATCGGCCTTCTCGCGAATCAGCTGGCGTGGGCAGTGGCTATCATCGCGATATTTTCTTCATACACCGCATTCCAGCGCCTTTTTGTAATCAGTAGGAGGCTAAATTGAGCCTGAAAATAGACCTCCATACCCATTCGTACGGCTCACCAGACGGGGGACTTAAACAGGAAGATTACCAGCAGGCGCTCAAAAGTAAGCAGCTGGACTACATCGCCATAACCGACCACAACGAAATCGAAGCAGCTCTGAAAATTAAAGAGGTACTTGGCAATCTCGGCGATCGTATCATCGTCGGCGAGGAAATCAAAACCACAGATGGCGAGCTCATAGGTTTGTTCCTAAAAGAGGCCGTTGAACCCGGCAAAGCACCGCTCAAAACCGCCCAAGCAATTCATGCACAAGGCGGGCTTGTTTACGTACCACATCCATTTGAAACAGTTCGTAGCGGAATATCCATGACTGCACTGAACGAAATCGAAGAGCACGTTGACATCGTAGAAGTCTGGAATGGCCGCGCATATTTTGATAACCAAAGAGAAAACGCCAAGGTCTGGGCGAGGCAGAATGAAAAAGTGGCTGCTGCGAGTAGCGATGCGCACGGCAAATCGGGCTGGGGAACAACTTATTCAAAGATAGAGTCGACCCCGACCGCCAAAAATCTTATCTCCCAGCTTTCCAAAGCAACTTTCAGCACTCAGAGGGTCAGACAAGGGGTTGTCTACCCTAAACTAAACTGGCTCAAGAAAAAACTGGGGCGCTGATGGAACTTTTCAAAGAACTATTTTTCGCGCTGTGGTTTTTTCTGCCGGCGGCCATCGCTAACATGATGCCCATTTTCGCCGCCCACTGGAAATTTCTGGAAGGCCACGAATACCCCATGGATTTCGGCAAAACTTACAGGGGTAAAAGAATATTCGGTGCACACAAAACCATCCGCGGCCTGATAGTCGGAGTAATATTTTCGACGCTCGTCCTCTGGCTACAGCAACTAGCCGTTGCGCACATTCATTTCGTGGCTGAATTAACAGACCAAGTTGATTACACGCAGCTGCCAGTGCTGGTGCTCGGCCCACTCTTTGGCCTCGGCGCACTCCTCGGTGACGCCATCGAAAGCTTCTTCAAACGCCAGGTCGGGATAAAACCCGGCGACGGCTGGTTCCCATTCGACCAAACAGACTACATCATAGGCGGGGCAATCGCCACCATGCCGTTCGTCCAGCTCAGCATATTGCAATACATCTGGCTCATCATCCTCTGGCTCATCATCCACGTCATCTCGACCTTCATTGGCTACAACCTCGGCCTAAAAGACAAACCAATTTAAGCTTCAATAGCTAAAGTTAATCCCGGAATTGGATCATTTTCAATTTCAGATGCAGTAATTCTGCCTGCCAAAGCGACAATCCGTTCACGATCATCAGGACTTAAATACCCGCCTTTTTCCAGGAAGTCGACAATAGTCACGGCTTTTGCTCCCAATCTTTTTGCGCTTGCATGACGACGTTTCCTTGAAGACGTTGCATCACCAATATCGAGCAGTGAATCTTGATCATATGTCACTTCACGTCTTGCTTGACTCAGTTGACCTTCTATCAGTGCCCTAGCTTTTACAGGACTGCGGTCAAGATTGTTTTCCAAAATTTTCTGGGCAACAATACCTACTTCATTACTCGCGTACTTCTCGCGTTCTTCTTCAGGTGGGAATCCTGCTGCTACAGCTTTGTCATATCGTTCCAGGTATGCATCATAAATTGGACGAAGCTGACTTACCATTGTGTAGGACAACCCACTTTTCATTAGGTTTTGTACATCATCAGGCATTTCAGCAAAAGCTAGTGCAGTTCTAATTTTACTTTCACCTATGCCAAGTTCGCCTGCCAATCTAGGGATAGTCGGGGGTTGACCTAGTCTTTCAGTTAAGTATTTATAATATCGCTCTATTGCACGCGCTTCTTCGTCTATCGGCGGACGCTCATGAACGTTTTCTCTGAGCTGCAAACCCAGAGCCTCATCGAAACCGATATCATCATAGACATTAGTCGCGATTTTGAGCCTATCATCAGGAATTTCGAACTTGTCCTGGAGCAATTTAATTGCCCGCTTTCGGCGGTGTCCCGCTATGAGCAGGTAATAGTAGCCGTCCTCGTTAAGCTCAAGACTTTCGGCGGCCCGAGGGATATCGAGTCCATAATGCCTGGCATGGGCATCCAGATACTCCTGGGCAATTTCGAGCGTTGAAAATCGGGCAACTGAAAGCGGGTGGATGAGTACTAGTTTTGCCGCCAGTTCTCCTTCGGAAAGAGCAGAGAGCTCAAGCCCTTCAGGCATATCTCCCTTAACCATTGAGCGGGCAAGTTCTTCAATTCTCTCAGCGTCGTAGGATTGCCTTACCTGTGCTACCTCATTGAGCGCACTGGGGTGTAAGTATACCGGTTCGTCGGGGCCAATAAGTATTCCGTCGAACTCCGGTTGCTGAGGAAGGGGAATTGGAGCTGTTTCCACGGGTGCTGCAGTCATAGTTGTAATGATTATCTCACAAAGCGCTTATGCGCAAGTTATTGTTTATATTATAACACATATTTAGTCACAACATTGACAAAACGCTTATATTTTGCTACTATGTCTTTACTATTTCAAAAATAAATAGCGTTAATATAAAAATGAAAAAGAAAACAATCCAAAGGCACATACACACCATTCACTGGCACGGAACCATGTTCCTGGCCATTGCTGCCATCTTGCTGACCAGCTTCAAGTGCAGCAACGAAATGCTCCGTGCGCTTCGAGCTGTGCCTGTGCCGACCGCTGTGTTCGACAACGTGTACATGCGAGACGTCGAAACCAGCCACAACGCTATTATTTTGAACATTGGCACACGCCACGCAACCGTAACGGGCAAATAGGGCAGTAGCGCTCACTATAAAGAGTAAAGCGCTACATGTAGCGGAACCTGGCTTATTCCTGAATTTCTGTGGATAAGTAGTGTTATAAACACTGCTTTTTCTACGATAAAGTACTTGCACGTGGGTAAGAGTGGGTAGTACACTCATATTAGTGGGTAAACGTGGGTAGAAGCAAAGAGCTACTCCCCACTAAATAAATACCTATCCAAGCGAACTCTTCGTCAAAATAACGAAACAAAAAGCAACGATGGGCACCAAAAACAAAAACTCACTACAATTTACAAACCATACCAATGGCACAGGTGGACTACTTTCAACGCAGGCTAGATGACAAACGGCGGTTAACCATACCGACCGAACTTCGAGCCGAATTCGCGAGCGGGGTAGTCGTGACCAGGGGTTTCCAAAAGTATCTGCACGTGTATCCGAAGCACGTCTGGGATGACGAAGTAGAGCAGCGGCTCAAGGGCGACATCTTGGATGAGCGGATCGCTGATCTGAACGTCCAGTTTCGAATGGGCAAGATAGAAAGCGATATGGACACCAAGCAGGGGCGTGTAACCCTAGAACAACATCTGTTGGACTACGCAGGCATAGACAAAGCGGTCTCATGCGTGCGGGTAGGTAAATACTGGCGGCTCATGGCTGACAATTAAGCCATTTCCACCTAAATGCTCCTTAACAATTCAACATACGAATAAATGATCAAGCTTCAATGAGCAATGATCAATGAAAGGGCAATGTGCCAATGCGTTTAATGCATTGAACATTGACCAATGAACATTGAACATTCTCGTTGTGACGAGTTCGGCTATTCGGCAGTCAACATGCGGACTAGAGAGGGCACCGCATTTAAAAACCCTCGTTCTTTCCATAAAACACCTCCCAAAACTCCACCTCACACATAAGTCTCTCAAACCGTCAGTTGGAATCGAAAGTATTACTAGATATTCATGTATCTAGGTTTAAACTCTTAAACATTCTTACTTTCATACGATTTCTTCTGACACCCACAAAAACAAAAACACCAAAAAAACAAACAGTTGGCTGCTGAATAGGTGATCTTGTCACAAATTTATCTCGTTCAAAGATAAAAACAAAAACAAACACCAAAACAAAAATAAACATTAGGACTTAGTTCCTACGTAAATACCATTACAATAGTGCGAATGCACCAAGAGCTAAATGAGCACGTGCCAGTTTTGCTGGACGCGGTGCTGCAGTACTTAGACCCGATGGACGGAGAGTCATATCTCGATCTGACGGCAGGGTATGGCGGCCACGCAGCGGCAATCCTCAAACGTACCGAAGCACCAGAGCTCGCGACACTTGTCGACAGGGACGCTAATGCCATCCGGCATTTAGCGGATTTTCAACATAGTGGCGCTAAGCTTATGCAGCGCGATTTCCTGAGTGCCAGCCAGCGGCTAGCGGAAGAGGGAGAGCGTTTCGATATCATTTTGGCAGACTTGGGTATTTCGTCACCGCACCTTGATAACGCTAGTCGTGGTTTTGCGTTCGCGTTGACCGGTCCGCTCGATATGCGGATGGACCAATCGCAAACGCTGACTGCTGAGTTCGTGGTCAATAAATTTACCGCCGAAGATCTAGAACGGATCATACGGGGTTACGGTGAAGAGCCACGTGCCCGTACCATTGCGCATGCCATCGTAGAGGCCAGACCGATTTCTACTACTACCGAACTTGCTGAGGTTGTGAAGAAGGTCATGCCGAAAGGTAGCAAAACGCATCCTGCCACACGCACGTTCCAGGCACTCCGTATCGCCGTTAACGACGAGCTGGCGCTGCTGAGGGCAAGCTCGCACATACGGATCGAACGGTTGAACAGCGGACGACAA
>Ga0157374_10001684_pt1 | contig 18496 bp, 10 predicted proteins | sample M25metaG_FD_115308 | JGI IMG/M metagenome (GOLD analysis project Ga0157374, IMG submission 115308) | Miscanthus rhizosphere microbial communities from Kellogg Biological Station, Michigan, USA - M2-5 metaG | ecosystem: Host-associated > Plants > Roots > Rhizosphere > Soil | place: USA: Michigan...
AACAATCCTTGGTTTGCAATCCAGTCGGGTGAGTCTGATGAGGATCATGGCGAAGTCTGGTTTGGCGCGCTCGCATGGAGCGGTTCGTGGCGCATAACTGTTGAACAGGATCAACTCGATGCTGTGCGCGTAACCGGCGGATTCAATCCTTTCGACTTCGGCTACGTTCTCAAACCCGGCGAGACTCTCGACACACCAACTTTCTACGGAGGCTATTCCGCCCACGGCCTCGGAGGCGCCTCCAATCAGTTGTTTCAACTTGAGCTCCACAATGTTCTTCCTCGAAATGGCAAGAGCGCCGGCCAATCTACGCCCCGTCCGCGGCCTGTTGTTTACAACTCGTGGGAGGCTACGGAGTTCAACGTCGATGAGCCGGGCCAGATAGCGCTCGCGGAAAAAGCAGCCCAGCTTGGCGTAGATCGATTCGTCATGGATGACGGCTGGTTCGGTCAAAGAAGAAATGATCACGCCGGTCTGGGCGACTGGTATGTGAATAGAGAGAAATTCCCGCACGGTCTGAAGCCACTCATCGATAAAGTGCACGCGTCTGGAATGGATTTCGGTTTGTGGGTTGAGCCGGAGATGGTGAACCCGGATTCAGACCTGTACAGACAGCATCCTGAATGGGTACTCAATTTTCCCGGGCGTCCGCGCACTGAGCAGCGCAATCAACTCATACTCAATCTCGCGCGCCAGGACGTGCACGATTACGTACTCGGATTTCTCGATAAGCTGTTAAACGAAAACGACATTGCTTTTCTTAAATGGGATTACAACCGCAACTGGAGCGAGCCTGGCTGGGATCAGCTTCCGCCCGCTGAACAAAAGAAGGTCTATGTTGCCTACACGCACAATCTCTATGCGATTCTTAGTGAGCTGCGCCATCGGCACCCTAACGTTGAAATTGAATCCTGTTCGGGCGGAGGCGGCCGCGTCGATCTCGGAATCCTTGGCTATACCGATGAAGTGTGGCCTTCTGACAACACCGATCCATTTGATCGCCTTACCATTCAAGACGGATTTACTTACGCCTACACGCCGCAAATCATGATGGCGTGGGTCACGGATTCACCTCCGTGGCGGAAATTCTCGGTTCAGTATCGGTTCCTGAGTTCCATGCAGGGTTCGCTCGCTGTCGGTGCCGATATTCTCAAATGGTCTCCGGAACAGATGGCGATCGCGAAGCGCCTCATCGCCAGTTATCACCAGGTTCAACGCACCATTGTGCAAGGCACGCTGTATCGCCTCATCTCTCCGCGAGATGGAAGTGAATTTTCGGCCACTCAAACCGTCAATCCGGAGAAAACACAATCTGTTGTTTTTGCATTCATTCACTCAACTCAGGAAGGCCGCGGATTCCCGATTCTCAAACTGAAGGGACTTGACCCCGCGGCGCAATATACGATCGCGAGCATTGAGGGGAAGTTATCTTCAGACCTGCCACAAACCGCCACCGGGTCTTACTGGATGAATCACGGCCTCGAGATGGACGCCGGATTCCGCGGCGACTTTCAAGCCGCTGCATTTCGCCTGGACCGCAGGCCGTAACACCCATCAGCAATGTTCCGGTTCTCCATCTGCTTCGGCAGTGCATCGAAGCAGATGGAGGACACAATGCCCGGTTCGGCGCAGACAACGGCGGCTCCATTTGTTCCAGACAAGCGAACTCTGCCACTATTGCGGGAAGCTGTGCAGCAGTGCCACGGCTGCGATCTTTATCGAAATGCCACACAGGCCGTGTTCGGAGAAATTGAAGCGGGCAGCACCGAGAAGAGTTTACAGATAGAGATCATGATGATTGGGGAGCAGCCGGGCGATCGCGAAGACCAGGAAGGCCATCCGTTCGTGGGCCCGGCGGGCAAGCTGCTCGACACTTGTCTTGAAGAAGCTGAAATCAATCGGCGCGCAGTATACGTCACCAACACAGTGAAGCATTTCAAATGGGAGCCGCGCGGCAAATTCCGCCTGCATAAGAAACCGAGTATGCATGAGATTCACGCCTGTCGCCCTTGGCTCGATGCGGAAATCGAGACCGTGCAGCCGAAACTGATCGTGTGCCTTGGGGCCACCGCGGCCCAGGGTCTGCTGGGCCCTAAATTCCGAATCACTCAATCGCACGGAAAACTGCACAGATCTGAAGGTCTTCCGCCCGTCATTGCAACACTGCATCCTTCAGCGATTCTGCGCGCCCGCACACCCGAAGAACGCGAACAGAGCCGCCAAATGCTCATCGGCGACTTGCGCCGCGTCGTGAGTTACATCAACCGATCCGGCGCAAAATAGCCGCGGACCAAGAATGCGCGAAACCTGGGCACTTAGCCATTCCCCGTCACAAGATTCAGTGTGTATACTTTCGGCCAGCCGGCTCACCCCATCGAGAACCAACTCGAAAGGCCGGTCTGAATGTTCCAAGCGAGGCGCTCCACAATGAAGAGGTCGACCAAGATATACGCTTATTCTCTGTCCGCGATTGCGTTTCTAGGTGTTATGACAATGGCGCAGAACCCGCTTCCGGCTCCCGATAAAACTGCTCCACTCTACAACACCGCGAAGCAGGCGCTTCTCGATGGCAAGCAGGTTTTCAGTTTTACTCAATCGAAGATGGACGTCGCGGGCTATTGCGAGTCGGCCAAGCATTACGACTTTACCTGGTTTGAAATGCAGCACAGCACTCTCGAATTTGGCGACGTTGAGAAGATGATTGCCGCATGTCCACATGTGAGGGCCACTCCCATGATCCGGCTGCCTGATGCGCAGGAATGGCACATCCAGCACGCCACTGATATCGGTGCGCTCGGCGTTATAGTCCCCACTGTCGATGATGTGGACAGAGCGAGAGAAGCGGCCAAGTGGGCGCGTTATCCTCCCACCGGCCGCCGCAGTGCCGGAGGTGGCCAGTACCGCATGCTTTGGGGAAATGATTATCGCAAAACAATCAACGACAACATGCTGGTTGTGGTCATGATCGAATCGCCCACTGGCGTAGCAAACGCTTATGACATCGCGTCTGTTCCCGGGGTTGATGTTGTGATCATTGGAAACAATGATCTGAGTTCGTTCTCTGGTTTTTCGCAGAACGATGAGCATTATCATCAGTTGGTTCAGAAGGTTCACGACGATGTGTTGAAGGCTGGCAAGATATTTGGCCAGGCCAGCGCGGTGTATGCCACCGGCCCCTACAGCAAGGATTCGTATTTCTTCCAAAACGGCAAATCGTTTGACGGATGGAAGCCAGCCAATGGGGCCAACCCTGCCGCGCCGCCACCTGGAGAAGAAACCAAATAGCTGCCGCTCAATCAAGTCAGGACATCTTCAGGCGATGTATTCACAAACAGGGAATCGAATGATCGCGAACATATCGTGTAATCGGATTCCGCGGCTTTTGGCTATGGCCGCTGGGCTCGTGTTGACCTGCGCTGCAATGTGGTGCCAGGGTGCTTCTCCGAACGATTGGGATACCTACGGCGGCGATCTAGGTAACACGCGGTACAGGCCTTTTGATCAGATCAACGCAAAGAACTTTGAACAGCTCGATGTTGCCTGGCGATTCAAAACCGATAATCTTGGGAACCACCCCGAGTACAGATTGGAAGGCACGCCGCTGATGGTGAACGGCGTGATCTATGCGACAGGCGGAACGCGCCGCGATGTCTTCGCGTTGGATGCTGCCACAGGGGAATTGCTGTGGGTGCACGGCGAGCGCGAAGGCGAACGGGGCGCCAATGCACCGCGCGGCCTGTCAGGACGCGGATTGGCATTTTGGAGTGACGGAAAGGAGTCGCGGATTCTATATACGACTCCGGGCTATCGGCTCATTTCCCTTGACGCAAAAACGGGCGAGTACTCAAAGGGATTCGGCGATCACGGAGTCGTCGATCTGAAACTCAATGACGACCAGAAGATTGATCTGGTTCACGGCTCCATTGGCACACAGGCGGCTCCCGTAGTCGCTGAGAATGAAGTGATCATCGGAGCGGCTTTTGTCGATGGCGGCGCAATTGCCAGCAAGACAAATTACAAAGGATACGTCCGAGCTTTCGATGTGCGCACCGGAAAGCGCCGCTGGATCTTTCACACTGTTCCAATGAAAGGCGAGTTCGGTTACGATACATGGCTGAACGGATCGGCCGAATACACAGGCAACACGGGAATGTGGACGCAAGTCAGCGTCGATAGGGAATTAGGATTGGCCTATCTGCCGATCGAATTGCCGTCTGGCGACAACTATGGTGGCAACCGGCCTGGAAATACGTTGTACGGCGAGTCGTTGGTGTGTGTCGACCTGAAGACAGGCAAGCGAAAGTGGCACTACCAGCTGATTCATCATGGGCTGTGGGATATGGACATCGCCGCGCCGCCGATCCTCGGTGACATTACGGTGAACGGAAAAACGATCAAGGCTGTGGCGCAACCGACCAAGGAGTCGATGCTCTTTGTTTTCGATCGCGTAACAGGCGAACCTGTTTGGCCAATCGAGGAGAAGCCGGTTCCGAAAGGTGATGTACCGGGCGAGTGGTATTCACCAACTCAGCCATTCCCGACCAAACCGCCGGCTTACGATCGCAACGGTATCTCAGTTGACGACCTGATCGACTTCACGCCGAAGCTGCGGACCGACGCACTTCAACTCGTGCAGCATTATGCGATTGGTCCAGTGTTCACGCCGCCGGTAATGAGCAAGGTGGGGGGTCCGCTCGCGCTGCTTACGTTGGGAACAAATAATGGCGGCACCAACTGGGCAGGTGGATCGTTCGATCCAGAAACTCATTTGCTCTTCGTAAGTTCTTGCTCATCGTGCGTGATCCCCGACGGAATGGTGGCAGCGCCCAAAGATGTTTCTGACATGGGATATGTGAAAGGGACTGCAGGACAGCCGGTAGTTGCGCGAATGGGCGGCATTGGAGCTGGAGCAAACGCGGACGCAATTGCAGCCGCCGCAAAGGGAGCGAAGGGAATTCCGGCGCCTCCGGCTCCGGGTGGCGGCCCCCGTATGAGCCTGGCCGTAAGTGGTTTGCCGCTCATCAAACCACCTTATGGAAGGCTTACGGCAATCGACATGAACCAGGGCGAAATCAAATGGCAGATTCCGTTTGGCCCCACACCGGATGCAGTGCGCTACAGTCCTTTGCTCAAGGATCTTAAAATTCCGCCAACCGGAGAGACTGGTCTCAGCGTCGGAACCGTCGTGACCAAAACATTGCTGATTGCAGGCGATGGCGCGGTCGGCACATCGGTATCAGGTACGCGAGGCGCGGCATTGCGCGCCTATGACAAGCTCACGGGCAAAGAGGTTGGCGCTATCTATCTTCCTGCTCCACAGACCGGATCGCCGATGACGTATATGCTGAATGGGAAACAGTACATCGTGGTGGCCGTGGGCGGAGCCACATATTCGGGAGAATACATTGCGTACACATTACCCTCTCAATAAAAACTCCATTGTGGCGATTGTCGCCTGTGGCATGTTCGTTGCGCTTGAGGCGCTTACAGCGCAGGCCCCGCGCTCATTGTGGGATGGTGTCTACACGCAGGAACAGGCAAAACGCGGCGAAGCTGCTTATGTAGAGAAATGCGCTCGCTGCCACGGTGCCCAACTGATTGGCGGCGATATGAACCCGCCGCTCGTCGGACCGGAATTCCTTTCCCTCTGGAACACCAAGACGGTCGGCGATCTGTTCGAGCGGATTCGCACGACCATGCCGCAAGACAAACCTGGAAGCCTCACCCGTCAACAGGATTCCGACATTCTCGCTTATCTGCTGAACGAAAATAAGTTCCCCGCCGGTAAAACCGAACTGGAATCCCAGACCGAATTGCTTAAGCAGATCCAGTTCGACGCGTTCAAGCAATAGTTATTTATTACGAATCGAATTCTCGATAAATTGCAGACAAGCGGCCGCATATCGCGTCCGCACGCGCGCTTTCGTTGCGGCATCGCAACGGCACGCTTGTCCTGGGCGGAGTAGTGCAGCTTATACTTCCGCTGATGGAGAAATGCATTCCACCATGGTCGTCTATCGCGGCGATCGCGATCGGATTGGCATGCCTTCCGTCCTCGGCTCAGAATAATTCCCCAATCCCGAATAGGCCGTGGTCTTTTCCGCAGGTACCCCAGTCGAGTTCTCCACCACGGCAAAAGAAACCGCCTAAGCAAGACAAGACTGCGCCACGAAAGAGTGCGCCTACCCCACGTGCCCCCTCGACTCTCCAACTCGATCTGCTGGGCACCGGCAACGATTCACAGTTACAGCCCGATCCAGACTCGGGCCTAATGAAACTCGATGTCGTCGTCACCGATCAGCAGGGAAGATCTATTGCCGGATTGGGCGAAAAAGACTTTACGCTTCTCGACAATGGCCAGCCGCGGGATATCGTCACTTTCCAGTCGTTTGATCCTGCGGCCTTGAAGCGTGGCCCGACCGTGGAGATCATCCTCGTGATCGACGAAATGGATCTTCCGGCGAGATTCCTCAACGATATGAAGCAAGCTGTTCAAAAATTCCTACTGCAGAATGGCGGGTATCTGGCTCAACCAACAATGGTGTACCGAATCAGCAATGAAGGGCTCTTTGCTTCAGCGCAGCCGTCCAAAGACGGAAATGCTTTGGCGAGAGAGGTGGCTCAGAGGAAAGAGCCGCGTACCATTTGGAAATCTGAGGAACTTGGTAAGGCAATTATTGCAAAGGGTCTGGGCGTAGGTGTTCAGCGCTCGTTTTCCAACACCGGATGGACTGAGCTACCTCATCCATTGATTGCATTGGGATCGATTGCGATTGAAGAGCGCCGCATGCCTGAAAGGAAGCTTCTGTTCTGGTTTGGGAATCGGTGGCCGATCAAACAAAACAGCCGGTGGCAGCACCTTTTCGATTCGGTAACGGAGCTGTCAACTCGGTTGCGCGAGGCTCGCGTCAGTGTTTGGGTCAATGATTTCTGGAGGGGTACGGACGAGGAGAATTTCAAGTATCAGTATTTCCTCCCAGGTGTCACTTCTGAGAATTCACTTAAATTCGAGAACGTTGCGCTTCAGGTTCTTGCAATACAGAGCGGCGGAGGCATGTTACGGGGCGTAGGAGACGCTGCGGAGCTGGCAATGCAGCAGGTCGCACAGGCAAGTAACTCGTACACCATCACCTTTGATCCACCACGAACCGACGTGGTGGATGAGTATCACGACCTGAACATAGCTGTTGCCAAAACTGGCCTCACAGCGCACACGCGTATCGGGTATTACAACGAGCCGGTCTACTACGATCAAGCGCGCGCGGATGCAAGGGATGTGACGGTTGCTCAACTGCGGGAAGCCTTGGCCGAGTTGCAAAACGCTTCAGACTCTGACGTCGAGCGGCGCCTAAGGGGCCTGCAACTCACCGAAAGACTCGCGAGTTCGGAACTCGCGAAAATGCTGGTAGCGTTGAAAGGAAAGAAAGCACAGCAGGCTCTCACGGCTATTGCGGATCAGTCGGCGTTTTTTCCGCCGCCCGCTGAGGACATCCTCACTCAGCCGCCGCCAAGCATCGCGGATCAGCGCCAGATGATTCAACGAACTGTAGGTTACGTGAGCAAGACGATTCCGATCCTGCCCAACCTCAGCGCAGAGCGTAACACGACACTCTATGTCGAGCCGCAGCGGGCCCCCGGACAGACCTGGAAGACCACACCTGCTGATCATTACCTCGAACCGGTAAGTATTGCCAAGGCTGATGTTCACGTTTCTGATGGCAAAGAGAGTGCGCAGGAGATTAACGTCAGCACGATACGGAAGATGCCGCAAAAGTCCCTGAACACAGAGGGCACTTTCGGTCCCATCCTCGCTGCGGTGCTGATTGCGGTTGCAAAGCCGGAAAGCAAATTGATGTGGGCACGATGGGAAAAGGGAGTAGGCGGCCCATTGGCTGTTTTCCGCTACAACATTTCCAAGGACACGCAGATCTTGAAGGCGGGCTACTGCTGTCTGGCGGTGGACTTCGACGAAATAAAATTCGAAACCTACGCGCCGACTTATGGAGAGATCGCAGTGGATCCTGCAACCGGCGCTATTCTTCGCTTCACCATGCGTGCCGCTCTGTCGTGGCGTCTTCCGCTCCAGCATTCTGACATCATGATTGAGTACGGCCCTGTAGTTCTCGGTCAAATGAGCTACATTTGTCCCATTCGCAGCGTGTCTATCTCAAGACCCCGATCAATCGTTCAAATCTCAGAATTTCAGGAGAGTTTCAAAACCTATGCGCCGTTCGAAACGATTCTGAACGATGTGAAATACCAAGACTATCACTTGTTCCGTTCGTCCTCACGCGTGCTGCCGGGTTTCAGCGATTCGCCGCCAAACCAGTAGATTGCTGCAGGTGCGCTTCCAATAGGCTCACGGGTACTCACGATTCTGGCAGTTACCGCCAGGTATGTACGGCCAATAGAGAAGGCGCGCCGGTTTTGCCATCGATAACGCTGACCTTCAAAATCGCTTCCAGATTACGATTCTGGAAATCGCTTCCGAGACGATCGCGAAGCTGCTGCAGATAATGTGGGCTGGTAATAAACTGCGCGGCGGCCTCCGTGCCGTTCCTGCCTACTCCGGCAATCGCAACAATCCAACCGCCGGTGGTAGGATCTAGAAATCTTGCAATGATTGCATAATCGTCGGCACTGGAATACGGCAGGGAGCGGTCCCGCATCCAGTGCACATCAGGATGTTCCCGATCGAGGATGATCTCGTCCGCAGCCGGCGGCGAGAAGTGATAGCGCAGCGGCTCGATCAGCCGTAAAGTCCATGGGTTGTTATAGCCGCCCAGAAGAACCACAGAATGCCCGCTCAAATCCGTTAGTGGCGTTGATGGAGCAGATAACATCTGCATGGCCATCCCGGAGCGCGCCAACATGCTGCTGACCTGGGCAATGGCGGAAGCGTTCTGGAAGGAGACGAAGCTGTAGTCGATGTCCTTACCCGCGGTGATTACGCCAGAGTAATGGTTGTCGGCAAAAACCACGCTTCCCGTGCAGACGATCACCGTCCGTTGATCATGCAGTACCGGAGCCCAGAAGCTGTCAACCAGTGTCACCTGTTGAACCATACTCGAATTTAAGTAAACGGATCCGGCAACTGCCAGCGCAAGCAGAACGAGGGTAACGGCGCCAAACACCCACCGCAAAGTGAGTCGGCGCGATTTCGACTGCCCAGCCGTAAATTCTTGTTCCGCAGGTTCCTGTGCAGCCCTCAAATGGGGAAGTGATCCGCCCGAATTTTCCGGGTCGCTTCCCGGTTCGGTCTGCAAAGCACTGCGGTCGGGCTCTAAAGCAGACTCCGCCACATTGTTGTGTGCAGGCGTGAACTCTGGAACGTAGGAGCCGGCTGGAAGTGATATTCGGATCGCCGATTGGTGCGGGTGCTCAGAGTAGTAGAGAAGAAGCCGCTTGCGAACCTCGCCGGCCGTGTAGCGAACCACGGTGTCGGAATTGGTATCAAAATTGGGCGCGCGGTCGAAAACTTCGATGCCGAGCGTTCGCTCTTTGAGCTGTTCAGTTCTGCCGGCCAGGGCATGCTCAACAACATAACTCAGAAATGCGGGATACCTCTTGCTGTTGCAGAAGTGGCTGCTCGCCAGAACAGCTTCGAGTTCCTTCAGCACGGCATCGCGGTCTATCTGACTCTGCGGTTGCCATACTTCGTGACTGCCGTGCAAACGGGACATCGCAAATCGCATGATACGCGCCGGGTTCAATGCGTTGCAAGGAGGTTTGACACAAGCAAAACGTGCGGCGCAACTCCAGAAGATTCTGATGTCTAGCGCTTAACTGACAAAACAAACCGTGAGTCACTTGTTTTGATAAACAGGTGAAGTTAGAGTGCGCTTTCGGGTGGACACCGAGTTGGACCAGATTGGGTTTTGAGGCCGATGCGGGAAGCTGGCGGCATAACCGGCAGGTATTGGCGCTCGAGCTGTGTCAAGTTGCGTGGGCGATTGCTCGCGCCGAGGGGGATTTTTGTCCGATTTGTCGCGAAGGCGATTTTTGAAAGCCGTGGCGCTTTCGGCCGCGGGAACGGCGGTGTCATCCCGGATGTGTTCCGCGGCTTTGCGCGCGAGAGCCAGTATGAGCGAAGGACCAGCGGTCGGCACGCAGCTCGATTCAGGCTGGGAGTTTCTGCGAGGTGACCTGACGCTCGAGCAGGTTTGGCGATCCGATGCGCATCAGGCGTGGGAGCCCGTTTCACTGCCGCATTGCTTCAATGCAATGAATGCGTGCGATCCCGAGCAAGGATATCTTCGTGGACATGGCTGGTACCGGACTCACATTGCCGTGCGCAATCCCCATCCGGGGGGACGTACAGTTTTGCATTTCCGCGGTGCCGGCCAGACATCCACGGTATGGGTTGGCTCGATGACCGTCGGCAAGCACAAGGGCGGTTACGACGAGTTTGCCTTCGACATTACTGAGTCGGTCGCGCAATTCCACGACCAGGAACGAGTGCCCGTCACGGTCATGTGCGACAACACACCTGATCGCGACCGCAGCCCGTCGGATCTGAGCGACTTCTGCCTCTATGGCGGACTCTACCGGCATGTAGATCTGCTCTATTTGCCTGCAATTTCACTGGACGCAATTCACATCCTGCCCACTTTGGATGCAGTTGGTTCAGCGAAAGTCGCGGTCAATGGCCGCCTCTACAATCCGCGCAACGAAGATGCCGATTGCACTGTGCGGATTGATGTCTGGAGCCCTGACGGTGCCTCCATTTACAGCAAGTCAATGAATCTTCGAGTCTGGGATGGCTTCGCGCAGCTGGACGAATTCCGAGTGGAGCATCCCGAGCTTTGGTCGCCACAGACGCCGCATCTCTATCGGTGCCGCGTGGCGCTTACCAGCAAATCCGGCGAGATGGTGCAGGAAGAGCGCTTCGGGATCCGCAAAATCGAGTTCATTGAACACGGTTGCTTCAAGTTGAATGGCGAGCGCGTGCTATTGCGCGGCACGCAGCGTCACGCCGATCACGCCGGTGTTGCCGCAGCCATGAGCGATGCCCAGGTGCGCGAAGAAATGCAGATGATCCGCGCAATTGGTGCAAACTTCATCCGCCTTGCCCACTACCAACAAGATCGGCTTGTGCTTGAGCTCTGCGACGAACTCGGGCTAATGGTTTGGGAGGAGCTTCCATGGTGCCGCGCCGGTGTTGGAGGGGAAGCATTTCAGCAGAACGCCCGCGATCAGCTAACGAACATGATCGAACAGCATTACAACCATACATCAGTCATTTTCTGGGGACTGGGTAATGAGGACGACTGGCCAGACGAGTATCCGAGTGTCGATAAGCAGGCGATCCGCGGCTTTATGCAAGAGATGAATGAGCTCGCGCATCGGCTAGACAGCTCGCGGTTGACGGCATTTCGGCGCTGCGACTTTGCCCGTGATATCCCCGACGTTTACTCGCCTTCTATCTGGGCAGGGTGGTATCGAGGCAATTATCGAGAATACGAGCAGGCGCTGGTGAAGGGAAGAGAAAGCGTCAAGCGCTTCATTCATATGGAGTGGGGCGCGGACAGCCACGCCGGCCGCCACGCAGAAGATCCGGAAGCAGGCCTGCACAATGTGCCTTCTGGCCGAGGAACAGACGAGCGCGGACTGGACTATTTGAAGACCGGCGGCGAAGTCAGGGTCTCAACTGACGGCGACTGGTCAGAGACATACGCGTGTGATCTTTGCGACTGGTATCTGAAGACGCAGGAAAAACTTGATTGGCTTTCAGGCACGGCGCAGTGGATATTCAAAGACTTCGCTTCTCCGCTGCGAGGCGACAACGGCATTCCGCGGATCAACCAGAAAGGAATGGTGGAGCGCGACCTGACGCGAAAGGAACTGTACTTTCTCTTCCAGTCCTACTGGGCAGAAAAGCCGATGGTCCATATATATGGACACAGCTGGCCCGTTCGCTGGGGCAAATCGGGCCAGAAGCGGCTGGTGAAAGTGTATTCAAACTGCGCAAGCGCAGAGCTCTTCCTGAATGGAGTTTCTGAGGGAACGAAACTGCGCAATAGCCAGGACTTTCCTTCAGCCGGTCTCCGCTGGGAAGTTGCTTTTGCTCCGGGGCAGAATCGTTTGCGCGCTGTCGCGTCCAGAGGTGACATCTCCCTTACCGATGAGGTGAGCCTGACTTATCAGACAGAGCCATGGGGAAAACCTGTCCTGCTGGAATTGCGCGAAAAGCATCGAGAAGGGAAACGGGTTACGGTTCAAGCCAAACTGTTCGACGCAAATCGAGTTCTGTGTCTCGACGCGCAGAGCTTGGTGCGGTTTTCTCTGGTTGGCGAGGGGCGCATGATCGACAACCTTGGGACGACGCGTGCCTCACGCGAGGTTCAGCTGGCAAATGGACGAGCTGAGATTTCGCTGAATGCGGCAGGTCCCTGCGAAATCGAGGCAGCAGTGGATGGAATTGCGCCCACGACTTGCAAGTTGAATGGGGTCAGCAAAGGCTGAGCCGAATCGCTGGGGACGATTCGGCCAATACGCACGAGACAGCTTGGCGGGGACGTTTGACACGTTCGCAGATGCGACTGCACATCGTTGTTTGTAAAACACATAGAGCACGGACGGTGAGGCAAACGGTGAGTCACTTGTCAATCTGGAAGCCGCGGCCTACAACATCGATGGTTCGCTAATGCAGCGCACAAGGCCCGTCGGCGATGACCCAGAACAGACTCTCGAACAACAATCCGGACGCCGCTCTGAACGAAAACAGAAGCAGGTCCGACACGGGCGCGGTTCGAAATAGCAAGAGAAGGTTTTTGAGGAGAAGCTATGATGGCGCACAATCTGATCAATCGGTTCTTTAAACCCGCTCGCACGCAAACACAGGCGAACGCCGGATTAAAGGCAATCCTTGCAGTCGCGGTTCTTCTTGTGATGTCGGTTTCAGCCTCCGGCCAGCTTTCGACCGCTACTGCCTCAGGTACTGTAACTGACCAGGACGGTGCCGTCATTCCTAATGCCACAGTCCTGTTTACGCAGACTGAAACCAACTTCACGCGCTCCATTGCGACCGATGATCAGGGTGCTTACCGCGCCCCGTTTCTGCCCATCGGACCTTACTCCGTTAAAGTAAGTGCGTCTGGTTTTGAGCCCATGCTTCAGTCCGGGTTTGTGCTGACAGTCAACCAGCAGGCCACTTTGAATTTCACGCTGCGGTTGGGAGTGCAGACTACCGAAGTTGAAGTCACAGGCCAGATACCGCTGGTCAACCAGGAGAATTCGGTGCTGGGCGGAACCGTGGACAACCACCAGATCGACAATCTGCCCCTGGTCGGACGCAATGTTTACGATCTGCTGAGCCTCACACCCGGCGTGCAGAACGTGCAGAATGAGAACTCAATTGGCCTGCCGATGCAGCACGTAATCATCAACGGCTCAACGGACAACATGGTTGGCCAGGTCACGTATTACCTCGATGGCGGTCTGAACATGACCGGTTTGCGCGATACCGGAAACGTGCTCCCGAACCCCGACGCGATGGATCAGTTCAATGTGCAGACCAACAACTTCAGTGCCGAGTACGGCCGCACCGGGGCGGGTGTCGTATCAGTTGTCACCAAATCGGGAGGGAACACCGTTCATGGTTCCGTCTTCGAGTTTCATCAGGAAACCAATTTCAACGCGACCAGTTATCAGCAGAGTTCGCGCACACCGCAGCACATCAATCGCTTTGGTGGCACGGTCGGCGGACCGGCGCTCAAGGACAAGATTTTCTTCTACGGAAGCTACGGGGGATTGCGACAGATCAGCCCGCAGAATTTCAACACTGTTGTGCCGGATGAGAAGCAGCGCAAAGGCGACTTCTCAGAGAACCTGAACGCGACTGGCACCAACTACGGCGGCAAGTTCACCGTTTACGATCCAGTTACGAATTTGCCAGTCCCCGGAAACCGTCTTGACCTTTCGCCGAATTTTGTTCCCGATCCGGTTGCGATGGCGGTGCTCAACAAGAATGTACCACTGCCCTCACCCAATCGTCCGACCCCTGACAATCGCTATGTTGGTAACATCGGACTTCCGAACGAAACAAACGAATATCTAATAAAGGGTGATCTGCAGTTATTTGCGAATCACCGCGTGTCCCTTGGGTACTTCCAATCTCTCGGATCGCAGACAGTGTTCCCCGGCGGAAATCTTCCGGGTTGGGCGCTTTCGAATTACAACTATCGCCAGCAGAATGCAAATGCCAGTGATGTCTGGACGCTTTCTTCGCGCACGGTGAACCAGCTTTGGCTCAGCTACTCGCGTATGATGGCCGGTCGCATCAGCAATCCCGCCAAATCGTTGGCCGACTATGGATCTGATCTGAACGTGCAGGGAGCACTGTCGTTGCCGCAGATTGCAGTCAACAACTTCTTTACTTTGGGCCAATCGATCACCGGCCCGGTTGCTGGCGACAACGTGTATGGTGCGCGCGATGTGCTGAGCACTACCCGCGGTTCGCACGCGCTGAATATGGGCGCTGAAGTTTATCTGGAGAAGGATCGCCTACAGACGCTTCTGAACAATTACGGCGTTTTCAACTTCAGCAACACAACAGCAGGAACTCATAACGCGATTTCTGACTTCTTGATTGGCCGTGTATTTCAAATGAGCCAGGATTCTCCAGACGATGCAAATGCGAATTACTGGAACTATGGCCTCTTCCTGCAGGACAACTGGAAGATACTGCCGAATCTAACATTGAATCTGGGACTGCGTTACGACGTGCAGACTCCTCCTACCGATTCCCTGCGCCGTATCGGAGTGTTCAAGCCTGGTGTGCAATCGACCGTTTCGCCCAGTGCGATGCTTGGACAACTATTTCCGGGCGATGCGGGCGTTCCGGATGGTGGCGTTGATACCAACTATAATCACTTTTCGCCACGCCTCGGCTTTGCATGGAGCCCGTACCCAAATGGCAAAACAGTGGTGCATGGAGCAGCTGGATTGTTCTTTGACACAATCGGCGGCAACGAGTGGATGCTGCCGCAAAACTTCCAGCCGTTCGCGGTGCGCCAGACAAACGCGTACACGCACGTAACCAGTCTGCAACACATCTACTCCACCGATCCGACGGATTTTCCGGGCGGCGTCTCTCCATTCCCGTATCTCTATGACAAGGCGAATCCGAGGTACGTGTCGCCTGCGCAGTTGGTCTTTATGCAACAGGGAATGCGCTGGCCGTTCAACTACCAAATCAACTTCGGCGTTCAGCAGCAGATCACTTCCGACCTTGCTTTCACCATCAATTACGTTGCTTCGCTATCGCGCAAGCTGCCACTCTACATCGATGAGAACGCGCCTATCTACAACACCAGCCTTCCGTCATCGAATACTGCCAGCACCGTGAATTGCCGCCGGCCTTATAACGCTGTCCCGTTCAAGAGCGGTTCGACTACGGCTTGCGCTGCACCGGCCGTAAACTCCAAATACATGAGCAACGGCTACGTCATTACCGATGGGCAATCGGCGAATTACAACGGACTGCAGATTGGAATTGAGAAGCGACTCAGCAGATCTTTCAGCGTGAATGGCTTCTACATCTGGAGCAAGGGTCTGGCCAGCGCTTCAATGCAGACCACTGGCAATATCGGCAACAGCACGGCAACCATGCCTGAAGATTATCGGGCGATGTACCTTGACCGTCAGCGTGAAGACAACGACGCGCGCAACCTGGCCGTAATTTCGGCGGTGTGGAAGCCAAACTACTTTACCCACTCCAATCTGCTTGCCCGCACCGCGCTGAACGGCTGGTCAATTGCCACCACCGTTACGATGCGAAGCGGAAAGCCATTTACCATTACCAGCGGTAAAGACGACAACGTAGACGGCAACAACAACGATCGTCCGAACGTTCTGCCCGGCAAAAGTGAGCGCGTCATCGGCGCTGGACGTTCACGGCAGCAGCAACTGGCGCAGTGGTTTGATACCACAGCCTATTGCGAAGTGGGCACCGCAGGATGTCCGGTCGGTGCTGGAACTTCCGGCCTCGATGGCGTGGTACGCCCAAACTCGCTCGATGCTCCCGGATACAAAAACGTCAATGCCTCAATTTTCCGTGATTTCCAAGTTTACGAGCGGTTGAAACTTCAGTTCCGCGGTGAAGCTACCAACGTCTTCAATTTCGTTAACTTGAATGCTCCCGGTGGCAACATGAGCAGCCCGAGCTCCTTCGGCGTGATCACGACTGCCAGCGGCATGCGCGTAATCCAGATCGGCGCGCGCGCAACGTTCTAGCGTATTTTGCACACTTCGGGAGCCGGTTGTCGCGCGATCGTCAATCGTCTCCCATTTTTTTATTCAACGGATTTCTTATCAGGAGCAGATTTGCATTTTAATTGTGTTACACGTGATCTAGGATGAATCGGCGTGAGTTTTGTATCAACGCTGCAGCGATCGCTACAGTAAGGCAACCCGCGAGAGCTGCGTCTTTGATCACAGCGGACGAAGTTGCAAAGATCGACCGCACACGCATCCTTGAAGCTGCAAATCGCTATCTGCGAGAAATGCCCGTAACTGTCACCGCGACTTCTTCGCCGCGCAGCCAAGGTGGTCCGCACGAATATTTCTCCGAAGGCGATTACTGGTGGCCTGATCCTAAAAACCCCGATGGCCCCTACATCCGCCGGGACGGCTACTCAAATCCGCAAAACTTCAACGCTCATCGAGAAGCTCTCATTCGCCTCAGTTTGCAAGTCCCGGCGCTGACTGCCGCATGGATGATCACGCACCGGCGCGATTATGCGGAGCACGCGGCGATGCATTTGCGTGCGTGGTTCATTAATCCGCAAACCAGAATGAACCCTTCGTTGCAATATGCGCAGGCAATCTCTGGCGTAACGGCCGGTCGCGGAACGGGTATTATCGACACACTCCACTTGATTGAAGTGGTACGGGCCGCCATGCATCTGGAGCACTGGGGCGCGCTGGCTGCTTCAGATATGGAGAGTATCCGTTCTTGGTTCACACAGTATCTGGACTGGATGCAGAGTTCGAAGAACGGCCACGAAGAAGAGATTGCCGAAAACAATCACGGCACTTGCTGGGTCGCGCAAGCCGCAGCTTTCGCCGCCTTTACTCGCAATCAACAAGCGCTGGCGCTCTGTCGCGAGCGTTTCCGCAACAACCTTCTTCCGGTGCAACTCGCCGCGGATGGAAGTTTTCCGCTGGAGTTGGCGAGGAGCAAGCCGTACAGCTATTCACTCTTCAATCTGGATGTAATGGCGATTATCTGCCAAATCGCTTCGATCCCGAACGGTGCTCAGGACGATTTGTGGGAATTCAAGTCACCCAACGGGAACAGTTTCAAAAACGCGGTCGACTTCATGTTCCCATTCATTCAGGACAAGAAACGCTGGCCCTACAAACCCGACGTCGAATACTTTGACGATCTTCCCAACCGACAACCAAGCCTCTTGTTTTCAGGCCTTGCCTATCGCGAATCAAGGTTCATTGCTCTCTGGCGCACTCTTGCTCCGGATCCCAAAACCGCAGAAATCATCCGCAACTTCCCAGTCCGCCAGCCGCTGCTCTGGATTTCTTCGAGTGGTCGCTGACTGCTTTCGAAGCGACAGCGCAAAAACTGATCGCCAACTGGTGATCGAAGAGGCGCAACTACGATTGCAGGAATCATCCCTGCGGAGGCAGCGCACGGCTCCCAATAGATCGCGCGCTTTCGCCATCTTCCAAAAGAAAGAGCCACGAAGAATCTTGCGCAAGCACATCTTCCATTTCCGGCTCATTCAACACCATGCATGCTGTCGAGAGTGCGTCCGACTCGGCGGCCGTATCGGCTAGCACCCAGGCACGGTTCGTTCGGAGGGCTGGTTGGCCTGTGCGTGGATTGAGAATGTGGTTTCCTTTTACCGCAATTCCCGAACCGCTTAATGAAGTATGCGTCAGCATAAATCTATGCGAGGCGTTGTCTTCGCCAAGTCCGCATGACCAGCCCTGAGCGTCGCTCGGTGGTTCCCCGGCCAGAATGCTGCTGCCGCCTGCAACCAGCAGATATGCAGGGCAATCCCAATTACATAAGATTTCCGCCATGCGGTCCAGCGCAAATCCTTTTCCGATCGCTCCCAAGTCGAACAGCAGCTTTCCACTCTCGCACTCAATGGAAGAATTCTCTGAGAGCAAATTCCACTTGGGCAAAGAGACTTGCGTTTGCAAGGCGGCAGCTGTCACGGAGAACGCTCCCAGCGTGGCCAACTCTATTCTCCTTGCAACTTCAAGGCAGGCGAAAGTCGGCTCGCTCAGGCGCATTTGTTGGCCGGGCAGCAACTGAGCGATCTGTGTGATTTCGCTGTTGGCGCGAAACCGGCTCAAGTGCGATTCCAGCTTATCGACAAGGTCGAGCGCGACCTGTGCCGCCTGTGCCGCGTAGGTTCGCTCCTCATTGGCTATGCGAACCTCGAAGAACGTCGCCATTGCGTGGTGATGGAACCGGTGGATTTCAGGCATAGGTCTTCATTTCGTCGCGGGTGACCACAAAAGAATA
>Ga0157374_10001687_pt1 | contig 18485 bp, 19 predicted proteins | sample M25metaG_FD_115308 | JGI IMG/M metagenome (GOLD analysis project Ga0157374, IMG submission 115308) | Miscanthus rhizosphere microbial communities from Kellogg Biological Station, Michigan, USA - M2-5 metaG | ecosystem: Host-associated > Plants > Roots > Rhizosphere > Soil | place: USA: Michigan...
CCAAGTACGGCAGTAACCGCGAAGCCCATGTCGAGTTCGACAGCGTCGCACTGCTCAATGTCGATGAGGCCTTCCTCGACGGCCTCGGCCTTGAGTGGGAGGCCATTGTCGAAAACCGGCGTCGCTGGTTGCTCGTCCATGGTTACCCCGTCCCTGCGGGTTACACGGCTGCGACCACGACGATCGCGCTGGAAATACCAACCAACTATCCGTCGGCGCAGATCGACATGTTCTACTGTTATCCGGCGCTTGCGCTCTCGTCGGGTCGGGCGATCGACCGCACGCAGGTCCGTGCGACGATCAAGGGTGACGAATTCCACGGCTGGTCGCGCCATCGCGGCGGCGCGTCGACCTGGGACCCTGCGAAAGACAATGTGTCTACGCAATTCGCCCTGGTCGATGCTTGCATTGCCAAGGAGATCGGCGAGTGAGCCGGCGGGGGCCGGGGGCGCTCGCCACGCAAGAGCCATCGCTGAGCTTTGCCGGGGAAATGCACGGCAGTCTTCGCGAACACCTTTTTCCCGGCGACGGTCTGGAGGCCGCGGCGATTGTCCTTTGCGCTCGCGTTCCCGGGCCCAGGGTTCGCCATTTAGTGCGGCATGTCCTTCACGTGCCGCACGGCGAGTGCGTGCGCGAGCGTGATTCGATCACTTGGCCCGGCGACTGGCTCGAGAGGGCCATCGACATCGCCGAAGCCGAAGCGCTCGCAATCCTTTTGATCCATTCTCACCCCGGCGGAATGCTCGCCTTCTCAACGGCCGATGATCAAAGCGACCAAATTGTCATGCCCTGCCTCACGGAGGCCGTTCCGGGCCCACATGGTTCGGGGATCATGACCGACGACGGTGCCCTGATCGCGCGGACGTACGGTCGCGGGGTCGAAGCCGATCGAATTGGAATGGTCATGGTCGCCGGCGACGACATCAGCTTCTGGTGGCATGATGCTCCGCGCAGAAAACGTCCACTGGCGTTCACAAGCGCCATGACGAGCGAGCTGTCGCGCTTGACCGCGGTCATTGTCGGCGCCTCGGGGACGGGATCAATCATGGTCGAGCAGGCGAGCCGCCTTGGGTTTGGGCGGATCATTGCGATCGATTTCGACGTCATGAAACTCAAGAACCTCAACCGCATCCTAAATTCCAGGTTGGGCGATGCTATCGAGGAGCGGCTGAAGGTCGAGATGCTCGCCGACGCGGTTGACGCGGTCCACGGGTACAAGATTCTCGAACCGGTGCCGCTCAACATCAACAAGCGCGAGGCCGTGCGTGCCGCAAGCCAGGGCGACGCGCTCTTCAGTTGCGTCGACACCTTCGAGGGCCGGCATTTCTGCGACCTCATGTCTGCCGCGTTCCTGATGCCTCTCGTCGACGTCGGCGTGACCATCCCGGTTCGCAAGGCGAACGATGGGCATGCAATCGCCGATGTCTGCGGGCGCGTCGACTATGTCCAGCCCGGTGGCTCGACATTGCTCGATCGCGAGGTCTGGACGCCGGCCAAGCTCAGCGCCGAATACCTGAGAAACGCGGATGAAGCGGCGCACAAGGATCAGGTTCAGGCAGGCTACATGCCGGGTCTCGCCGAGGAGGCCCCGTCAGTCATCGCGTTGAATATGCGAGCCGCCTCGGCCGCGATGATGGAATTTATTGCCCGTGCTTATCCGTTTCGTCTCGACCAAAATTCTAAATACGCCCGGACGATGTTCAGCCTCGCTGCCATGGAAGAAGACCACGTCGCGGAAGACCAGTTCCCGCGCGGTGCCAATCCAAATCTCGCACGTGGAGACGTCGAACCCCTCCTGGGGCTTCCAGGGCTCAAGGCTAAGAGGAAGCAATGCGCCTAGGCCACTGGATCCGTAATGCGCTCGAGCGCGTCAAGCCGGCGCGGCGCCTCCTTGTCGTCGACGACGACAGCCTGCCGGCCGAGATGCCGCGGAGGGATCTGGTCCTTGCCCGCGATGATGGCGAGGACTGGTGCGTCGGGTTCAAATGCCCGTGCAGGTGCGGCCGGACCATCGAGCTCCTTCTGATCGAGGAGGCAAAGCCGCGCTGGACATTGTCCACGAACTTGAAGGGTCGGCCGACGCTTCATCCGTCGGTCTGGCTTCAGACCGGTTGTCGGTCGCATTTTCTGCTTATCGGCGGGCGGGTAATATGGTGCTGATCAACCCGACTTGCTGCTAGTCAATTCGGTAGAAGCGGTACCGCATCGAACACGTTTGTGGCATTATCGACGTATCTGGGGCTCAATCCCAGTTGGTTCGCCGGCCGCCCACGCAATGGCTAGCCGTCGACCGTAACTTCACCTGTTCGTTGAGCTCAGCGAGATACTCCCCTTGGGCAGTCGACGCATCGATCGCCCTCGGGTCCCTGGTTCGCGCCGCGACGTAACTGCACGGACGCTTGATCTGCTCGAGGCAATGAACCGGCCGCATCCATCGCAGGTTATCGTGTACTGGACCGCCATTCGTTCCCCGATATGTCTGGTCTGCCATTAGCGGGGCGAAACCGCGCGTGTGAATTTGGTGACAGAGACTGAGCCCGGATTCGGCGGCTTACAGCGTGAATCCGCCGGTCTCTACGCACGGAAGCAGGCGCGGAAAGGCGCAGAACTGCGCCACAATTATCTCAATTAAAACAGAGACCTAAGTCTCAGAGTGTGGGTGGAGGCCCGAGCCGGAATCGAACCGGCGTGCAAGGATTTGCAGTCCTCTGCGTAACCACTCCGCCATCGGGCCTGGAATGCTGCCGCGCATTTCGGGGCCTTTCGCTCGGCGGTCAAGCTGAAATCCAGCTCCGTCTTCCTCGCTCGTTACCTATTGCAAATGAGAATAACTCGCATTAGCGATGCAACTTTCCAACTCATTGGGGGAAGTAGGTGAAGACGTTCCTGTTTGCGGCCGCGGTTGCGGTTGCTGTGTTCGCGCGGCCAGCTCATGCTGACGAAAATCCGTTCGTGTACAACTACACGGCGGACGTCGAAGAACAGGGTGAAACCGAAGGAGAGCTTTGGATCACCGACCGTCGGGGCAAAGCTGACGGCAATTATGACGCTCAGGATTATCGGCTGGAAATCGAGCACGGCTTTACCGGTCGTTTCAGCGCCTCTGCCTATGTCAATCTCGCCAGCCACCATGTCAGCGGCCTGGATCCCGAGTTTACCTCGGTGCATCGCAATTTCGCCTTTCAGGGGCTCAGCGCCGAGTTCAAATACAAACTGCTCGACGACGAGAAAAACGGCATTGGATTCACCGTTTATGCCGAGCCGGGCTGGTCGCGAATCCACGACGTCGAGGGCGAGAAGGGGGCTGAATACGAGCTGGAGCTCAAGACGATCCTCAGCAAGGGGTTCGACAAGGACAAGGTGATCTGGGCGGCCAATCTCACCTTCGAGCCCGAATGGGAGCATGAGCGGGGCGGCCCGGCTGCCCCTGCCGGCCACTGGGAGAGAGAACTCAAGCTGCAGGCGAGTACTGGGATCGCCTTCCGCATCGTTCCAAATCTCTATCTTGGCGCCGAAGCCCGCTATGCGGGGGTTTATCCCAATTGGACCAACGGATTGCACAGCGAAGCATCCGCGTTCTTTGCAGGTCCGACCGTCAGTTTCTCGGCCGATGAGTGGTCAGCGACCTTGAGCTTCCTGCCTCAGCTGAGCGGCTCACCCAACCCGGTCGGCGGCCGCAATCTCGACGAATTCGAAAAGCGTGAGATACGGCTCCGGATTTCGCACGAATTCTGATCGCTCGGCCACAGTTTGCGCGGCAAATTCGACAAACGGCGGATCCGGTGCTTGGCGATTGTTTCGCCTGCCGATAAAGCGCCCGAGGCTCGGGGTTGCATCCTCACTGTATTACTGCCATAGGACACCAATGACGGCTCACGCTCCAATTCCGGATTATGCGGCTGCGCGTGCGTCGATGGTCGACACGCAGCTACGGCCCGAGGGTGTCAATTTTCCGCCGGTCGTCAAAGCCATGGCCGCTGTCGCTCGTGAGGAATTCGTCGCTTCCGAGGCCAGGCCGCTGGCCTACATCGACCGCGGCGTTCCGATGGGCGCGGGGCGTCTGATGAGCGGGCCGGTGGTGCTTGGAAAGCTGCTGACGGAGATGACGCCGATCAGCGGGGAGTGTGCGCTCGTAGTAGGCTGCGGCACCGGTTATTCCGCTGCGGTGCTTCGCGAGATGGGACTCAACGCGATCGGGCTCGAATCCTCCGCCGATCTCGCAGCTCACGCACGCGAGAATGGCATCGATGTTGTTGAGGGGCCGCTGGAAGAAGGTTGGAAGAAAGGTGCGCCGTACGATCTGATCCTGATAGACGGGGCAGTTGAGTACCTTCCGGACATGATCATCTCTCAGCTCACCGACTATGGGCGTCTAGGGGCGGCACTCATTGACAAGGGCATCGCTCGCCTTGTGGTCGGCCGCCGGGCCGGAGATGGTTTCGGCCTCCATTCCCTGGCCGATTCCGGTGCGGCCGCGCTTCCCGGCTTCTCCAAACCTCGGACTTTCACTTTTTAAAGCTGGAGCTGACGTGCCACTGACTCGCCCGCTGATTTATACGAGCTTGATTGCGCTATTCGCGACAGGCGCGGCGTCGGCCGACACGCTCCGCGACGCGTTGGTTTCGGCCTACGAAACCAACCCGACGTTGACCGCGCAGCGCGAAGCACTGAAGGGGACTGACGCCGCTGTTGCGGCGGCTAAGGCGCAAGGGCGCCCGACCGTCAGCGCAACCGCGGGGCTCAACAAGAATTTGGCGAGCAGCGGCGTCCTCATTGCATCTGGCTCGGGGCCGACGCTTTCGGCGGGAGTCGATCTCAGCGTTCCGCTTTTCACTGGCGGTGCGGTGCGCAATGGTGTTCAGGCCGCCAAGACGCGGGTTCTAGCGGGTCGTGAGACCTTGCGCGGAGTCGAGGGGACGGTCTTTACCGACACGGTGACCGCGTACATGGACGTGATCCGGGACCGCGCGATCGTCGAGTTGAACCAGAACAACGTAAAGGTTCTGGAAACGAACCTGCAGGCCACGCAAGATCGCTTTCAGATCGGCGACGTCACCCGGACGGACGTAGCCCAGTCGCAAGCTCGGCTTGAGCTCGGCCGGTCGGAACTCGCAACAGCCCAGGGTCGGCTGACCTCCAGCGAGGAAAATTATCGCCGGATCATTGGACATGAGCCGGGAGATCTGCAGCCGCCGCCGCCGCTCCCGCCGCTTCCTGCCACAGCAGATGAGTCTGTTCAGATCGCGCTCGCCGCAAACCCGAACCTTCACTCGATCCGTTACCAGGCTGCAGCAGCTGCCTTTGACGTTCGTGTTGCGGAAGCATCGCGGCTGCCGACCCTCTCCGGCGTCGCGAGCGAAAACTACGTAAAGAGCCTCGATGGAGGCACTTCGGGCTTCCCGTCCGCCGGGAACCAGGTCACCGCGGGCCTCAGCGCTCGGGTTCCACTCTACCAAGGCGGACTACCCGCTGCTCGCATTCGTGAAGCGCAGTCGCAACAGGGGCAACTCCTAGAGCAAAGCGTTGGGACAGAGCGATCGGTCATCGACCAGGCTCGTTCGGCTTTCGCAAGCTACAAGGCCGCGACCGATGCGATCGCTTCGGAACAGGTGGCGGTCCAGGCTGACCAGCTGGCGCTCGAAGGTGCCCGCGCGGAGCAGACCGTGGGCACACGCACGGTTCTCGATGTTTTGAACGCCGAGCAGGAACTTCTTAATTCGCAGGTTTCGCTCGTCACCGCTCGCCACGATGCGTACGTCGCCGGCTTCCAGCTGCTCGAAGCAATGGGGCAGGCGGATGCCACGGATCTAGGGCTTTCAGGGGGGCCGCTCTATGATCCCCTTGGCAATTACCGGCACGTCGCCAGCGACTGGAATGACTGGTCGACCGATCCGACCCCGGCACCCGTTGCAACTCGGACGGTGACGCAGCAGGAGCTCCCGCAAGGGGTGACTTCGCCCAGGCAATAAGCGATATGGTCGGCGCTATGCCCGCACCTGGCCGTGAACCTTCGATGGAAGATATCCTGGCGTCGATCAAGAAAGTGATCGCCGAGGAGAAGGAGCTGCGTTCCGCCGTGGAGGTTGCCCATGAAACGGAGGGGCAGTCGGAAGAAGCTCAGGTCGACGAGGACGTACTCGAGCTCGACGAGCCGCTCCCTTCCGCCGATCTCGGGCCGCCGCTGCTCGATGAGGAAACGGCCGAAGAAACCCGGCATTCGCTTCAGGAACTGTCCAGCCTTGCCGCAACGGCTCCGCAGCAACCGCAGGTCAATCCCCTCGAGGAAATGGTTCGCGAGATGCTTCGCCCGATCCTGAAGCAATGGCTCGACGAAAACCTGCCGGAAATCGTCAACGAGCATGTACGGCGGGAAATTTCGCGGATTACCGGCCGGCCCGTTTAGCCGAAACCGCAGCAGATTTGCTGCGCTGCCACACAAAAATTCACCTCCTTTCTCCTTGCAGCGCCCCGCGCTAGGCGAGTAGAATTGTTGCATCGCACAATTGTGGAGACGCTTGATTCATGTTGAGACTGCCCCCGGTGGGAGGGATGCAGGCGTTTGTGCATACTGCGCGGCTTGGATCGGTGAAGGCAGCGGCAGAGTCGCTGGCGCTTTCCTCGCCGGCGCTTACCCGGCGGATCCAGGCGCTTGAGGAGTTCGTCGGCGTTCGTCTTTTCGAACGCCATCACAATGCGATGCAGCTTAGCCCCGAAGGTGCGAGCTTTCTGACCGAGATTGCTCCCCATGTTGACGCCCTTGCCGCCGCGGTCGAGCGGATCAGCGGACCATTAAAGGGGATGCGGATCCGAATCTCGGTGCCGTCCCTGTTTGCTTCGCAGCGGCTGATGCCGATCCTGCCTTCGCTTCGCGATCGCCACCCGAACCTGCAGGTCGCTGTCGATACCGCGGCGAACCGTATCGCGCGATTGGGCGATGAGCTCGATGCCGCGATCGTTGTCGCCAGCAGCGTCGACCAGCGCTTCTATTCGCGCTTCCTCGACGAAGGCTGGGTGGCGGCAATCGGCTCACGTGCCTTGCAGGAAAGCAGTCGTCGGATTCGCAAGGTCTCCGACCTCAAGAAGTCGACGATCCTTCTCCATCGCGACATGCCGGCGAACTTCGATGCGTGGCGAAAGGCGATCGGTTTCCCCGATCTGGAGCCGCGCGAAATCAGCTATTTCGATTCAGGGCAACTGGTGCTGGAAGCCGCGGCGCAAGGGCTGGGCGTCGCCTTCATGCTTGAAAGCCACCTGGTCTCCTCGACCGACGAGCGGCTGGTTCAGCTGTTCGATGAGACCGCGAAGAGCCCCTATTCCTACTGGTTCGCATGCGAGGAAGGGGCGTTGTCGCGCCGCTCGGTGCGGCTGTTTCACGACTGGTTGTTCGAAACGTTCACGAAACAGACGTGACAACGGCCGGATATCGGGGGGAGGGGAGGGATCCGATATCCGGCCGCGCCACTAGGGAAAGGCGGCTCAGTTGGAGCCGATTCCCGCCTCAGCGACAGCGATTCCGCTGTCCGCCTGAACTTCGGCCATCAGCGCATCATGCTGCTTGCCCGAGATGGCGAATTCGACTGGCGTCACGTCGACCGTGCCATGAACCTGGCCGTTGGGTTCGACTGTGAAAGTGAAGGGAGCCGACGGGTTCAGCATCTTTCCGCTGATCACGACCTTTCCTCCACCGACGACCTGTGTCGAATATTGAAACTTGTATCCATCCATTTCCGCAACGGTTGGCGCGGGTGCGGCCATGGCAGCGGTAACGGGAACGAGAGCGAGTACTACTGGAGCGATGTATCGAAGCATTGGTGCCTCCTTCAGCTTTCGAACATCCCCTCTCCGCCGCCGCTTATCCACGCGATGCCGCCTCAGCTCAAATGCAAAGGGTGGCGATTTGAAATGCAGATATTGCACTGCAACATGATTACCAGCCTGTTAGCCGCGCAGGTTGATGCTGCGCTGCGCCGCCGCTAACCCCCGCTCCCGATGAGCGAGTTGCCCAAAACCTTCGGCCCGGCCGAAATCGAGACGCGCTGGTACGCGTATTGGGAGGAGAGTGGCCTGTTCCGGCCTGACAGCCACCGTGCCGGCGAGCCCTTCACGATCGTCATGCCGCCGCCTAATATCACCGGCTCGCTTCACCTCGGCCATGCGCTCGACATCACGCTTCAGGACGTGCTCGTCCGTCGCGAGCGGATGCGGGCTAAGGATGCTTTGTGGGTGGTCGGCACCGATCATGCCGGGATCGCGACGCAGATGGTGGTCGAGCGCAATCTCGCGCTCCACCAGCAGAAGCGCACCGATTTCACTCGCGACGAGTTCGTCGGGAAGGTCTGGGAGTGGAAGGAAGGGAGCGGCGGCGCGATCACTCGCCAGCTCCGCCGCCTCGGGGCATCGTGCGATTGGGCGCATGAGCGCTTCACCATGGACCCCGGCTTCTCGAAAGCCGTCGTCAAGGTCTTCGTGGAGCTCCACAAGCGCGGGCTGCTTTACCGGGACAAGCGGCTGGTGAACTGGGACCCGAAGTTCCAGACCGCAATCAGCGATCTCGAAGTCGAGACCGAGGAGGTTCCGGGCAAGTTCTGGCACCTCAAATATCCGCTCGCGGATGGGTCGGGTTCAATTGAGGTCGCGACAACCCGGCCTGAGACGATGCTCGCCGACATGGCAGTGGCGGTTCATCCAGAGGATGAACGTTACAAGGCGATCGTCGGCAAGCATGTGCGTCTGCCGATTACCGGGCGGCTGGTTCCGGTCATCGCCGACGAACATGCCGACCCGGAGCTGGGAAGCGGCGCGGTCAAGATCACGCCTGGGCACGACTTCAACGATTTCGAAGTCGGCAAGCGGGCCGGAATGAAGCCGGCCGACATGCTCAACATGCTCGATGCGCAGGCACGGGTTGTCCAGACGGCGAAGGGTGGCGTTCCGGACGAACTCATTGGTTTGGATCGCTTCGACGCCCGCAAACGCGTCGTCGAAATGCTGGAAGTCGAGGGCGCGCTGGTCTCGATCGATGATCGCGTCATCCCTACTCCATTCGGCGACCGCTCGGGCGTGGTCATCGAACCCTGGCTGACCGACCAATGGTACGTCGACGTGAAGCCGCTCGCTGAGCGCGTGATCGAGGCGACCAAGGCCGGCGAGATCAGGATCGTGCCCGAAAGCTGGGCCAAGACATGGTTCCACTGGCTGGAGAACATCCAGCCGTGGTGCGTCTCGCGTCAGCTCTGGTGGGGGCACCGGATTCCGGCGTGGTATGGACTTAGTCGAGAGTCGGCGGATGAGCGTGTCGTGTTCGTCGCCGACGATGTGGATGCGGCGATTCATCAGGCGGCAGCGTACCACCTTCAGGAACCGCGCGAGCACGGGTTTATGCAGATCGTTTGTGCGGTTGACGAGGCAGAAGCGCGGTCCGTTTACGAGCCAAAGGGGGACTCCAAAAAGTTCGCTATCTGGCAGGACCCCGATGTCCTCGACACTTGGTTTTCTTCCGCCCTGTGGCCGTTTGCCACCCTTGGCTGGCCGGAGCAGACCGAAGACCTTGCCCGCCACTACCCCAACGACGTGCTCATTTCCGGCTTCGACATTCTGTTCTTCTGGGATGCGCGGATGGCGATGCAGGGGCTGGAGTTCATGGGCGAGGTCCCGTGGAAGACGCTCTACCTCCACGGCCTCGTCCGCGATGCGCAGGGCGCGAAGATGTCCAAGTCCAAGGGCAACACCGTCGACCCGCTCGGCCTCATCGACAAGTATGGCGCCGATGCTTTGCGCTTCACGCTGGCGGCGATGGAAAGCCAGGGCCGCGACATCAAGCTGGATCAGAAGCGCGTCGAGGGCTATCGCAACTTCGCGACCAAACTGTGGAACGCCGCGCGTTTCCTGCAGATGAACGGCGTCGGCGCGAGCGACAGCATCGCTGCTCCCGAGGCGACGCTTCCCGTCAACCGCTGGATTATCGGCGAAGTGGTCGAGACTCTGGCAAAGCTCAACGCGGCATTCGACGAGCTCCGCTACGATGAAATGGCCGACGCCATCTATCATTTCGTCTGGGGCACCTTCTGCGATTGGTATGTGGAGCTGATCAAAGGCGCGTTCGACGAGGAGACGAAGCGCGTCGCCGCCTGGGCCTTCGACCAGATCCTGGTGATGCTCCACCCGCTGATGCCCTTCATCACCGAGGAGCTGTGGCACGCCGATGAGCGGCCTTACGACCTTATTGTCGCAAAGTGGCCGAGCCCCGAGGCTGAAGTTGATCGCGAGGCAAAGACGGAGATGGAGTGGCTGATCGAAGTTGTTTCGAAGATCAGAACCGCGAGAACTGAGCTAGCAATTCCCCCCGCCGCTAAACTGAAACTCCAAGTTTACAACGACAGCCTCGACCTTCGCAGTCGAATCGAGCGGCACAGCGACGCATTGTTCCGGCTTGCCCGCTTGGGTGAAACGCATTTCAGTCGTTCAGTCGGAACGATAACGCCTGATGGCGGCTATCCGTCGGTAGACGGTCCCTCGATTACGATACCGGTCCAGGGAGTAAGCTATATGCTTCCGCTTGCCGGCGTGATTGATACTGGAGCGGAAACAGCGCGACTGACAAAGGAACTAAGTGCCGCCGAGAAGGAATGCGACGCGCTTGCCGCCCGCCTCTCCAACGCCAATTTCGTCGAGCGCGCCAAGCCCGAGGCGGTGGAGAAAGCCCGCGCCGACCATGCCGAACGCGCCGCCGAGGCCGAACGGCTACGTGCGGCACTGAAACGGTTGGGCTAAGGACCGGCCATGACCACCGCTTCCTTCCCCGCCATCCGCATGCGCCGCGGCCGGTCGAGCCCGTGGATGCGCGCGATGCTCGCCGAGCACCGGCTGCACCCGAGCGATCTCATCTGGCCGCTGTTTATCTGCGAGGGAAAGGACCGCGAGGAGCCGATCGCCTCGCTACCCGGAGTCAGCCGCTGGTCTGTCGACCTTCTGGCGGGGAAAGCGCGCGAGGTGGCGGCGCTGGGCATCCCCTGCATCGCGCTTTTCCCGAATACGCCGAACGAACTCCGCACCGACGACGCCAGCGAGGCGCTCAACCCCGACAACCTCATCTGCCGCGCGATCCGCACCATCAAGGATGCCGTGGCGGAGATCGGCGTGCTCACCGACGTCGCGCTGGATCCGTACACCAGCCACGGTCACGACGGGATCGTCGACGGTCGCGGCACGGTGCTGAATGACGAGACGGTGAAGATCCTCGTCGATCAGGCTTTGGTCCAGGCGGAAGCCGGTGCCGACATCGTGGCCCCTTCAGACATGATGGACGGGCGAATCGGCGCGATCCGTCAGGCGCTGGAGCGTGAGGGCCACATCGACATCGCGATCATGGCTTATGCCGCCAAATATGCCTCCGCCTTCTACGGCCCCTTCCGCGAGGCGGTGGGATCGTTGGGACGGCTCAAGGGCGACAAACGCGGCTACCAAATGGATTCTGCCAACAGCGACGAGGCGCTGCGCGAGGTCGCGCTCGATCTCGCCGAGGGGGCCGACTTCGTGATGGTGAAGCCGGGCCTGCCCTATCTCGACGTCATCCGCCGCGTTCGCGACCGTTTCGAGGTCCCGACCTTCGCCTACCAGGTGAGCGGCGAGTATGCGATGATCGAGCATGCCGCGGCAGCGGGTGCAGGCGACCGCGATTCGCTGATTCTGGAGACCTTGCTCGCTTTCAAGCGCGCCGGTGCTTCGGGCGTGCTGACCTACCACGCGCCGGACGCGGCGCGGCTGATCGCTGGGTGAACTAAGACTCTCTACCGCAGGTCTTGCAGCCAGGATTTTTCGGAAGCCCGATCCTGCGCCAATCCAGAGTCAGCCCCTCAAACAGGAACAGGACTCCCGCCACGTCCTCGCCAATGCCCGCGATCGCACGGATGGCCATTAGAGTAGCGAAGCTCCCAACGGTGCCGGTGAGGGCTCCGAGCACGCCCTGCTCGGCACACGTGTCGCAATCGTCGCTGTCGAAGGCGTCTCCAACAAAACAGCGGTAGCAGGGCTTGTCGTCCTCCCATCCTCGAAACAGCCCGATCTGCCCCTGGAAGATGACAGCGGCAGCAGAGACGAGCGGGATTCGAAGCTTGGTCGTTGCCTCGCTCACCGCCAGGCGGGTCGCGAAATTGTCGCATCCATCGAGCACCAAGTTGTGCCCCGAGAGCAGCTCTTCCGCATTCTCCTCGGCGAGCCGCTCGCGAATGGGGATCGCGTTCACATAGGGATTCAGTGCACGTGCGAAATCTGCGGCAAGCATGGCCTTTGGCTGCCCCACATGCTCGTCTCGGAAAATCGTCTGCCGCTGCAGGTTCGAACGGTCGACAAGATCGTCGTCGATGATCGTAAGCCGCCCCACACCGGCCGCGGCCAGCAGCGGGATCACTGCGCTTCCGATCCCGCCTGTGCCGATCACCGCCACTTTGGATGCCTTCAGCCGCCGTTGCCCCACACCGCCGATCTGCGGCAGCACGATCTGCCGCGCGTATCGCCCAAGCTCCGAATCGGTGAGCTCCGTCACTGCCCCGTGCTTCCAAAGCCTCCGCCGCCCCGCTCCGTCTCGCTCAGCTCGCTCGCCTCCACGAAGTCGGCGCGAAGGACCGGCGCGGGTACCAACTGCGCGATCCGCTCGCCGCGGCGGATTTCGAACGGCTCCTGCCCAAGGTTGATCAGGATGACCTTGATCTCGCCGCGATAGTCGCTGTCGATCGTTCCGGGCGTGTTGAGACAGGTGATTCCATGCTTGATCGCAAGTCCGGAGCGCGGCCGAACCTGGATCTCGTAGCCGTGCGGGATCTCGATCGCGAAGCCGGTCGCGACGGCGTGGCGTCGGCCCGGGTGCAGCGTCAGTTCCTCGGCAGCGTGAATGTCCAGGCCAGCCGCATAGTCCGTGGCGTAGCGCGGGAGCGGCAGGCCCTCGCCATGCTGCAGCCGGGACAGCTTGATCTCGATCATTGAAGCTCCTTGGCGATGCGCTCGATCAGACGGTGCGCGACCTCCTCCTTGTCCATTTCCGGCCAATGTTCGACGCCACCCCCCGTAACTAAATGAATCCGGTTCCGGTGGCCGCCCATCACGTCGCCGGATACATCATTAGCGACGATCCAGTCGGCGCCTTTGGTAATCTGCTTGGCGATCGCGTTTTCGATTACGGAGTCCGTCTCCGCGGCGAAACCGACAACCAATTTCGGCCGCTTCGGGCTGGCTGCAAGCTCGGCCAGGATGTCCCGGTTGGGAAGCCATTTGAGCTTCGGCGGCCCGGCGGATTTTTTTAGCTTCACGGGCGAGGGCTCGACCCGCCAGTCGGCAACTGCGGCGACCAGGATGGCCGCATCGGCCGGAAGCGATGTCATGACAGCGTCTGCCATTTGCTCGGCGGTTTCGACGTCGGTCCGGTCAATATTGTCGGAAACTTCGAGAGCGACCGGTCCGGCAACAAGCGTGACGACCGCGCCCGCCTCCGCCGCCGCGTTCGCGATCGCAAATCCTTGCCGCCCCGACGAACGATTGGCGATCACACGAACCGGGTCGATCGGTTCGTGAGTCGGGCCGGCGGTGACCAGGATGTGCTTGCCTTTCAGGTTCACTTCAGCAGGTCACCAAGTGCCTCAATGATGTGCTCCGGTTCCGGCAGACGGCCCGGCCCAAATTCGCCGCAAGCCATCTCGCCTTCCGCGGGATCGATGACATGAACGCCGTCTGCCTTAAGCTGCGACACATTGCGCTGCGTCGCCGCATGCTGCCACATGCGCACATTCATTGCCGGGGCAACCACCACCGGCTTATCGGTTGCGAGCAGAAGCGTCGTCGCGAGATCGTCGGCTAAGCCTGCCGCCATTTTCGCAAGAAGGTCGGCCGTCGCGGGGCACACCAAGATGAAATCGGCCGCGCGCGAGAGCTGGATATGTCCGATCTCTACCTCGTCCTTGACCTCCCAGAGCGAGATGTAAACGGGGCTTTCAGCAAGGGTCCCAAGGCTCATCGCCGTTACGAAATGCTCGCCCCCCTTGGTCAGTACGGGCGTAACTTGGTGCCCTGCCTTCTTGAGCAGCCGCACCAGCTCGAGCGACTTGTAAGCGGCGATTCCACCGCCAACGACCAGAAGCACCTTGCTCATCGGCTGCCGCTTTTGCCCGCGCCGTTCACGCGAGTCGAGGGGACGACTTTGGCACTGTACCAGTGCGTAGGCGTTGTGATCGACATGAACAGACTCTTCACCCCTGTCGCGAGTGTGATTTCGACCTACGCCGGCAAGGCGATCACCTTTGTCGGCGCGATTCTCATCATCGTCACATGGGCCTTAACCGGCCCGATGTTCCACTTCTCCGATACGTGGCAGCTGGTCGTGAACACTGGGACAACGATCATCACCTTCTTGATGGTCTTCCTTATTCAGAACAGCCAGAACCGGGACTCGGCCGCGCTGCAGGCGAAACTGGACGAGCTGCTGCGCGCAGTCAGCAATGCTCGCGAGTCGAAGTTCATCGGGGTCGAGCATCTGACTGATGCCGAAATCGAGGAACTTCGCGCCGACCTCGAGGCGTTGGCCGAGAAGAAGCGCGGGCGGAAGTCGAAATCAGACGGCACCAGCCGATCGAGAAAGCGCTCGACCAAGGCAAAACAGGGAACGACTCACGGCGGTGCGGCAGCTGCAGCCGCAGCGGCTTAGTTCTAGAGCAGCACCCAAACGGCTGCGGCGCCCGACAGCGCGCTAACCCCCGCAACGACGGCGTAGCGCCACCAGCGTTGTCCCTCGATCCCGGTCACTTCCGGAAGCGGTGGCTGCGGCGGTGCGGCGCCGGGCGGCGGGTAATAATAATCGATCCGATGAATGAGGTCGGGAAGCTTCTTGATCCCCCTGACGATGCCGATGATCCGATCGGCCAAAAAAGTTTCCGGCCCAAGTTCTGACCGCATCCAGTCGCGAAGGAACGGCTCGGCGGTTTCCCACATGTTGATGTCGGGATCGAGTTTGCTTGCGACACCCTCGATCATCACGATCGTTTTTTGAAGCAGTAGCAGGTGCGGCTGCGTCGGCATGTCGAAATCGCGGGTGATGGAGAACAAGCTCTCCAGCATCCGTCCGACCGAAATTTCCTTCACGGGAAGGCCCCGGATTGGCTCTCCGGCGGCGCGGAGCGCGGTGGCAAACTCTGCGACATTGTGGTGCGCCGGCACATATTGCGCCTCGAAATGGATTTCGGCGACTCGCCGGTAATCGCCGGTGATGAGGCCATAGAGAATCTCCGCGAGCCACACGCGCGCCTGACGGTCGATCCGGCCCATGATCCCGAAATCGCTCACCGCTATTCGACCGTCTGGAAGGGCGAAAAGATTGCCGTGGTGGAGATCAGCGTGAAAAAAACCGTCGACAATCGCTTGGCGAAGGAAGGAGCGGACCAGGATAGCGGCGAGCGCCTTGCAATCGTGACCGGCTTCGATCAGCGCATCCCGCTCGTTGAGTTTGATCCCATCGAGCCATTCCAGCGTGAGCACGCGCCGCGCCGTTCGACGCCAGTCTATCTCCGGAACATGATAGCCTGGCTCGGCGACCATATTCTCCTTGAGTTCGGATGCGGACGCCGCCTCGCGCTGGAGGTCGAGCTCGCGTGCGGTCCATTGCTTGAAATACGCGACGACCATTCGCGGACGCAGCCTCGCTGCCTCGCCGCCTAAAGTTTCGACCTGAGCTGCCGCCCATTCGTAAGTATCGATCGCGCGAGCGAATTCCTGCTCGATCCCGGGCCGTAGGACCTTGACTGCGACCTCGCGACCATCGGCCGTAACGGCGCGGTGGACCTGAGCAATCGAGGCCGCGCCCACCGGCCTCGGATCGAAGGAAGCGAATAGTGATTCCAGCGGCGCCTCGAACGCATCCTCAATAGCCGTCTTGATCGTATGGAAAGGCGCAGGCGGAAGGTCGTCCTGGAGCTTCGACAGATTGTCGGCGGCTTGTGCGCCGACCAGATCCGGACGGGTCGACAAAGTCTGTCCGAGCTTGATCGCCGGGGGCCCAATATCTTGTAGCGCTGCTGCATAGTCGGGCGTGTCGGGGACCCGGGCTCCGAAGCGAGCGAGACGAGCGACGCGTCGAACCGGAACCGGGGTCTTGCGGTCGCGCTCGATGCCGGTCAGCGCGCCGTGGCGGGCGAGGGTTCGGCCCCATTTCAGAAGCCGCCAGAAGTGGGTGACGGAGGAGGTCAAATCCGCCAGCCGCTATGGATGCACACCAAGCCGCCGAAGATCGGCTCGACCTTCGTCTGCGCAAATCCGGCTTCAGCAGTCATCCGCCGGAACTGCTCGGGCCGAGGGAATCGGCGGATCGATTCGACGAGGTAGCGATAGCTCGCCTCGTCCTTCGCTACCGCTTTGCCGATCCGCGGGATCACCTTGTCCGCCCAAAGTTCGTACACGTCGGCAAACCCAGGCCATTCGCTGGTCGAGAATTCCAGACACAAGAAGCGACCGCCATGCTTTAGCACCCGGTGGGTTTCTTTCAGCGCGGTCGGGATGTCGCTTACGTTCCGGATTCCGAAGGCAATCGTGTACGCGTCGAAGCTCCGATCGGCGAAGCTCAGATCTTCCGCATTCTCCTGCTTCCACGAGAGGTTCTCGATACCGCGTTCCTTGGCGCGCCCCATTCCGACGGCGAGCATGTGGGGATTGATATCGGCGACCGTGACGCGCGCTCCGCGCTTGGCCATTCGAAACGCGATGTCGCCAGTGCCACCCGCCATGTCGAGAATGTTTTCGCCCAAGCGCGGCTTCACACGATCGACAAACCTGTCCTTCCACCTGCGATGGAGGCCACCCGACATCAGGTCGTTCATCATGTCGTAACGCCGCGCGACCGAGCTGAAGACATGGCCCACCCGCCGGGTCTTCTCCTCGGGGCTCACCAATTCGTCGCCGAAGCTCACCTGATCCGTCATCGCCTCGCCTCTAGCTGGCTGCGACAACCTTCGCCATATCGGCCGAGTGCCAGAACTTCCGGAAGTCGAAACCACCGTACGCGGGCTTGAGAAGGTTCTTCTCGGCCGCGAACTGAGGCGCGTAGAGCCGCGCCGCGCGGATCTCAGGCGGCCGTTTCCGGAAGGGCTCGGCCAGCGGATGACCGGCGCGCGAGTCACTCGCCTCGGCCGCCGCGGCAAATATGGGCTGATCAACACCGACCGCGGCGACACGATGGTCTTCCACCTCGGCATGTCGGGCAAGTGGCGCATCAATCCTAATGAGCTCCGCCCGCACGACCATCTCCTTCTCCAAACGGACGAGAAGCTCGTGGTCGTGCTCAACGATCCCCGTCGGTTCGGCTCCGTCGATCTCCTTCCGACCGCTGAGCTCGACGATTGGGGACCGATAGGCGAACTGGGTCCCGAGCCTGGAGAAATCAGCGCCGAAACCCTGCGCGATGAGCTTTGCAGCAGGAAAGCCCCAATCAAGTCTCTGCTTTTGGATCAGCGGATCGTTGCGGGACTCGGCAATATCTATGTCTGCGAAGCGCTCCATCGAGCACACATTAATCCGAGACGCTCCGGCGGTCATTTGTCAAGCGCCGCACTTGAACGGCTGGCGGAGTCGATACGCGAGGTAATAGCGGAAGCGATCGAGGCGGGCGGCTCGACTCTGCGCGACTACGCCCGGCCGGATGGGGAGCTTGGCTATTTCTCCAAGAGGTTCGCGGTCTACAACCGTGAAGGCCACGCTTGCGGAGTCTGTCAGGTGCCTGTGCGGCGAATCGTTCAGGGCGGCCGTTCGACCTTCTACTGTCCTGAGTGTCAGCGTTGACCTTGGGGGCGGTTGCAGGTAGGGAGCCGCGACTTCGGTGCGAGCCTGTTGGCCGCGCCGTTTTTCATTAAGCTAGAGGAAGACGATGGCGAATACGCCGCAAGCCAAAAAGCGCATCCGTCGCAACGCCCGACGCGCGGACATCAATCACGCGCGAATCAGCCGAATCCGGACCTTCGTGAAGCAGGTCGAGTCGGCAATCGCTTCCGGCAAGAAGAAGGAAGCGGCCGAAGCCCTGAAGCAGGTTCAGCCGGAGATTGCTCGCGGTGTCGCTCGCGGTGTTTTGCACAAGAATACCGCGTCGCGGAAATTTTCGCGGCTGGTTAAAAGGGTTGCTGCGCTAGGCTAAGATCGCCTGCCAAAGAGGGCTTTAAAAAATGGGCTGCCGGATGATCCGGCGGCCCATTTCTTTTGGGTTTCCAAAAAAGCCAGTGATTCCCGCGATTCGCGGGTTAACGGCACTATTAACCATAGATAGTTTTGGCGGTTTTCTGCCGTTTTATGGCGATTTGTGGGATTTCCGGTGTCAAGTCATTTTTCTTTCAATTTGATGAAAAATCGGGCTTGAAAGCTGTCGCCGAGACTCTCAACAACACCCTTCCGAGGCGCGAATCCGCGCCGGGGGCAAGAGAAAAGATAGCGGTGGGCGCGCGACTCGGGTCGCGCGCAACAGGGTC
>Ga0157374_10001688_pt1 | contig 18485 bp, 18 predicted proteins | sample M25metaG_FD_115308 | JGI IMG/M metagenome (GOLD analysis project Ga0157374, IMG submission 115308) | Miscanthus rhizosphere microbial communities from Kellogg Biological Station, Michigan, USA - M2-5 metaG | ecosystem: Host-associated > Plants > Roots > Rhizosphere > Soil | place: USA: Michigan...
GGGAATGACAAGGAGGGCATCATTCTCAATTCCGATTGCAACAATCCTGTTAACCACTCCGTGCCCTCGTTCGTTGATTGGACTAGAAGAGCCGCAGATGTCTTCGTTCGAGGATTGAAATGCCAATTCGCAATTCGTTCTACCGGGTTCTCTCTGCCACTGTCTTGACTGCATCGATGCTCGCCGGCCTGGCGGCCGCGCAGCAACGTCCGGTTACCCCGTCCCCGGTGCCGGCGCCGGGGGTAGCGCCGGTTCCCAACGATGGCGACGTCAGATCCACGCAGGCAGAACTCCTTCGTCTTCTTCGACTCAGTCCCACACTCACCACCGTTGTCTCGCACGATCCGTCGCTTCTTTCGAACCAGGACTACGTGTCGCGCAACAATCCGCAGCTGGCTGCCTTTCTTGCAGCTCATCCCGAAGTTGCCCGCAATCCGGAGTTCTACCTCTTCTCTCATTTGAAGCACGAAGACGGTCAGCCCGACGAAGCTCTTGAGAAGGCTGTATGGCCCGATGTATATCGCGCACAGAATCCTCAATCGCCGTTCGAGCGTGTCTGGGATGGGCTGATCCCGCTTCTCGCTTTCGCCTGCGGCCTTGTAGCCATCATTCTGCTGGCTCGCATGTTCATCGAAAATCGACGCTGGAGCCGAATCTTCAAGATGCAGAGCGATGTGCACGGACGCCTCATCGAGCGATTCACGACAAACCAGGAACTAGCCTCATACATGCAGACCGACGCCGGGAGGAAATACCTTGAAGCCGCACCGATCCCCGTCGCCTTCGATCAGCAGCAGCGTGTTCCGAGCGCCGTAGCGCGCGTGCTGACACCTCTGCAGACAGGCATCATCATGGTTTTGCTGGGAATCGGCCTGCTTCTGCTTCGCCATACGGAGCCGGAGATGAACACCCCGATGCTCTTCTTTGGAACCGTGGTGCTGATGCCCGGAATCGGATTTATCATTTCCGCAGGCGTCTCGTGGTTACTGGCATCGCGACTGGGCCTCATGCCCAGCGAAAACAGAAGCGATTCGTCGTTGAGCAGCGCTGCGTATAGAGACCGGCAGTGATCTCCGGTGCCAGCGTTGAAGCCGAGAAAGCAGAGACCAATGTCCTGGGAGTCGATCATTCCGAACGTGCTGGCGGGCGAAACTCAAGCGCTCGCCGGCACTGCGCCGTCCGCGGCGATGGATAACGAGCAGTTCGCTGATTTCTATGCGCGGACAGCTCGCTCTCTGTGGGCTTATCTGGCTCGTGTCAGCCGTGATCCCGCGCTTGCGGACGATCTTACGCAGGAAGCCTATGTTCGCTTCCTTTGCGCAAATCATCCTGAAGACGGCGAAGTTGCGGCGCGGCGTTATCTCTTCAAAATTGCAACCAATCTATTGCGTGATCACTGGCGGCGTCCGCAGTCTTCCTCCATCGACGAGATACCCGAGCATGTGTTCGCTGCCGGGTCAGACGAATTACAGTCGGACTCACTTATGATGGTCGGCCCGGCGATGGCCCAGATGCGGCCGCGCGACCGGCAGCTTCTGTGGCTGGCATACGCCGAGGGATACTCGCATCACGAGATAGCCCAGATTACCGGGCTCGGCTCCGCGAGTATCCGCATTCTGCTTTTTCGCGCCCGGCGCAAGATGGCTAGCTTACTCCGATGCGGAGGTGAAGCATGAGCCCCTTTCGCTGCGCTCGCGAACGCGAGCTCTCCGACCTGCTGCATAAGGGACACTGGCCACAGGCGTGTCCCGAGGACCTGCGCAAACATGTCGTATCCTGCCGCAGTTGTTCCGACCTTGTTCTTATCACCGGGACGCTTCAAGCTTCCCGCAAACAAACCGCGGAGCTTCCTCGCCTCGCGCCGGCGGGCACGATCTGGTGGCGCGCTCAACTGCGCCGCAGAAATGCCGCTATCGAAAAGATGAGCCGCCCAATTGTGGGCGCCCAGATATTTGCCCTGGCCATGGTCCTGGTTGTCATTGCTGCCATCGCAGTGTGGCAGTTCGGAAACTGGAGTGCGTGGCTCTCGGACCTTCCAGATACACTTCATCTCGCTGCATTGATTCCGACTTCGATCTCGACGCAAGAGAGCGGCTTGCTCTGGGTCGTCGTGCCGGTTGCCGTTATGATCGCGCTGCTGAGCGGAATCGTCGTCTACCTCGCTTCTGAAAAGCAATGAGAACAGTTGGACATCCGGCCAGCCAAAATGTGTTCTGAAAATCTCTAGCCTTCGGATCGCGCCCTGGCGATTGCCTGCTCGGCTTGCCAGAGATGCCGGCGCTGATGTGCCGCGTTCACGACGAAACTTGACCAGATGCTGTAGCGAATGCGCGAATCTACTGGCGATGCTATTTTCACCTCGTCGATCGCTCGTCCCCGGCATCGACGAAGAGCAGCTACGATGCGTTCCTGCCTGTCAAGAAAGCTGTCTAGCACTTCGTTGATCTTGCTGCAGTCGATGGGCTGAAACGGGGCGGGGGTCTTGGAGCGTACACGCGCCGGCGGTTCAAGCATCCAGGAGAGAAAACGCCCCCAGAAGTCGATGCGATACGGCGCGTTGAGTTCTGCTTTTCGCGGTCCGGCAGAGGCAATCACCTGCTGCCATATGGGGAAATAGGCATCTGCGCTCAGGCTCAGGTGTTGCAGGCATTCAGCGGCGGACCAAGAGCCCGGTGCGGGAGGTCTCGCACAAGCTTCGGCTCCCGCGGACGCAACAAGCATTTGAAACCGGTGGCTAATGGCCGCAAATTGCGCTTCCAGTTCGTCGAGTGTCGTCGCGCGTTTGACGACCGCGCTTGACGGGCGATCCGTCGGCCCGGATCCGGTTCCAATTTTCTGGGCTACACTCGCTTCAGTACGTGGGTTGTCTGTTAGCGCCATAAGACCTGATCTCTTTAAGATGCCCCAGAGAGTGGGGGAGGCAGTCTCGGAATGCCAAGTTATGTCATTCTGCTTCGCGCCGTCAATGTTGGCGGGTATGGCAGGCTCGCGATGGCGGATTTCAGGAAGATACTCTCGGGCCTCGGGTTCAAAAATGTTGAAACATACATTCAGAGCGGCAACGCTGTGGTTGATGCGAACGTCCCGGCGGAAAAGGTCAGGCATTCTGTCGCGATGGCATTGCAGAAACACACTGGCGCTTCGGTTGAGGTCGTTATCCGCACCCACGGCCAACTGGATAAGTTGATCGACGGAAACCCATTCGCTCTTGAAGCGGTAGATGGTACCCGCGTCCATGTCGCGTTCTTATCCAGCCCAGCGGCAGAAACGGCGGGTGCGGCTCTCGAGGCGATTGTGCAGAGGTATCCGGAACGCCGCGAGCGCTACCATCTTGCCGGGGATCACATTTACTACCATTTTCCGGATGGCGCGGCGGACACCAAGTTCAGCGGCAAGGCATTGGAGAAGGCAATTGGAGCCGTGGGCACTGGACGCAACTGGAATACCGTGCTCAAGCTCCACGCGATGTCAAGGCGCTGATTGAGTCCCAGGCTCAAATCGCGGACAGCACCGCGTCTGCGATCCTTGCGGCCTCGACTGCAGGACGCACATCGTGCACGCGGACAATTGAAGCTCCATGGAGAATCGCGGTAACCAGTGCGGCGGCGCCTGCGGTCGCGCGTGCTTCGACGGGGGCCGGCTTGCCACCGAACAGGTCAGAAAGCGTATGCCCGAGAAACGATTTTCGGGAAACTCCAGCGAGCAGGGGGTGACCGAGCGCGAGCAATTCATGTTGGCGCGCCAGAAGAACGTAGTTTTCATCGAGCTTCTTACCGAAACCGTAACCGGGATCGAGCACGATGGACTCTGCTGCGACGCCCTCATGAATCGCCTGTTGCAAACTCTGCTCGAGCCCGCTGCGGACGGAGGTGAGCAAAGCATTCGCCGTTAGTTTATCCTGACCACGCCATTCATCGGGTCGTCCGCGCGTGTGCATCAGCACCAAGCCGCAGCCAGTCTCTGCGCATACCGTTGCCAAATTTGGATCCCATGTAAATCCGCTTACGTCGTTGATGATTTGCGAGCCGAGGTTCAAGGCTGCCCTGGCGGTTGTGGACTTATATGTGTCGACGGAAATCACGGTCTCAGGTTTGGTTTTGAGAATCCCTTCAATGACGGGTAGCAACCGCGCCTGTTCCTCTTCGGCGCTGACAGCGGCAGGATTTCCGGTGCCTACTATTGAGCCGGGTTTTGTACTCTCGGCGCCCAGGTCTAACAGGTCAGCTCCCTGCTCGATCAGCGTTAAGCCGTGGCTGACTGCGGCATTCGGATCGAGGAAAGTTCCACCGTCGCTGAAGGAATTCGGCGTGATGTTGACCACACCCATCACCAGCGTATGCCTGCCAAGTTCAAGCGTGCGGGTACGCAACTTCCAATGCACAATGGCGCGGGTCAAAGTCATGGCCTACAACTCCGAAACGTGTTAGGAGGCGAGCTCTAGTGACGGACGTCCCCATTCTAAGAGCACGGACGACGGCACGCGCTCTCCTGCTAAACTCCCTGCATGTTCCGTACACCGCGATTGCTCGCGCTGCTTCTGGCGCTGTCCCTTGTCCCGGCACAGTTTTTGACTGCTCAGCGTCGCGCGGTACACGCCCCATCGCATCCGCCCGCCCATGCTGTCCCAGCGAAAGGCGCGATTGCAGATCGAATCCAGGCTATTCTTTCCGATCCAGCTCTCAGACAAACAGAATTCGGCATCAGCGTCACGACGCTTGAGGGACAGCCCCTCTATGGATTGAACGAAGGCAAACTCTTCACGCCTGCCTCGAATGCCAAGCTTGCTACTACGGCCGCGGCGTACGCGCTGCTGCCGGTAGAGACTCTCACGTGGACAACGAACGTGGTGGCAAACGGCGAGATCGATTCAGCCGGCGCTCTGCACGGCGATATTCTCGTCCTCGGCTCGGGGGACCCTACAATGAGCGCCCACCACTACCCCTACGAGCCGCCAACTCCACCGGCAGCGACTCCTACTCCGGCTAATCCACCTGCGAAATCTCCGACTGGCAAGCCTGAAGCGACGCCCACGACGCAAGAGATCCAGGCGCAGCCTAGAGCGATGGAAGCGCTCGATCTGCTGGCCCAGCAGGTTGTTCAAGCCGGGGTACGCTCTGTCGATGGGGCTGTAGTTGGCGACGATAGCTACTACCTGAACGAGCCGTACGGGACCGCATGGGCTTGGGACGACTTGCAGTGGGGATACGGCGCGCCTATTTCCGCGCTATCATTCGCGGACAATTCCATCGAGCTGACGATAACGGCCGATCCGGAGAAGCCGGCCTCCATGGTCGAAGAGTGGATTCCCAATGTGCAGTACTACACACTGCAAAACAACATGACGATGGCCAAGCCCGGCGAGAAGCCGCATCCGGGCCTGGAGCGGCGTCCCGGGGCCCTGCTGGTGCGCACGTGGGGAACGGCGCCTGCGCAGGGCCTTCATGCGCCTCTCGCGATCGAGGACCCTGCCGAGTTTACTGCGGCCGCGTTCAAGGACGCGCTGCTGCATCGCGGCGTTATCGTCAAGGGAGATCCAGCTGCGGTGCATCGCCTGCCCGAAGGCACAGGCGACTTCATTGGCGAACGCGCGGAGCCTCTCAAGCTGGCACCACTGGACCTTGTAACCATGGAAGCGCCTGTCAACAATCGCCGGCTGCTGGCGCACCATACATCCGTTCCTGTTGCGCAGGACATCGCGGTCACGAATAAGATCAGCCAGAATCTGCATGCTGAGCTTCTGCTGCGGATGCTTGGCAAGGCATTTGCAAAGGACGGCAGTCTCGCGCAGGGAACTCGCGTGGTCCGACAGTTCCTGGTTGACACTGGCATTTCGGATTCCGACTTCTTTTTCTACGACGGCTCGGGGATGAGCATGGACGATCGCATCACACCGCGTGCTTATACTCATTTGCTTTCTTATGCGTCGCGACAGTACTGGGGCCAGGCGTGGCGCAACACCTTTCCCGTGGCAGGGGTTGACGGTTCGCTCTACACACGATTTAGAAACTCACCATTGAAGGGGAAGCTCTGGGCGAAGACGGGCACTTTGAACGAAACCAATGCTCTTTCCGGCTACCTGCAGGCGAACAGCGGAAAGACGGTCGCATTCTCCATCCTCGTGAATGGCCACCGCCCCGGCAGCCAGGCTGAAGTTCCGGCAATCGAGAGGATTTGCGACGCCATTGCGGCATCGGAGTAAGGCAACACGAATCAACCTTCGTCACTTTGCGCTTTGCCGCACAAACAGCCTGGCCGCAAGAAGCGTTGACCCGCACCCCATCGCGATCAGCACCATTGCACTTACCCACAGTTCGCTGATCCCGGCACCGCGCAGAATGATTCCGCGCAGTATCTGTATGTAGTACGTCGCCGGAATCAGGTGGCTGACCACTTGGAAGAACGGTGGCATGTTTTCAATCAGGAAGATGTAGCCCGACAGAAACACCGAAGGCAGGATGGTTCCCATCGAAAGCTGAAAGGCCTCTGCCTGTGTTCTCGCACGCGTGGAGATCACGAGGCCGATCCCTAGTACGGTTAGAAGAAACGGAATCGAAAGGGCCAGCAGGAGAAGCACATTTCCGTGAACCGGCACTAGAAAGATCATGCGCATGACCAGGAGGATCGCGCACAGCTCACCGAAGGTGAGAGCGCCGTACGGAATCATCTTGCCGAGCATCATCCCGAGCGGCGCAACCGGTGTCATCGTCAGCTGTTCCAGGGTGCCGCGTTCGCGTTCCCGGACGAGGCTGAGCGCGATCATGAGGATCGCCATCACCTGCAGAAGAATCGCGATCAGGCCGGGCACAAAGAAATTTGCCGAGCGTGTCGCGGGGTTGTAGAGCACCGATGGGCGCACCTCGATGGGCATGGCCCCGCCAGGAAGTGAACGCCCCAGCGACTCCTTCAAGGCTACACCGGTCGCAGTGCTCATTGCCTGTCCGGCGACACTCGAATCGGACCCGTCAACGAGTACCAGGACGCTTGCCGTCGTTCCGTCGAGTAAACGACGCGCATAGTCATAGGGAATTCGTATGCCGACTCGAGCCTTTCCACTGCGAACCGCCTCGTAAAGGTCATCCTGCGATTGCGCATGGGTCTTCATTTGAAAAACATCGGAACCCGCAAAGGCTTCGAGCAGGCGACGGCTCTCCTGCGTGTGCGATTCATCCAGCACCACTGTGGGAATTTGCCGGATGTTGGTGTCCACTGCGAAGCCAAAGAGAAACAGTTGCAGCATGGGGATGAGCAGCGCGAAGAACAGCGTGCCGGGATCGCGGATGATGTGGAGGAATTCTTTGCGGCACACCGGCACGAGACCACGAAACATGTCCCTCATCGCTGCGACTCCATGATCCGGTACGTGAGCGTGACAAAAACATCTTCGAGCGATGGCTCGATCGTATCGATGCGCGCTTGCGGAAGCCGCCTGCGCATCTCATCGAGGCGGTCGGTTTCTGCAAGAGCGTGGATGGAATGCCCGAAGATCGTTGCCTCTCGCACACCTGGCAAGTGGCGAATCCCATCCAGCATCTCAGAAGGATTTGGCACACGGATCTGAATCCGCGAGGTTCCCGCCGGATTCGCCTCGGGAAGCTTCTGCAGCTCCGCGACTGTTCCGATCGCGATCAGCTTTGACAGGTAGATGTAGCCCACCCTTCCGCAGCGTTCCGCTTCATCCATGTAATGCGTGGTGACGAAGAACGTGACGCCCTGGCCGGAGAGTTGGAACAACAAATCCCAAAGAGCCCTTCTGGCTACGGGATCGATCCCGGCTGTCGGCTCGTCCAGAAAAACTACCTGGGGAGAGTGGATGATCGCGCACGCCAGCGCCAAGCGCTGCTTCCATCCTCCCGAAAGCTGTCCTGCCCGGCGATTCATATATGGTTCGATCCCTGTCAGATTCTGAACCTCGCGCGTACGCTCCGCTGCTTTCGCAGAATCGAGGCCATAGACACCGGCGTAGAACGCGATGTTCTCCGCGACGGTCAGGTCTTCGTAAAGACCGAACTTCTGCGACATATATCCGACATGCCGTCTGATTTCGGCCGCGTCTTTTCGGATATCCATGCCGAGAATTCGCCCGGTACCCTCGGTCGGTCGCAGCAAGCCGCATAGAGCCTTGATGATGGTCGTTTTTCCCGACCCGTTTGGCCCGAGGAAGCCGAAAAGTTCTCCCTTGGTCACTGCAAAACTCACGTCGTGCACTGCGGTGAATGAGCCGAAGCGGATCGTCAGATGATCAGCTGCGATGATCTCGGTCATTGCAGCCGCACCGTGGCGGACATTCCCGACTTGAGCACGTGCTGAGGGTTGTCCACGTAAACTCTTACACCGAAGACCTGGTGTTCCCGGTCGCTCTTCGTCTGCACGTTGCGCGGCAGAAATTCTGCTTGCGAAGCGATCTGCCCTACGTGTCCAGCGAAGTCTCGGCTTGGATAGCTATCGACTCGGACTGTGGTCTGTTGCCCGAGGCGGACGTGCGCCAAGTCGGTCTCCGGGATGTAGACCTTGACCCATAGTTGCGACGATTCAAGCATCGTGAGGACGATCCGCCCAGCCTGAACAAGATCACCGGGCCGCACACTCACTACTTCAATAACGGCGTCTGAGGGGGCGACCAGCTCCGCCTCACGCAGCCGAGCGTCGAGTTCAGCGACGCGTCCCTGTGCCTCTGCCATGCGGCCGCGCGCAGCTTCAATGTCCTCTCGGCGAAATCCTTTGCGGGCAAGGAGCGCCGCGGCCTCAGCCTGCTTGAATTTCGCTTCCGCCGCGTTCAGATCTTCGGGGCGGGTGCCGGCTTCAAGCAACGCGAGCCGTTGCCGGGCCGATTCTGAGCGCTGCGCTGCAGCATCCCGCTTGTCGCGCGCATCATCGAACTGCTGCCTCGAGATCGTGTCCGCCGCGACCAGTTTTTCCATGCGGCCATAGAAGACGAGTGCATTGGTCGCATCGGCTGACGCGGCTTTGTAATCTGCCCTCGCTTGTTCGATCTCCTGGCGGCGTGGTCCGTTGCGGGCTTCTTCGAAGGATGCCTCTTGTGCGCGGGACATGGCCTCCGCCTGCGCAACCTCCTCCGGCCGATTGCCATGCAACATTTTGTCAACATCCGCCTGGGCCTGCTCAAGGATGGCTGCTGCCTGAGCCCTCTGCGCTTTCAGTTCATCGCATTCAAAACGCACGAGCACTGTTCCAGCCTTGACGACCTGTCCTTCTTCGACCGGGACATCAGTGACCCTGCCACCGATCTTGGACCCGACCTGGATTTCCCGGGTCTCTACTGTCCCGGAATACTCGTAGCGGTTGCGATGCGCGATCAACACCGACACAATCCAGACCACCAGAATTAGAACGCCCACCGCAGCGCCGCCAACGGCGATTCGCTGTTTCATTGATTCCTTTCCGGAAAGCCCCGCTGTCGTTGACCCTCGCGCACCTGCACCTCTTTGCCCCACGGTTCAGCCAATGTGTATTCGTTCCTCCGTTCTGCAATCGTCTTGCGAGTCATGGGAGCAAAAGGTTTCAACCCGTTGCTTTCCTGTGCCGGCAACGTCTATGGTCCTGATGTTCCAGACGCCCAACTGTGCGCTGCGACACACTCATTACGGAGTGCCGATGGCGGGCCTATCGTGCGCTGTATCATCAGACCTGAGATGCGGATACGGTTTTCGAGCCTCTTTTTTGCACTGCTTGCCTGCGGCGGCGCTATCGTTGCAACGGGGTGCAAGTCTCTGCCGGCCTCCAAGCCCGCTTCTGAGTGGACTCCGGAAGAAGCCCGCGGCGCTGCCGTCTTTCAGCAGGGCTGCGCAAAATGTCACTACCCCACATCGACCCACGGACTCCACGGGCCCGGCCTGCAGGCCATCACCAAGATCAAGGCAATGCCTTCCGGCGCTCCTCCGACGGACGATCGCCTGACTGCGGTCATTCTGCACGGCCATGGCACGATGCCCGGAACTGCACTCGACGATCAGCAACTGCGCGATCTGCTCGCCTATATGCACTCGCTATGAGCGAAAACCGACCGGGGTCGAAAACCTCGCATCAAGACCACGAGTCCGGCGCAGACACAGCCGTAGTCTCTGCAAGCCCTCCGCCCTCAAGGCACGCACTCGTTGTTCTGCCGGGCCTTATCGCGATAGCGCTCTATCTGCTTCTGCTCTCCGTCGTCATCGTGGTCGGCGCGACAGGCGGTCACTACCCAAAGCTTTTTCTGATCCTCCCGGTCTTTCTGCTTGCATCCTGCGGCGGATTGCTCATGTTGTTTCGATGGGCATGGGCCATGGCTCTGGCGGCAGTACTTCTGCTCAGCGGCTATAACCTCTGGCTCTTCGCGACCATGCATCTTGCACCGTCCCTCATTCAGGGTGTTCTGAATCTTGTTTTCTTCCTTTACCTGATTCGAACGGAAGTACGCGAAAAGCTTCGCTGATCTGTACCTCACCTGATCTCCTCGCGCCCGATCACATACTCCTGGAGCCACGCTGATCGCGAATGGTAATCTCTGCCCATGGTGCCAAAATTGGTGAAGTTTTCTCTTTGCCTTGTCCTGACGTTTGCCGCGATCACTTCCGTACACGCCGCCGATGCTCCCAAGAAGCGGGACATCAATCTCGACGACCTGGCGAAGCTCCAGCGAGTCGGCGCACCGGTGGTCTCACCGGACGGTGAATGGATCCTCTACACGGTCAGCCAGATAGACACCAAAGATGACAAGACTCAGACGCATCTCTGGATGGTGAAGTGGGATGGGAGTGTCCATCTGCAACTCACCTACGGCAAGGACGGCGCATCCGCACCGAAATTCAGTCCTGACGGCCGGTATATCAGCTTCATGTCGTCACGCCCCGGCACGGTAAAAGGGGACCAGGTCTGGGTTATGGATCGTCGCGGCGGCGAAGCCGAGCAGCTCACCAACATCACCGATCAGAACATCCAGGGTTACAGCTGGGCACCTGACTCCAAAAAGCTGCTGCTAACGCTGCATCCCAAGGCCGAGCCCGATCCTGAAGAAGGCAAGCCGCCGGTTCCTCCCAAGCCAGTCGTGATCGATCGCTACCACTTCAAGCAGGACATCCAGGGCTACCTTCGCAATGACGCCTACAATGCACTCTATCTCTGGGACCTCACTACAAAGAAGGCCGAGAAGGTCACCACGAGCAAAAACGTCAACGAGAACGACGCCGAGTGGTCGCCAGATGGTAAGTGGATCGCTTTAGTCAGCAACCAGGATCCCGATCCCGACCGCACCGACAATCCCGACGTCTTCATCGTTGAGCCGAAGACCGGATCGACTCCGAAGAAGCTGACCACCTGGCCCGGACCTGACGGCGGCCACCTCGCCTGGTCGCCTGACTCAAATTCCATCGCGTACACTCAGGGCGCAAAAGTCGAGCTGCTCGAGTACTCGCAGGCCAAACCCGCGGTCGTGACCGTTGACGGCAAGGTCTCCTACCCGGCGGCCAAATTCGACCGGAGCGTGAACCACCCATACTTCTCGCCGGACGGCCACCTTGCCTATCTCGTCGCCGATGATCGGAATGAATACCCGGCAGAAGTAGAGCTTTCAGGCAACGGCATCAAGCGTTTGCTGCCGCAACCGGGCACGGTCATGTCTCTGGATGCCGCCAAGGGCCACACTGCGGTTCTTTACTCCAACGACACGACACCTTCCGAGATTTACGCACTCGAGAACGGCTCGTTACGCAAGCTCACGACGCACAACGATGCGTTGGTGGCGGAACTGAATCTCGTCCCCACCGAAGACCTCGAAGCCAAGGACAAGGAGGGAGTCGAAGTTCACGGACTGCTGACGAAGCCAGCCAACTTCCAATCAGGCACGCCGGTACCGACGATCCTCTTCATCCACGGCGGCCCCAACGGCCAGGATACGCATGGCTTCGACTTCCTTCGTCAGTGGCTTGCCACCAAGGGCTACGCGGAGCTTAACGTCAATTACCGGGGCAGCTCAGGCCGCGGTCAGGACTTCGCCAAGGCGATCGCGGCAGACTGGGGTCACTACGAAGTCGAAGATCTGCTGGCTTGTGTCGATAAAGCTGTGGCACTCGGCGTGGCCGATCCCAACCGCCTCGCGGTTACCGGATGGAGTTATGGCGGTATCCTCACCGACTACACGGTCGCCAGCACAGATCGATTCAAGGCGGGAATCAGCGGCGCAGGCGTCGCCAATCCCATGTCCTTTTACGGCGTGGACCAGTACATCCTGCAGTATGACAACGAACTCGGTCCGCCCTGGAAGAACCCTCAGCTCTACGTCAAGATGAGTTATCCCTTCCTCGAAATTGATAAGCGTGTACATACCCCGATGCTTTTTATGGGCGGCTCATCTGACTTCAATGTTCCGCTCATTGGCGGCGAGCAGATGTACCAGGCTCTCAAGTCCCTGGGCCGACCCACGGAGCTCATCGTCTACCCCGGGCAGTTCCACGGGTTCACTCGCCCCAGTTACATCAAGGATCGATATGAGCGCTGGCTTGCCTGGTGGGACAAATACCTGAAGCCGGGAGCAACGCCAGCACCCGCTCAACCCAACAAGCAAGCAGAATGATTGAAAAGCGATTGCGTCTGCGCAAGTCCATGTTTCTCAATCACTCTTCAAACGCACTCTCGCGCCGCTTGACGGCGGATCTGCTGTTGCCAGGTATCAATTGAACGAGTGCAATGATCGTCGCAATGATCAACAGAACTGCGCCTGCAATCGTCGAGACGAAGCCAGCAACGGCTGGCAGGCCCTTAGTGGTCACGTCGACATGGACCGAGGCTCCGGAAAACGGATAGGCGAACTGAATGCCGGCTGAGCCAATGCAGAAGGCAAACAGCAAGGTCAATCCGACTGCGATGCAAACGACCGCCATGACAAGAAGGCCCCTCATCCGTGGCACCTCCATATAGAGACTTTTTCTAATACACCTATTTAGAAGAGGCTCCGATCGCCGAAAAGGTTTCCATGCGGCCGGCGATACAATGAACATAGATGGAACTGGTGCAAATCCAGCTAGCGCGCAAGACTCCTGCTCCGAAACCGGAGTGGCTCAAGGCTCGCGCCCCCGTGGGCGAGAATTATCACTCGCTCAAACGGCTGGCACGCTCTCTCGGCCTGCACACAGTCTGCGAGAGTGCGCAGTGCCCCAACATCGGCGAATGCTGGCATCACAAGACGGCGACGTTCATGCTGCTGGGCAATCTCTGTACCCGCCGTTGCGGTTTTTGCGCCGTCCCCAAGGGCCGTCCTGAGCCCATCGATTTCGATGAGCCCCGCCGCGTAGCCGAGGCAGTTGCCACGCTCGGTCTGGAGCACGCTGTCATTACCAGCGTGAATCGCGATGACGATTTAGTTGGAGGCGCCCGGATCTTCGCGATGGTGATCGACGAGATTCGCCGCCAGGCGCCCGGCTGCCGAGTCGAAGTCCTGATTCCTGATTTTCAGGGAGATCGTGAAGCAATCAAGATCGTCGTCGATGCAAAGCCAGAGGTGCTGAACCACAACACGGAATCCGTCCCGAGGCTCTATCGGGCGGTCAGATCCGGGGCACGTTATGAGCGCACGCTCGAACTTCTTCGCAATGCCAAGGAACTGAATCCACTCGGCGTGACGAAGTCAGGCGTGATGGTCGGCCTTGGAGAGGAAACGCACGAACTTCTCGCCGTTTTTCGCGATCTCGCCGCAGTTGGCTGCGACATCCTCACGATCGGTCAATATCTGCGCCCATCGCGCGATCATCTTCCCATGGCACGCCTCTACACGCCGCGTGAATTCGCGGAACTCAAAGCTGAAGCTCTGCGCATGGGCTTCCGCCACGTCGAGTCAGGCCCGCTCGTACGTTCCAGCTATCATGCCCACGAACAGGCCGCCGCGACAGGCATTTCCGCTATCGCGATGTAGCGCGCTGGCAGGTTGTAGAATAGCCGTTGGCAATTGATTCAATGGGGGTTGAATATGGCTGGCTCGTTTATGGCCGGAAATCCGGCAACGAAATCACTTTATGCCGATCTGAAGCGTCGCATGGACCAGGCGGTCGCCGGCTTCCAGTCGAATCTCGCATCTACGCGCACCGGTCGCGCCAGTGCTCACATGCTCGATGCCATCAAGGTGGACTATTACGGTACGCCCACGCCGATTACGCAGATGGCGCAGGTTTCCACACCCGAGGCTCAGACGATTCTTATCCAGCCCTGGGACCCTTCCATCATCAAAGAAATCGAAAAGGCGATCCAGGCATCCGATCTCGGTTTCAATCCGCTCTCTGACGGCAAACTCATTCGTGTTCCCGTTCCGGCAATGACCGAAGAACGGCGACGCGACGTGGTGAAGCATCTCAATCGCGTACTCGAGGAGCATCGTACGGCGGTGCGCAACGTTCGCCGCGACGGCAATGATGCTCTGAAGAAGCTTGCCAAGGAAAAGAAGGTGAGCGAGGACGATGAAAAGCGCGCCATGGAAGAGGTTCAGAAGATGACGGACGAGGAAATTCGGCGTATGGAAGAGCTGTCCCACAAGAAGGAAGTGGAAGTCATGCAGGTTTGAGCGCCCGAGATTTATGCATAGAGGAGCGGAACCGCTGGGTCCGCTCTTTTCTTTTTGCATCGTGCCAAGGTTCTCTAGCATCCGGTGGCTATGGCCCACAGCCTGTCCGACACCATCGCGCTACTTGAGCGCACCCCATCCACTCTCGTTGCGCTTCTGCACGGCCTTCCCGAATCCTGGACCAGCGGCAACGAAGGCGAGGGAACATTCACAGTTCCCGACGTGATCGGCCATCTCATTTATGCCGACAAGGAAAACTGGCTGCCTCGCGTCCGCCGCATCCTTGAGGACGGCGAATCCAAACCTTTCGAAGCATTTGACCGGTGGGGCCATGTCGGAGAGTGCCGAGGAAAATCACTTCCACAGCTTCTCGAAGAGTTTTCACGGGTCAGGACTGTGTGTCTTGGACAGCTAACCTCGCTTAAGCTGGAAACCGAGCAACTCGATCGGCGAGGCAAACATCCGGCACTCGGCCCGGTTAAGCTCTCTGAACTTCTGGCCACATGGGCCGCCCACGACCTGACGCACCTTCATCAGATCTCACGCATCATGGCCGGCAGTTACCGCGGGCAGGTGGGTCCTTTTGCTGCATTCCTGGGAGTTCTGAAATGCGACGCTCACGGCGGATAGCGAAAACTCTACCGCTCAGCGTGTTCCACCGCAATTGCAGCCACTAACGCGTCGGCACCGGAACTCTGGGTGCTCGCGTTCGCATCCCCGTAAGGTGTGTTCCAAATGATCCCGATCTCATACTTCCGGGGCTGCATTTCTTTCCAAACGCTGTCTGCATTTCTGAGAAGAAAATCCTTATAAGTCGGCGCCGGCGCAGTCAAGTACAGCCGTGCCAAATTGCGCACAAAAATCCCTTTGAACTGCGTGCCATCCGCACCACATTTGGGCTCGCATGGCTCATGCAAGATGCCTTGCTTGTCGATCAATGCTGCGTTCGCGAGAGTCGCCCTCGCAATGGCATTCGCACTGTCCAACAACTTTGCGTCATGGGTCTGGCGATAAAGCTCAGAAAGCGCGCCGAGGATGACCCCCTGGTTGTAGCTCCATGTTGTCTTGCGATTGTTGGCGCACTTTGCTTCAAGACCGTCATTGATCTGGTAATCCGCATTGATCATGCCGGTGTGTGCGAACCACTTCCACTCACGCTCGGCCCAGTCGAGATACCGCGCCTTCTCTTTCTCGTCGCCGCTTCGTGCCGCCAGATGAGCGGCCACCGACAGGAACAGTTCATTCGCAATCGCGTTCTTATACTTCCGTTCTTTGCTCCACCAGATTCCGCCGGAACAGGTTTCATCCCATCCCCTGGTCATGTCGCGGAAGATCGATCCCGCCATTTCGAGATAACGCTTCTCATGCGTGAGATCGTAGACGTCGATCCACGCCAGCGCCCACCATCCTTCGTCATCGTAGTAGTCGTTGAGGAAACCGGCATTCGTTCGGGGAGCAAGGGAGAAGACGACCGGAAAAACGCCTGCGAACTGACGATCGTCGGTCAGCCGCGTGTAATCTGCAAGCGTGGTGATTGCACTCGCGGAGTTCCACCAGCCTGTTGTGCGATAGAGTCCGGTTGTTGGCTCGAACCAGCTTTGTAGCTTCGTTATGCCCAAAGCCGCTCTTTGCTGCATCGAGGGGGGCTTTTGTTCAGACTGGTCAATTTGGGCCCGCGTGCCAATCGCTGCGAGAACAAAGGCTGCTACCAGAGCGATTCGAAACAGTCTCCGCAAATCTGGCGTGTGCACGCTTATTTCTTCGCCCGCTTGTAGAAGGGGAGAGAGACCTGTTTGGCCCGCACGCGATTTCCACGCACGTCGACCAGCACATCTGTTCCGCTTGCTGCAGCGACTGTGGAGACCAACGCCATTGCAATGTTCGTTTTCAAAAAGGGCGCAGGCGATCCCGACGTGATCTGCCCGATAGGCTCGCCTTCGAGCGAATATACCGGATATCCATCCCGCCCGATGCCGCGCTCTACCATCTCCAGGCCGATAATCTTCCGCTTTGGTCCGCCTTCTCCCTGAACTTTCGCCAAGGTTTCGCGACCGATGAACTCGCCTTTGTCCATCTTGAGCCAGCGCTCGAGCCCGGCCTCGAACACATTGATCTCATCGGAGATCTCGTGGCCGTAGAGGCTCATGCCGGCCTCCAGCCGCAGAGTGTTGCGAGCACCCAAGCCGCACGGCCGGATGCCGTAGGCCGCGCCTGCATTCATAAATGCATTCCATACCTTTACTGTGGTCTCTTCGTCGCTGGGGAGGTAAACCTCAAATCCGTCTTCGCCGCTGTACCCGGTGCGCGCAATCAGCACATTCTTTACGCCTGCTACCTCTCCCCAGGTGAACCAGTAGTTCTTGATCGCTCCGAGGTCGACTTTCGTCAATTTCTCCAGAGTCTCCTGCGCGCGAGGGCCCTGAAGCGCAAGTTGCGAGTAGTAGCTGGAATAGTCCGCGAGATGAATCCCCGGAAACCCGCCCACCTGCTGCCGGATCCAGGCATAGTCTTTGTCCTTGGTTCCTGCGTTCACGACCAGTAGATAGTCGTTCTCGCTCAACCGGTGCACCAGGATGTCGTCGACAAACGCACCATCTGGCGTCAGCAGGGCCGAATAGTGCGCCTGTCCATCCTTCAGCCGGGAAGCATCGTTCATCGTAATCCGCTGCACCGCCGCCAGGGATCCGGGCCCTCGAAACTGGATTTCCCCCATGTGGCTTACGTCGAAGAGACCGACGGCGGTCCGAACCGCCAGGTGCTCCGCGATCAGCCCACCACCGGGACACGGATACTCAACCGGCATATCCCATCCGCCGAAATCCACCATCTTCGCCTTCAATGCGCGATGGGTTGCGTTCAGGGCCGTCTTCTTGAGTTCGGGTGCCACAGTTGCTGCCGGGGTGCTCATCGTATATACCTCGTTTGAAACTCTGCTATACCTGTCAACGATAGGGACCACACCGATACCCGGTCAAACCAGCACGGGTGTACTTTTCGGGGTCATCAAAGTTATCTGCTCATGAATCCTTTCCGCGGAATCCTGATGATCGTTGCTGCCGCCATAGCTTTGTGGCGCGGCTGGCAAATTCATTCCGGCCGATACGCGTGGATGGCGTACAGTCTTGCAGTGCTTGCTCTTGCCCTGGCGGCCTGGCATTTCTTGAGTGCCAACCGCCGCAGCTCCTGAAGTCGACGGAAATCGAAGGGCGGTTGAAAACCCTGGATCGTACGAACCGCATCTAACGAGAGCTTCTATCTCTGCCTAAAATGAAGAACGCAGCAGATTTACCTGTTTCGACGGAACTTCGCACCGCCATTTCGGGACCCTCCGAGGTGTGGCGCTCGACGAAGCGCTGGTTCGTTCCGTTTATCGTCATCGCGCTCGCAGCCATTTTCCTGCTGCCCCGCCTCGTTCACAGCGCTCCTTCCGCCTCCGACTCTTATCTGTTTGGCTATAACAACCGCATTGGCATCATTCTGCTGCTCGTTTTTGTTGCTCTCGGCGTAGTCACGACTCGAGGCTTCAACCTGAAGCAGAAAAACGAGTCACACGAACGGTTCTTTCTCCCCCGCTGGATGCTTCCGGTCTCTCTTCTTCTCGTGACGCTTGGGTGCGGCGCGATGTACGTTGTGGCAGGTCGGTATCACGGTTTTGGCGAATCCTATTACCTGATCGATCGCATCGCGCTTCTCGATCAGGGACGCGTGCCCTATCGCGACTTCGAATTCGTTTATGGACCAGCACAGCTCTACGGCCCGCAGCTTCTTCATCACATTTTGCCGCTGGGCATTGGCGATGCCTACTATCTTTTCTGGGCATTGAGTTATCTGATCGGTGCATACCTGCTTTTCAAATGCATCGACGAGATCCAATTTCCGAGTCCTGCGAAACGCGCGATTTACGTGATGCTCTTCGCAGCCGGCCTGTTTGCAACTATCCGCA
>Ga0157374_10001692_pt1 | contig 18472 bp, 18 predicted proteins | sample M25metaG_FD_115308 | JGI IMG/M metagenome (GOLD analysis project Ga0157374, IMG submission 115308) | Miscanthus rhizosphere microbial communities from Kellogg Biological Station, Michigan, USA - M2-5 metaG | ecosystem: Host-associated > Plants > Roots > Rhizosphere > Soil | place: USA: Michigan...
GCAGCCGCGCCGGATACGCATATTGAATAGCGCACATATTTGAGGTCAGCTAAATCGTTCGTCATTACTTCTCTTATTGTAGCAGTTTTTGCGCTATTCCGCTAATGTTAAATCGCCTAAAAGATCGCCCGCGACTTGCCGCTCTACCGCTTCTTCAAGGTTTTGCTGATTAAGGTAACGCATTAAAAGTTCGTGCCATAAATTACTGCGCATAAAATGCACGATCCGATCAGCAAACGACAAGTGGTTACAATAACTTAGTGCCACATCAAGCATATTTATTGAAACCGGCTGGCCATCTTTTAGAAATGACAAGTTTTGCGTGCCTCGCCAAAATGATAGTGCTGGGGAAAGTTCGGCAAGCTCGTCTTCGGCGTGTTGCCAGGCTAGATCTTCGGGCTGCACATGCGGCTCAAAGATCTCTGGGTGGAATTGGTTGGCATGGTGTGCGTAAAACCTATGGATTGTTTGCCACGTAACATGCTGGCCGGCAAGCGGCTGGCCGACACGCGGATCTTGCGAAAGTGCCGCGCCCATTATGGCGCCAAACGCCGGCTTTACTTGTTGTAATTTTATGTACGAACTAAAGGCGCGGATCTCATTCAGCTCGTGAATACTTAGAAGCGCCGTGGTAATTGCCAAACCGTCAACTTTATCTTGCAGCGGCAGTATCACCACAGTACCTAACTCTTTAAAAGTAAGCATTGCGTGCTTGGAATGTGCCGCAAACTGGGCGCCCAAAGTTTGCCAGCGTTTGGTGGCTGGCACGCTAAGGTTTAAGGCGCGCACCTCAAAATCTGTCGCTTGCAACTTATTGTATTGTTCGCGGAACACCTTGTGCCAGGCAGGCGATTCGGCAATTACTGCGGCGGCATAAATGTAGGCCACAGGCTCGTGCTTTAACATTGACTCCAGCGAACGATAGCCCAACTTTTTCATGGCATTTTTGGGTGCTTTGGCCTTTAGTAATCGCTTGGCGACGCTGGTTTTAAGTGCGAAACAGTTAGTGTGCGCCCTAGTTTTGAGTACATATTGTGCTACGGCGCTTGCAATTTGCGGCGGCGTCGGCTCGCCACTAAGCCTAAGTGCCGCTTGCAGCAACGTTTCGTCACGTTTTATGCGTTCATGCAAGGCAGCATATAATTCATCTGGCGTGGTATCGTTGGGGTCCAGCCCCAGTTCGGCAATTTTAGCACGCGCCGCTTGCATCGCCTGCGTTGTAAGCCGAATATCGGCATTTGGCAAGCCGCTTGCCCGCTCTAATTGTTGGATACCCTGAGAAAAAACAGGCTCCTCTGCCCCTAGTACTTCCGACAAATAACGAGTCATTTACTTCAGATTAGCATAAGCATGATGCAGCCGCAATAGCAGCAGCCCACAAAGTTATATACGCTCTGAGTGGTACCACTCAGGCGCTTGATTGAGCCAGTTTGTCAGCTCATGCTCGCTCAGTAAACCAGCTTGAGCACCAACTTTTTGCACATCGCTCATCGAGTTAATCGGTGCCCAGCGCAAGGCATCTTCGATATTCATACCTTTGGCCAGCGCCGCTACAAAGGTTGAAGCAAAGGCGTCGCCCGCACCAGTGCGGTCATATGGTGGAGCCGGGTCTGGGTACAGCGGCATCTTGAAGCGATTTTGGCCGTCACTGGCGTAAGCACCGGCAGGGCCATCAGTAATTACCACAATCCGTGGGCCCAGCGCATGTAAATGGTTAAGCAAGTCGTGGATATCTTCGTGGTTACCACCGCCGACAGCCACCGCTTCTTCGCGGTTCAAAATGAGTACTTCGCTACGCTGATAAATGTGCTGCAAGCGTTCGGCACCGGCTGCTATTTGGAATGTGCCCGGCTGGAATGCTAGTTTGACATTCGGCTGGTCATGCAACCAGGCCGCGACTTGGTCATGATATGCAAGCGCATGCTCGCTGATAGAGCTAAAATACACCCATTTTGGTACTTCGCTCGGCTTGAGATGCGGCCAATGGTAGTCATAATCCTCATGCTTAATTAGAATAGTGCGCTCATCTTTGTACCACAGCACGTGGTGATAGTTGCTTTTTTTACCGGCATTCACCGCTACTAAGTGCGTATCCACACCGTTTTTTTGCAGCTCCACAATCATATCGCGGCCTTGCTGGTCGTCACCGACGTTTGTCGCATAGCCACTTTTAAGGCCAAGGCGCGCAAACGCCACTGCCGCATTAGAGGCATTGCCGACCGCTTGTACCTCGTCCATGTGGTCATAAGGTATTTTAGTTCCAAATGGTATTGCCAGCCAGGTGCTACCGTCTTTTTCGTGCTCAAGCCTTTCCTGGTTGTCGAGCAATCTAATGAATGCATCGGTTACGATGTCGCCCACACTCAACATGTCAAATTGTTGCATGCCCGCCCTTTAACTTTCATTATACTTATGTTTGCTTTAGTACAATTGTGCCACACTTTGGTGCGCGAAGGCAACTAAAGTTTTATAGATCTTGGCTATGACTTACGAAGTCATCGTGTTCAAGCTTTTCTTCGTCAAGCCCACCTTTGCTGGCAGCGCTTGCTAATACCAGCTTTTGATGGAATACGTCTTGCACGGCGGCTATGTCGTCGCGCTTTCCAGCCCAGGCTTTCAGCACAGCATCTTGCACAGCGCGCGAGAACGAAAATGTCATATTCCATGGGTGCGGGCCACGCTGGGCGATACGGTTTAGGTTAATGAGCGCGTCATTGCTGGTTTGGCCGCCGCTTAAGAACACAATGCCGCCAACTTCGTGTGGTACATGCGCGTGCAATACTCGGCAAGTGCGGTCGGCGACTTCATTATGGTCAATCGCCACGCCGCTGTCTTTGCCCGGCAATACCATGCTGGTCTTTAAAATAATACCCGGCAGATGCACTCGGAAAGCGCGTAAGGTTTGGAATAGCACATCAAAAGTACGCGCCAGTACCGTTTCGCATTGTTCGCTGGTGTGATTGCCGTCGAACAGCACTTCAGGTTCCACGAATGGCACAATACCGGCATCTTGGCAAATACGAGCATAGCGCGCTAGCACAAGGGCGTTTGCGCCAATGCACTCATCGGTCGGCATGCCCTCGCCAATAGTGATGACGCAGCGCCACTTAGCAAACAATGCACCCGCTTCGGCATATTTGGCCATACGTTCCGGCAAGCCGTCAAGCCCTTGGGTTAGCTTTTCGTTTGGGAAGCCCGGCAAATCTATAAGGCCAAGGTCAACTTTTATACCAGGCACAACATCGTGGGCGCTTAGGTATGCGCGGAAAGTTTGGCCGGCGTCAGTCTTTTGACAAAAAGTTTCGTCATAAAGGATAACACCATTTAAGCTGTGCTCTGCGCCTGGGGTCGTGAACAGCAAACCGCGATATTGGCGGCGCGATTCTTCGGTACACTCTATACCAACTGCGTCAAAGCGTTTTTGGCAGGTGTTTGCGATTTCATCGGCAGCCAAAATTCCCTTGCCTGCAGTTACCAGTTTACGCACAATTTCTTCAAGTTTTTGTGTGTCCATACGTTTTTTCTTGCCCTCTTATTTTTTCAATCCGATAAGTTGATGCGCTGCCATGGCAATGTGCGGGCCAGTCAAGCCAAAGTGCTCGATGAGTTCATTTGGTTCGCCGGATTCGCCAAAGTGGTCACGCATACCGATACGTTTAAGCAGCGTCGGCAGCTGCTCGCCTAACAATTCAGCAACCGCGCCGCCAAGGCCGCCATTAATTTGCGCTTCTTCGGCAGTTACTACTAGGCCCGTCTTTTTAGCGCTCGCCAAGATGGTTTTTTCGTCAAGCGGCTTAATAGTTGGCACGTGTACCACTTCGGCACTGATGCCATCTTTTGCCAGGATATCGGCCGCCACCAACGCTTGATAGGTCATAGTGCCGGTGGCTACAAGTGTTACGTCGGTCCCCTCGCGGAAAATATAGGCTTTGCCGATTTCAAACGGCGTTTGCGCAGTAGTGATAATTGGCGTCGCTTCTCGCGCCAGGCGCATGTAATTAGGGCGCGAATCGCCAGCCATTGCTAACGTGGCTTTTTCGGCCTCAACGCTGTCGCACGGCGCGATGACTACCATATTTGGCAGCGCGCGCATCAGTGCCAAGTCTTCGAGCATTTGGTGCGTGGCACCATCCGGGCCAACACTAACACCAGCATGGGCGCCAATAATTTTCACTGGCCGATCATTAAGACAAATGGTAGTACGGATTTGTTCCCAGTTACGCCCCGGGCTGAATGCCGCGTAGCTGGCAATAAACGGCACCTTGCCGCCGGCAGCCAAACCTGCTCCAAACGTCGCTAAGTTTTGTTCGGCAATGCCCATTTCAACAAAGCGTTCTGGGTATTTTTTGGCAAATGCGTCCATTTTAGTGCTGTCGGTGAGGTCGGCGCACGCCGCCACCACGTTTTTGTTGGCGTCGCCCGCAGCTACCAAACCGCGGCCAAAACCCGCTCGGTTAGGTTCTTTTATAATATCCTTTGCCCGCACGTCATTTATTAAGTGCATTTCAGCCATTATTCTGCCTCGCTTTTTATTTTACCGCGGAGCGTGCGCAGTTCTTTAAGTGCAGCTTTGGCCGTTTCGTTAACCGGCGGCGCACCTGGTGTCTGTACAAAATAGCCATGCCAATGGTAGTCGTATTCCATAAAGTCAACACCTTTGCCCGGAATAGTATGCGCCAAAATGACCACCGGCTTTTCAACAATCGCCTTAGCCATGTGGCAGGCGTCGATTACTGCTTCTATATCGTTGCCGTCTATTTCAAGCACGTGCCAACCAAAGGCCTCCCACTTACCTCGCAAGTCTTCAAGCGGCATAACATGTTCGGTCGGGCCGTCAATTTGGATGTTATTGCGGTCAACGAACGCGATTAGATTACTCAGTTTATATTTACCGACGAGCATTGCGGCTTCCCAGATGTTGCCCTCATCGAGCTCGCCGGCGCCCATGGTTACATATACCCAGCGGTGGGTTTCGCCGTCCATGCGCTGCGCCATAGCAATGCCCGCAGCCTGGCTTAAACCACTACCCAAAGGGCCGCTGGTTGTTTCTAGCGCCGGTAATTTGAGCCGCTCAGGGTGTCCCTGCAAGCGCGAACCCAACTTCCGCAGCGTCATTAGTTCGCTTTTTTCAAAGTCACCGGCTTCGGCCATGGCCGCGTAGCGCACCGGTACGGTGTGGCCGTTGCTCTGAATTAAAATATCACGCTGCGACCAGCCAGGGTTTCTAGGATCGTGCTGCATTACATTAAAATACAATGCCGTAAAGATTTCTGCTTGGTCAAGCGGCCCTGCGGAGTGCCCGCTACCAGCATGTTCGAGCATACGGATGATATCCTGCCGGATATCGTTCGCTTTTTCTTCCAGCTCTTCGATTGAATAGATATATCTCATCATGACGCTTATGATTATACCACTATAAGCATAGGGGCGTACTGGCAAATTGGAAAACTTTGGGTGAAAGCATTAAGATTTATGTACCCGTGGCTGCAAGCGTGAGTTGCCTATAGGCCTCGGCCGGATTTTCGGCACGCTGAATAAACCCGCCGCTATTGAGCACTTGTACGCCACCGCCGACAAGCGCGGCAGCGTTCTTAGGGTTCACGCCGCCATCCCAACCAATTTCAAGCTGCGGCTTCCACTGTTTTAGCTGTGCTACTTTAGAAAGCAAACTAAGGTCGGCGGTGCCACCAAAATACCCTAACTTACCCGAAAAAATTAAGACGTGGTCGATAAGCTGCAACGCCGGTTTGATAACCTCGGCTGGCGTTTGTTGCTGCAAAGCCACGCCAACTTCTATGCCGTGCGCATGAGCTTTCTGGGCAAACGTAACAAAATCGCCTTTGCCTTCAGCATGCACAATAATTAATTGCGGCTGCAAATTGAGCAATAATGCGGTGTGGTCAAACGGCTGTTCAAACATAGCGTGGATATCGGCGCGAATATTAGCCGGCCACCATACATCAGAAATGTCCATTAGTTTTTCGGGCGTCAGTTTGCCGTCGCTGACGTCTAAATGCACGCGCCTGGCAAACGGTATAACACGTGCGAGCTGCTGGCGAAACTCACTGGGGTTATGCGCAGTAATTGCGGGGCAAATATCCGGTTTCATACATATAGCATACCGCTTAAGGCTGGTTTTTGTAAGTCGATTTTGCCGCTTTTAATTTTCGGGCAATTCTTCTATGAGCACTTGCTTTGGGGTGGGGCGGAGCGCTACCGCCATGTTGGTAAACCGCATAATTCGCTTGGCAGCCTTAAGCGCTTTAACCGCCGCAAAGTCAACTTCGTCGGCTGTGAGCGCGTGCACCAACAACGCGTCAATACGTTTTACGGAGTCAGCGCTGTGTAAATCTGCCCGCGTAATAAGGCGTTCGGCAACCTCGGCAGCAGGCATTGTATTGCGGGCAGCACGGGCGCGGATTCCAGCTGCATTCGAGCCTTGTGAGTACAACGCCCAGTCAAGAGCCTCGGAAGCGAAGTGTACGCCAGGCATTACCGCTAGCATGCTGCGACCCAACCCGCGTTCGACTGAATGAAGCTTTTGCCGAATATTGTTCCGGATTGCTTGGCGTTTTTTATAGCCAGCGAGCGCCATAAGCATTAGCCCCGTAGTGCCAATAGCGCCAGCTGCAATCTCGGTGCCAAGAATAATCTCGCTCATAGTGCTGCCAGGCTGCGCCGGGCTGTCGAGCCCCTGTTCGCTGAAGTAATCCTTAGCCGCGCCAGACCTATCCGGCGGCGTAAAGTCAATAAGCCCGCCATCTGGCGTCATTGTTTCTTGGTGCAACTCACGGGCGGAAAGTATGTCGGTTGCACCCCCGTTTAAGTACCCGAATACTTCTGTGTTTTGCGGGTCAAGCAATGCGCCAATAGTATTTGCGGTGTCGCACTTAGCTTTGGCCGCCTGTATCTCCAAGGAGTTAAACTCGCTTAGGTTTTGTATAGACCCAAACTCTTTCGGTAATGGCTCTAGCGAGTAGTCCCAGTGCTGCTGTATGTAGTCGTGGACAGCTTGTACCTGGGCTGTGGAGTTGGAAGGCAGGTTCGGGATAGCCGCTTGCCATTGCCGATGTATATCGCTTAGCCTCGTCGGCGCCATATCACCATCTATCGTAAGGCCGTTTTTAAAACCAGGGTTCATATAAGGTACGATGTTATGTGCATCGTCAGGCTTAGCCAGCCAATACGTTAACTGGTCGCCAGTTGGGTCAACAGGCGCAAGCACGTCCAGCGTTACGGCAACTCCTCGCAGAAGCGCTTGCATAGGCACCTGCGAGCCATCTGGTTGCCGAAGTGTTGCTGCAATAATAGTAGTGCCGTACAAAGTTGGTACCCTAATATGAACACCCGGCTGGGCATCGGTGTGAGTAACGTCATCCCTGTTAATTTCCTTACCTACTTCAAGCCACTTTTGTGTGCCGGGCGGTGCCGAGTCGGCAATCTGCAAGCCGCCATCTACACTTTCGTTCACAGTCCATTGGAGCGAAGCATCGTGCGCAGCGTTCCCCTTTTGTGCGATGAGTTCGTCAGCAGTGCCGTATGGCCAGAAACCAGCCGGGTTAATGCCGTGCGGCGTGATGTACCAATCAGCTTGGTTTTTTGTAGCGCCCGGTTCATTACCAGTTGGCGTGTTGGCTACGCTGTGGTAAGGCGGCGAGCTGCCAGCGCCTGGTTGGAGTTGCGCTGCAGCACCATTTGGGTCGGCTGAGCCGGAAGACGCATCTCCTCCAAGCCATGATGCGAGCTGGTTTTGAACAGCCCGGAAGTCATGCCAGCCGGCTGCCGATAGATTACTTCTGTCGAGCTGGTTTTTTACATCGGCATCGCGAAAATTGGCAGTGCGCGGGTCGATGTTATTATGCAGCGCCATATTTTGCCGGGTTACAGCAAGGGCGTCATCGTAAAGCCCATTACTCAAATTTTCGATCCCAAATCCGCTTGTCCAGACTAAAAAGGCAACGGCTCCAGCGGGCACTGCTAGTAAACCACGGTGGCATGCGGTCAGCCGCTGGCGCTCCCTGATTGACTCTAAACGGCTCATTCCTTCTTTTCGAGGCTGCATTATATCTGCTTGATACATGCGTGAAGACGCTTCATATGCCGGCCGAGGTTCTTGTACGGAACCAGATCCTTCCTGTGGCAGCGTCTTACCAGCTGAATGAACTTGCTGCTTGTCGGCTGAGGCGAGCTGTTCAAAAATCGTCAGCTCAAGGGCCAACGTCACCCGGCTTCCCTGTCCATTGTTGTTTGTGAGCGCCAATCTTTCGGCGTCGTCCATACTAAAAGCCTTGTTTAAAGGCTCTGCAACGTTATTCGGCCAGTACACCATTCCATCGATAATCTGGCCGCCCACAGATGTCGACTGCTTTTTGGCTGGTCTCCCCGGTGCAGCCCCGCGCTGATTGTCAGCTGGCTTTTCGGCTTTTTTCGGCACAAGGCTTTCTGCTTGTTTTTTATCAAGTCCCGTTTGCTCCGCAGCTTTCTGCATAAATTCCGGGTCCGTAAGCGGGGAAAGCTGTGTATCTACATCCGTAAGGCGGCGTTCCAAAGTGTCGCGGGCGATAGTTTGCAGTTTAGCAAGGTCGGCTTTACTACCGTTTTCATAGGCATATACTAACGTGTGCCGACCGTCGAGAGCAGCCCCTTTAAGCTTACCGATAAGGTTGCCTATATCCGGGCGCTTATCCAACCCGGCAATTTCGCTCCATTGCTCAGTCGTCGTCATCACCAATTCGTCTTTAGACAGCAGATCAGTGGCACTATAGATGAACCTTTTTATGCCTAGCAGATCGGCAGCCGACCAAGCGTGCGTCTTTCCAGCGATTCCTTCGTCAATATAGTTTGCAAGCGAGCGCGGTGTGGCGATCCATTCAATATCATTATCGCGCGCCAAGCGCACTATCTCTTGCATATGCTCAAACGTAGGAGCTTCGTTCTCTTGGCCATGCGGGTAAGGCCCATACCACATAAGGGTGGTGGCCGACTTGCGCTGAAAAAGTTCATAACGGTGCCCTGTTATTTCCTGCGTGTCTGTTTCGAGCGCTTCGGTGCCGGCTTGCCAACCTTTTCTGGCACGAAATGCCGCGCGCCCTGCCGTTACTGCAGCGATAGTACCGACGGCGGCAAACCGCGACGCTACGCTCGCGTCAACCGGCAAAAGCTCGAGACTCGCAGCCGCCGCACTGTAGTGTTCTATCCTGCTTCCAAGCTTAAACAGTCGGGTGGCATCAATTGCATCACCTTGCTGTTTTACTTGTGCAACGTGCTCTGCAAAAGCCTGCGCAGGGGTAAGGGCAGCCGTAATCGGTTCGGCATCAAAATGAGGGCTGGCGCCCTGAGCCTCAATCATAAACTATATTATATCATGTTTATGCGATTACCTAAAACATGGCGTAAGTACTAAACTAAGCTATCGAGTTCGGATATACGGCGGCGAAACCGCACCGCACCAGCAAATGGCGTACGCAGCCATACTTCCGCTACTTTAATCGCCTCATCGATACTGATTGAACGCGCTGGCAGGCATAAAACATTAGCATCGTCGTCGTTACGTGCTGCCTGGGCTTCGTGCGTATTCCAAATTAAACTGGCACGAACGCCTTTAAAACGGTTGGCCGCAATACACATGCCTTGACCGCTGCCACAAATAAGAATACCGTACACGTCTTTATCGCCAGCGGCGCGCATAGCCCGCACAACTCGTTCAGCGAATTGCGGGTAATCGTCATCCGGTTGGAGTTCACGATCACCCTCGTCATGCACCGTGTGGCCAGCTTTTTGCAACTCGGCAATTAGCTTGGTTTTCATTTCAAAGCCGTTATGGTCGGCGCCAATAAAAATATTCACTGCTGTGCCTTAAGCTCCTTTAATTATTGATGGTCATGCTGTTCTTGTTCGTGCAAAAAGCGGGCGGCATCAGCTGTCACTTCAACCAAGCGGTTGCTGTAGCCCCATTCGTTGTCGTACCAGGCCACCACCTTCAAAAAGTTGCCGCCCACAACCGCTGTTAGCTTGGTGTCGATAATGCAAGAGTGGCTATTGCCGATAAAGTCACTGCTCACCAGCTCTTCGTCGGTCGTGGTTAGAATGCCTTGGTAATACGGCTCGGCGGCTGCCTTGCGGAACGCTTCGTTTACCTCGTCAACAGTCACATTGCGTTTGGTTAAAATTACGAAGTCGCTCAAGCTTACAACGGGGGTAGGAACACGGACGCTCATGCCGCCAAAGATGCCTTCTAGTGCTGGCAGAGCTTTCGCCGCGGCAATGGAAGCGCCAGTAGTTGTTGGCACGATATTTTCGGCAGCGTTGCGGGCCTCGCGTAAATCTTTGGCTGGCGCATCTTGCAATTTTTGGCTGGCAGTATAGCTGTGCACAGTGGTCATCATGGCTTTTTCAATGCCAAAGTTGTTTTCGATAACCGCCGCAACTGGGGTAATGCAGTTAGTCGTGCATGATGCGTTGCTGAAAACATCACTTACTTTTTCGAGCTTATCGTCGTTAACACCAAGCACAATTGTGTCGGCACCGTCGCCTTTGGCCGGTGCGCTGATGACCACCTTGTGGGCACCGGCATCGATATGCGCATGGGCTTTGACCGGGTCAACAAAAAAGCCGGTCGATTCTATAACCACATCTACGTTTAAGTCCTTCCACGGCAAAGCGGCAGGGTCTTTTCACTTAAAACGCGCACCTTTGTGCCGTTGACAATAATATTTTGGTCGTCAAAACTTACCTCGTGGTCGTAGGCGCCGTAATTGCTGTCGTGCTTTATTAAATGCGCCAATGTTCGCGTGTCGGTCAAATCGTTGATAGCAACAATTTCAACATCGGGACGGTCGAAGGCAATTTTAAAGGCGTTGCGCCCGATACGGCCAAATCCGTTAATGGCAATTCGTGATTTCATGGTTCCCCACTTTCATTAGGCATGGTTAATACTGCTTATGCCTATATTGTAGGTGCCAACGGCCGGTTTACGCAAGAGTTATATGAGGTTCAAGCTTTGTAATTTTTGCACGATGGGCTGCTTCGGCTTCACGCCGGGCGACCGGCCATAGGTCGGCATCTTTTAGCCCCTGTGTCACAGTCTGGAATGCAGAGGAACTACTGATTGTTCCAGCGCTCAATTGATTCAGCAATAACTTTTTTGGCTTCTTCAATATCGCCCCAGCCCAAAACTTTGGTAGTACCTGGTTTTTTAAGGTCTTTGTAATGCGCAAAGTGGTTTTCTATCTTTTGCTTCCAGCGCTCGCCAAGGTCATCAAGACTTTTTATACTGTCACCAGTGTTGCGGTCATCAGCAGGCACCACAACAATTTTATGATCCATTTCGCCGCCGTCTTCAAATTTGAATACGCCGATAACTTTGGCCTCCGTCCACACGCCCGTTGGAATGGGTTGGTCACACACAACAAGCGTGTCCAGTTCGTCACCATCTTCGTATAAAGTTTGTGGAATAAAACCGTAGTTCACAGGCTTTGCAAAAATACTTGGCTCCACGCGGTCAAGCATAAACGCAGCACGCTTGCGGTCCCATTCAACTTTTAAAAATGAACCTTCTGGAATTTCTACAACAGTATTCACGACGCCGTTTTGAAAGTCACCAGGTGTTAAAACTAAGTTAAAATCAGCCATTTTAATACTCCTTTGGCAAATCAGCTGTTATTTATTTACTGATATTGTACACTAATAGTAAAGATATTATGAAAATTATAGGCCACAGAGGGGCGCGTGGACTTGCCCCGGAAAATACGCTAGCGTCCATAAAAAAAGCCATACAAGCTGGGGTAGATGAAGTTGAGATCGACTTGCGCGTCACTAAAGACCAACAGATTGTTCTCGCGCACGACCCATTCATCGAAGATGCGGCCGGTATTAAGCACATTGTCGCCGAACGTTCTTTCGAGGAGCTTGCCAAAATTAAGCCCGACCTTGCCGAATTTTCCGAAGCCGTTTTGGCCATCGGCCGCAAAGTCCCCTTGCCAGTAGAGGTTAAGCCAAAGGTTAATACTATTCCAATTATCGCTGAGCTTGAGCAGTTATTGGCGAACGGCTGGCAATCAAAAGATTTTTTGCTCGGCTCATTCAGCCAACATACCTTGCGGGCCCTACATGAAGCCTTTCCTGATATCGAGCCAGTTGTTATCGAGCATTTTTCAGGCGTGCGCGCTGCCTGGCGGGCGCGTGCTGTTGGCGCCAAGCGCATCAACATGAGCAAATATAGTTTGTGGATGCCGTTCATAAAAACCATGAAACAGCGTGGGTTTAAGCTATATGCCTACACCTTAAACGACCCTAAAAAAGCACGTAAATGGGGCAAAGGCGGACTGGCAGGCGTTATCACAGAACGTCCCGATTTATTTAAATAATGTTTGCAACGGTTGAGCGCATAGAAAAATTGCGGCCTAATATTTGGACGTTCTGGGTGCGGCCTGAACAGCGCTTTCGTTTTATGGCCGGGCAATACATTGAGTTATTTTTGCCGCACGTTGGTTTTGACAGCCGCGGCCAACATCGCTGGTTAACAATTTCGTCGGCTCCACACCAAGAACTGTTAGCGCTGACCACTAAGTTTGTGCAAACACCCAGTACTTATAAGAAAACGCTTAAAGCCGTGCGCCCCGGCGACCGTTTACATATTTCCGAACCCATCGGCGACTGCGTGCTGCCCAAAATGCAAAGCGTGCCCGTCGTTTTAGTGGCAGCAGGCATTGGCATAACACCTATGCACAGCATGATTACTGATATGGTCGCCAAAAATGAGCTGGCTCGGCCGGTGCAATTGATCCATGCCGGGCATTCTACTGCCGACCTACTTTTTACCGATATCTTTAAAGCCGCGCCCATAGCGTACCACCAAATCTTAAGTACGCCGGATGCCGGTTGGAACGGCTTGGCCGGTCATTTAAGCGGGCAACGTATTCTGGATATTGCCGGGTTACGGCCTGGCACTGGTACGCAGGACACGCTGCTCTTTTTATCCGGCCCCGAAGAACTGGTCATGAAGATTCACGACGAACTTCTTGTTTTAGGTGTCGATCGCCAGCAAATCGTACTCGACTATTTCCCCGGCTACCGTGATTTATAAGCCTATTGTATTACCGACTAAAAAAGCGCCCGAGTCACCAAGCGCCTTTAGTTTTTTATTTTTTAGTTACGACTACCCTTTGAAGTGACTTAAGTATTCACGGATATACAATGCCGCCGAAGCGCCTTCACCAGTGGCAGTAGCGATCTGCATGGTTGCGCCGCTGCGTACATCACCGGCCGCAAACACACCCGGCATTGCTGTTTCAAGATGCTCGGTTGTTTTTATAAAACCGATTTCGTCTAGCTGCACTGGCGAATTTTGTAAAAATTCAGTGTTCGGCTTTAAGCCCACAAATCCGAATACTCCATCGGTTGGGAATTCCACCTTTTGGCCTGTAGTTTTATCAGTGCCTATAACTTTAGTTACCAGGTTGTTTTCGCCGATAATTTCATCGGTGGTGGTATTAAAGTGAACAGTAATTTTGTCTTTAAATTTTTCAAGTTCGTGCTGCAATATTTCTGATGCCCTAAATTTATCACCACGTACTAGCATGTCTATATGTGTCGCATAGCGGGTCAAGAACATTGCTTCTTGCACGGCTGAGTTGCCGCCGCCGACCACTACCAGTCGTTTGTCACGGTAAAAAGCGCCATCGCAGGTTGCACAATAGTGCACGCCGCGGGCATAGTATGTCGCTTCGCCGGGCACGCCGATCTTTTTGTAGTCGCTACCCGTGGCAATAAGCACGCTTTTGGCACGCATCGTACCGCTTGTTGTCTCGAGTACTTTGTACTCACCATCCATTTTAATGCCGGTCACTTCACCAAGTTCGATGTGCGCACCAAAGCGCTCCGCTTGCTTGCGAAAGTTCTCGGCCAGGTCAAGCCCTTGTAAGCCTTCAGGGAAACCAGGGTAATTATCGACCCAGTCCGTTACAGCAGCCAAGCCGCCGACGACACCACGCTCAAACAACAAGGTATCAATATCTTCACGGGTAGTGTACACTGCGGCACTTAAGGCGGCTGGGCCGGCACCAATCATAATAACGTCATGTACGACGTTCGTGTTCGTCTCTTCCATACTATTAAGTATACGCTTTTTAAGCGATTGCCGGCGCTAATTTTGCTAAGTTGTAGCCCACGACCACCTCGCGACTATCATCGTGCTTTGTAACAACTGTAATCGGCACAGTAAGCGCACCGCTAAGCTGCAAGGCCTCGGCCTGGCGCTCCGGATTATCGTCGAGATTGACTAGGTCGTACCTTACACTTTTAGTATCCAGGTAACGCTTTACCATTGCGCAATATGCGCACGCATTAGTCATAAAGATTGTAACGTTCTTTACCATCGCCTCACTCCCTCATTTTGATTTTGCTTATGTTTACAATTATATATAGTGCACCGAGTTGCTGCAAGTGCACTATATATTGTGTTTTTTACGCCATTACTAGGTACGTGCTAGTTACTGGAGCCGCCAATACTCTTAAGCGTCACGTCAAACACCAAAGCTGCATTAGCCGGGATACCCGAACCTGACGGCGGATTCGCGCCGTAAGCCAAATTTGCCGGGATAAGCAAGCGCCGTGTGCCGCCAACTTTCATTCCGGGAATACCTTGCTGCCAACCTTCAATGACCTGGCTCAAGCCAAATGTAACCGGTTGGCCGCTATCGAGCGAGCTTTGAAAAATTGTGCCCGTTGCAGCCACCGCCCCGGTGTAATCAACCGTCACGGTGTCACCAGATTTTACTTCTGCGCCAGTACCAGCAGTTGTGTCGGTCGTCTGTAAGCTTGGCACATCTGCTACCGGCGTAAAGTCTTTAAGTGCTGTGCCTTGTAATTGGTTGCCGTTCACTGTTTTGTTCCCTTCTTGGTTAGTCGAACTATTGTTTGTGGTGTTGCCCTTATGGTTGCTCTGGTACATTTGCCAGATAACTGCAAAGCTTAACCCGAGTGAAGTCGCAAAAAATAATATTGCTCCAAAAAGCGCGAATGCCCGGTCTCGTTTAAGTGCCATGTTTTCTCCTTTAATCTGATTGAATGCGCACTGGCTGCGCTGGGTAGCCGTGGGCAAACATTACTAAAAGCTGCTGCAATAATTCGTTGGAGCGGAACGGCAGGGTTGGCAGTGTACGGATTTCAATCCACTCGGGCAGATATATGTTTTGGCCACGAGCATTATCTAAAGCTTCTCCAGAATCGTGCGCTAGGTGCGGTTCACCGCTCATATAGTCACATGCGAATACATATTGTACACCAAAGCGCTTGGCAGCGTCTTCAACGACCACTAGCTGTGGATTGGTGACTTTTACGCCAGTTTCTTCCTGCAATTCGCGGTATAGGGCTTGCTCATCGGTTTCATCTGCCTCCACTTTACCACCAATAAGCGTGTAATACTCATTGCCGAACTTTTTACGGTGCATTACTAACAAATGCCCGTCTTTTATAACAATTGCCCGTACCGCCCGTCTCATATTTGTATTATTATAAACATACCCTCTGCTAAGCGCCAGCACTTTTAGGGCGTTTAGCGGGCAATTTCGTAGGCCTTCAGCTTGCGTTTAGTCGCCGCAGAGGTACTGTCTTGCAATTTGAGCAATTGTGCATACACGCCATCGGTTTTAGCAAGCTCGGCGGGCGATCCGATCTCGCTAACTTTACCGTCTTGCAGCGTCACAATTTGGTCAACATGCTGGATAGTACTTAAGCGGTGCGCAATAATCAGTGTGGTGCGGTTTTTCATGAGGTGCGCCAGCGCTTCTTGTACCATGTGCTCACTTTTATTATCTAAGCTGCTGGTTGCCTCGTCTAAAATTAAGATTGTTGCATCTTTTAAAAGGGCCCGCGCAATAGCGATACGCTGTTTTTGGCCGCCGCTCAATTTTAGGCCACGTTCGCCAATTTCCGTGTCGTAGCCCTTTTCAAGTTTCTCGATAAATTCGTGGGCATTGGCTGCTTTGGCCGCCGCGATGATATCTTTTTCGCTGGCATTTGGGCGTGAATAAGCAACGTTTTCACGGATAGTGCCGCTAAATAATGCAGGGTCTTGGAACACCACACCAATTGCAGCGCGCAAACTGCTTTGCGTGACATCGTTTATATTTTGCCCATCGATACGAATTTGGCCGCTGTCCACTTCGTACAAACGCATAAGCAAATTGGCGAGCGTTGTTTTGCCTTGGCCGCTTTCACCCACCAATGCCACCTTGGTGTCAGGCTTAACCGTAAAATTGATGCCGTTAAGCACCGGGTTAGCTTCATCATAACCAAACTTGACTTGGTCAAACACGATTTCACCCGCACCTACTTGCATTTTTACGGCATCAGAACGGTCGTTAATTTCGGGTGTGATATCCATTGCTTCGAAGTAATCTTTAGTATTGGCCATAGCGCGTTGCGTTTGGTCAACCAGAAAACTAATGCTGAAAATCGGGATACGAATAAGCATAGCGTACTGTACAAGCAACACCATAGTACTAATCGAATACACGCCGTGTGCGGTTTCCACAAATATATACCCAAACACCGCAAAGAAAATAATGTTTAGCACTACGCGGCGCTTTACATCTTGCATATGCCAATATTTGCTTTGCGGCCGGGTGGTAGCTACCACATTTTTATAGCGGTCACGGAAAAAACTAAGCTCGCGCGTTTCTTGTAAAAAACTTTTTACTACCCGCACCTGGCCGATGGATTCGGCAAAGCGGCCACTCGCAATATCTTGCTGCTCGTTAATAGTCGTTTGGTAATCGCGCCACTTGGTACTAGTGCGGGTAGTTAAGTATACAAACACCGGATATAGCGTAAGAAGCATCAATGCCACTTGCCAGCTGTAATACGCTACCACCGCCAGCGATAGTACTGTGCTAAAAACGAACTGCAAAAAGTTGTTGCTCACCATTTGCATAAAATTACTTATTTGGCCAATACCGCGGTTCATGCGGTTAATAATTTTGCCGGAAAGTTCTTCATCGAAGTAGCGCTGCGGCAAGTTGAGCAAGTGCTTATAGTAGCGTTCGCTGAGCAAGCGCTGTAGCTTGGCCGACATAACGTCGCCCCAGTACCCGCCGATGTTACTGAGCAGTGTCTGGCCAAGATCCGTCAAAAAGATGGCCACCGCGCACCACACCACAATTACCATATCGGCGCGGCCGCCGCCAATCAGTTTCGTGATTTGGTCAATGGCAAACTTTGTAAAAATCGGCTGCAATTGCGTCATGACAGCCAGTAAAATAGTCGTAGCCGAAATAATCGCATAATATTTTCGCAGCGATTTAGTAAAGGTGATGATGCGCCAAATGTCTTTCATAATCGCTTGAAGTATACACTGTATTACCTAATTTGTCAGCAACGGCTTGGCGTACGGCAATGCCTCATTTGCATGCTTTTATATGCGCTGGGCGCCTAGGCCTTGAGCAGCGGCGTCGGCAACTTGGTCGAGCATGCGAGCCACTTCGGCGTCGGTAAGCGTTTTATCAAAGCTCGCGATGCTTAAACGCAAGGTGATCTGCTTGTGCTTAAGATCGTCTTGACGCTGATAAATGTCGATTGGCGAAAGTTCCCAAGCGGTGTTTTCTGGTTCAATATCGGCAAATTTTGCTTGCATAAAATTGAACACGTCGCCGTAAGTACGGTCGGCATCTACTTTCAAACAAATGTCTTGTTCGACTTTAGGGAAACGACTTTTAGCCTGATACAGCGGCCGCACCGGTGGCGTAACGTGGTTGAGCAGAATCTCAAAGCCAGCACACTTCTCAGGCAACTTGAATGCTTTTACAACTGTCCGATGAAATTCCCCGGCTATAGCCACGGGCAAACCTTGGGGGTCACTTTTATCTAACACAAAACCGGTACGAGCCATTTCATATGGAGCAGCCAGCGCAGCGTAATCAAGCAGTTCAGTATTTTTGCCAGCGAGCGCGTGTTGGGCATACTCGCTGAGACCGTGCCACGAAACTATGTCATAACAATCGTGGATTTGCGGCAAGACATATTGCAGATAATAATGAGCCATGTAATACGCCGCATCCGGTCCATCGTTTTTTGCTGCGTACACAAAACTTAGCCGCGCGCTTTCTGCAGGCAGCATGTTTTCAAATACAGTGTTGTTGTGCGACATGCCCATTTCAAATAGTGCAAACTGATCGTAACCAGCTTTAACGTTTTGGTGGACTTTATCGAGCAAGCTCGGTGTTAAACTTAAGCGGTAGTATTGCACGTCGGGGCTACTGGCGTTTGCAAGTTGGAACGCTCGGGCGGGGTCTTGCCCGGCTTTTTGCAATAAATTACTATGCACAAAACTGTAGCTGAGTACTTCGCTCGCGCCGGCACTACTTAAAATATTGCGGATACGCTTTTTAAGTTCAAACATGTGGCTTTTAGCAGCCGGTGTTAAGTCACGCTTTGGTAATACTTTTGGCAAATGGTCAAAGCCATACAAACGGCC
>Ga0157374_10001694_pt1 | contig 18453 bp, 17 predicted proteins | sample M25metaG_FD_115308 | JGI IMG/M metagenome (GOLD analysis project Ga0157374, IMG submission 115308) | Miscanthus rhizosphere microbial communities from Kellogg Biological Station, Michigan, USA - M2-5 metaG | ecosystem: Host-associated > Plants > Roots > Rhizosphere > Soil | place: USA: Michigan...
ATGCCGCCCTTAATGGATTCTTTCTCTTCGATCCGCTTGATCAAGACGCGATCGTGCAGCGGAGTTACATTTACTGACATCGTTTCTTGCCTCCGTTCGGTTTAGGTAAGTCGGAATGGTCGGTGGGGAGTGCTGAGCAGATCATTAGCACTCCTCTGAGACGAGTGCTAATATAGCAAATGAGTAGTGATTGTCAAGAAATCTAATGCGAGCGCGGCGGTCCTGCCGACACTCATTTTTCTTATTAAGCCTGATAATTCAATAACTTACGGTAACAGCGCCTGGATTTCCTCAGAGGGGTAATTTTTCAGCGTTTGATAGAGAACCCCGAGTTGGCCACGAATTTGTAGCGCCCGCCTTGAGGCGGTCACTGTCACCGAGGCAGGTGTCCGCCTGAAACCGGGCGCTACATAACGCAAAGCCCGGTTGTTACACTGAGTCTTCAGTCTGTCTTTTTTCGGAGATTGCGGTGGTATCAAAAAGTCAAAAGAAGACAGGCTAAACCCGCCCTACTCAACTGGTGTGCGAATTTGCTTTGATTCTGTGCGGTGGCTCATCAACAATAGCGACCGAACATGGGCGCGCGATTCCTTCCACCTACCGATGCGGCTGCGGCGAGGCACTTCATTGAATTCCGCAATGTCAGCAAGGCTTTTGGCGATCACCTGGTCTTGGACGACGTAAGCTTCTTTGTCGATCACGGCGAGACGTGCGTGATCATGGGGCGCAGCGGCGTGGGCAAATCCGTCACCCTGAAGCATATTCTGGGGTTCCTGCGGCCTGACGCGGGGCGCGTATTCGTGGCCGGCAACGACATCACGGACTGGAGCGAGCAGCAGTTGGCTGACATTCGACGATGCGTCACGATGGTCTTTCAATCGGGAGCGCTTTTTGATTCGCTTACGGTCGAGGAAAACATCGCCTTCCCGCTGGAAACGCGGAAGGACCTGACTGCCGAGCAAAAGTATGGCCGCGTCGCGGAACTTGCCGAGATGCTTGAAGTGACGGACGTGGCTGACAAGCTGCCCTCGGAACTGAGCACCGGGACGAAACGCGCGGTGGCTATCGCGCGCGCGCTGGCGCAGGATCCCGATGCGATTCTTTACGACGAACCGACCACCATGGTCGATCCGCTGATGGCGGCGTATACGGGCGACCTGATCCTGCGGCTGAAGGAAAAGTTTCACAAGACATCCGTCGTCGTCACGCACGACACGCACCTCGCGAAGAAACTCGCCGACCGGATTGTTTTTCTTCATGAAGGCCGCGTCGCCTATTTCGGTCCGTGGGCCGGTTTTGTCGCCGCTCCCGAACCCTACCTGCGCAATTTTATCCGCCAGGACGAACTCACTCCCGAGCTGGACGTGACCTCGTGAGCGAAACGACGGTGGTCGGCGGCGGCGTAAAGCAGCAGCTGCGGCGCGTCATGGGCTTCTGGGATGTTCTGCTATTTTGTATCGCCTCGGTTCTTGGGCCGCGGTGGATTGCGGCGGCGGCGCGCAACGGCCAGTCCTCGATTATTCTCTGGATATTTGCGGCTTTGCTGTTTTTTGTTCCGACGGCCTACATCATCGTCGAGCTTTCGACGCGATTTCCGGAAGAGGGCGGGCTGTACGTCTGGACGAAACTGGCGTTCGGGGATTTTCACGGGTTCGTCGCGGGATGGACGTACTGGATTTACACGGTTTTTTATTTCCCGGGATTGCTGCTCGCGAGCGCAGCTATGTCCGCATACGTGGGTGGAGCGGGGACGGCCTGGATGGCGCAGAACCGTACGTTCCTGCTTACAGCATCGTTTGCAATGCTCCTGGTCGCCGTTGGGCTGAATATCATTGGGTTGAACATTGGAAAGTGGCTGCAAAATGCGGGCGGGGTAGGAACGTATTTGCCGCTGATGATGATCGTTGCAGTGGGTTTGGTGTTGTGGTCGCGGCAGGGATCTGTGACGCACTTCACGTGGACCGAGATGATGCCGCACTGGAATTGGGACACCGTGAATTTCTGGCCGCAGATGGCTTTCGCGTTTGCCGGACTCGAACTCGTTTCGGCGATGAGCGAGGAGGTAAGAAATCCGCAGAAAACGTTTCCTCGCGCTATTTTTGCTTCGGGTGCGCTTATCGCGGTCATGTACATTGCGGGCACGGTCGCGGTGCTCATGATGCTGCCGAGCGAGTCGGTCGATCCGAAGAGCGGAGTGTTCCAGGCGATTACGGAAGGCTCAACCATGTTGCGGATTGCGGCGGTGGGAGTGATCGCCGCGCTGCTGGTAACCGTGGGAAATGCCGGAGGCGTAGGTTCTACGGTGGCCGGAGTGGCGCGCATTCCGTTTATTGTCGGGATTGACCGCTACTTGCCCGAGGCCTTCGGAAAAATTCATCCGCGATGGAAGACGCCGTATATCTCGATTCTGGTGCAGGCGGTAATTTCAGGCGCCATTCTGCTGGTCGCGCAAATCAATGAGAATACACGCGGGGCTTACCAAATTCTGGTGGATGCCGCGACCATTTTGTACTTTATTCCCTTCATCTACATGTATTCCGCTGCGATCAAGTTGTACGCGCTTCCGGACCGCAGCGAGAATCGATCGGCGGTGGTGGTTCCCGGCGGGCGCCTGGGAGTTTGCATCGCCGGGGGCCTGGGTCTTGTAGTCGTGACCGTGGGGATCGGTTTGTCGTTTGTGCCACCGGGCGATTCATCGAGCAAGATCCTGTTTGAAACTAAGTTGGTTGCCGGCACGGTGCTCTCGATATTGCTGGGACTGATTTTGTATTATCGCGGGGCGCGGCGGAAAAGTGCGCTCAAGTAGCGCGGGCTTCAGCCGGCGGGCTTCGTGCATGCAAGGTTTAACCCTTGCCGGCTGAAGCCGGCGCTACTCAATACACTTCCCAGATTCCTGGTGTAGCCAATTCCAGTAGATGATTGTCGGGATCGCGAAAATAGAGGCTTTGGCCGCCGCGAGGCCAGTTTACTTTGCTTTCGATCGCGATTCCTCGGGCAATCAATTCGCGTTCCCATTGCGCAAAGTCCGTTCTAGAAATTGCAAAGGCGACGTGCAAAGATCCGGCGGCCTCATGCGGCGGGATCTCGCCGCCGGGTGTGAAGACCGATTCGTACTCGCCACCGCTTTGGAAAATGAGCAGTACTTGCTTGTCAGCCACGCTGAATACGCCGATGCGTTCGTTGGACTCAAGAAGACGGAGGCCGATTTTTTCCTGGTAGAAGCGGATGGAGCGAGGAAGATCACCGGAGTACAGGCAAGATTCAGCGATGCCGTTAATCTGCAGTTTAGCCATGGTTATTTTCCGGAAGATTCGAGACTAAGTCCTTGCGGAGTCTATCGTTTCCGCTTTGCGGCCGCAATAATCGCGCTTAACTTTCTGCCGCGTGCTCGTGGACGCATGGGAATCGGTATTCGTCGAACGGCGCACGGACCGGCCGTATCGCTCGCGTACACTTCGGTATTGCAAACCGTATGCGGAATCTGCCATCGTTAATCCGGAGGCAAATCAAATGGCGACGAAAAGTAAACTACGCGATGCTGCGGTCAAGATTGGAACTGCCGTGGGCAGGGCGGATGGGACGGCCCACAAAGCTGCCTATCGCGCCGCAAAAGCTGCGCACATAGCGAGAGAAGAACTCGTCGAATTGTCTAAACAGGTGGAGTCTCTAAAGAAGCAGCTGCAGAAGAGCACGCAGAAATTGAAGAGCGCGTTGAAATAACGCGGTTGCGCTCATGGTCGCGACTTTTTGCAATCGCCGGCGCCGCGGCGTCGCCTACAAACCCACACAGTCGCGTGTGATCCGTGCTACTGGCAGCCGCTGGTCATGAGTTCGTCTAATTTTACCTTGGCTTGCGCGTTCCCGGTTTTAGTCGCCGTGCGCAGCAGGACTTGTGCCTGCTCGCAATTTTGCGCGACGCCGTCTCCCGTAGCATAAAGGTCTGCCAGAATTATCTCAGCCTCAGCATTGCCGTTGGCGACGGCTTTCCACAATTGCTGCAGTGCCTTGGCGATATCGCGTTTACCATTGTCACCGTTCAGATATGCCAGACCGGCGGCTAGTTCCGCTTTGCCCGCGTCCGAGGACTGCTTCGCTTGCACAATTGAAGAGTTAGCGCTTGCTGCTGCAGTGAGCGGGCGTCTCGATGGACTTTCAATCGGATCATTGGATTTTGATGCGTTCACGAGTGCACCGCTCGGTTGAGAGGGCGCGGCGTTTGGAATGGAAGTGGCCACATCCTGAGTGCTGTTCGCTTGGATTGACGCAGGAGTTGCCGCGGCCGTCACAGAAATAGACGCGTCCGGGTGGGGAATTTTAGCGGCGGAGTCCGATGAATCCGTTGCGGGAGCCGGAACTGCTGCCGGAGTTTCCGTACGCGCGCCGGAGAGCTGTATCGATCTCGCCGCCGGGCCGGTTTCCGATTTCCCCACGTGAACTCCGTAGACGTATGCGGTAGCCGTGAGCGCGGCCATCAAACAGCCCAGCAGGATTCGCGAAAGCAGCGGTCCTATCAGCGACGATGCGGCGGCCGGCTCTGACAAATAAACTTCGCGAGCCGGCCGTATCGCAAATACCGGTTCAGGTTCAGCAACTGTGTCCGTATCCGCGCGCGTCTCTTCAGCAGCCGGTGCCTCTTTTTCTTCAATTTCTTCGAGCGGGTAAAACTGCGGGTCAGAGGAAGTAGACTGTTCACGATCCGCGGCGGGCAATTGCGATTGATTGGTCCAATTGGCAAGGTGTTCGCGGGCGCCGCTGGAGAGCGACGTGAATTTGAGCCCGCAAACCGTTTTCATCTCATTGGTCCAGACCACTTCTCCGGCGCCTTCGATTCTGCTGTGGCCCCGCAATGACAATAAAAAATGGATGGTTTCTGCCGGCTGCACCGGAGCGACGGCATGGAAGGACAGCCCGCCATCAGAGACATCCAGCACGAGGCCGCCGTTTTCGGGACCCATCCCAATATAGGCAATTTCCACGAGCTTCGTGCGTGGCGCCTGGCGGCGCTCGGCCGTCGTGTCGAAAAACTTGGGCATTGGCACAGACAACTCTATTTCCGGCTGGGTTCGTGGATCATATGCATTTTGTTGAGACGCTTCGGGCGGACCCACTCCACGAGGCGGATTCACCCCGAATCGCCGTGTTCACTATCGTGCGGCAAACGCTTCACGTCAAAGGGCAAAAACAATCGAATTGCCCGAAAAGTATATTGCGGATATTTAAAGGACAGGCGCGCTGCAGCCGAGCACCTCAGCGGCACGAAACTGATTTGCCGTGATCCGCCGATGTACAATGCCGCGTACTCCAGGATTCGTGAACGAAATCGTGATTCTCATGAAACGCGTAACGCTTACTTTCGACAACGGGCCCACGGCCGGAATTACAGATCAGGTGCTGGGAATCTTATCGGCTCGCGGAATTCGAGCTAGTTTTTTCATTGTTGGCAAAAAATTGATGGAGCAGGAAGCTCGCGCCAAGGCCGTCAGGGCTCACTCTGAAGGCCACTGGATCGGCAATCATTCTTTGACGCATAGTGTGCCGCTTGGCGAAAAACCCGAGTTGGAATATGCCCGGCAAGAGATTGAGGAAGCGCAGAACTTGATTGGGGAGCTTGCTCATGCGGACAAATTGTTTCGTCCAATGGGAGGCGGAGGTTTGATCGGCCCGCACCTTTTAAGTCGCGCGGCGCAACAAATTCTTCAAGCGGGAAGATATACTTGCGTTTTGTGGTCTAGCGTGCCAGGGGACTGGAAGGATCAGGACGGCTGGGTCGATCAATGCATGTCGGACATAGAAAAATGCGATTGGAGTGTGGTGGTGCTGCACGATGTGAAGAATGCCTGTTTGCCGCGGCTTTCCGAATTTCTTGACCGTGCGGATGCGTTCGGTGTCGAATTTCGACAGGATTTTCCGGATGATGTCGTGACAATGCGACGAGGTGAACCGGTATCTCCGCTCATTTCACAAATCACGCGTGATGCGCGCGATTTGTGATGGCGCAATGCAACCGCAGGGGCACGACATGTCGTGCCCCCACAACCGCCACACCGCAACACAAAACGACTTTGCCAGTGCCGCCGCGCTATTTTGAAATTTGTTCGGCCAGATCGTTCTTGATCACCTTTCCGCCCTTCATCACAAATTTCATGCGCTGAAGTTCAGTGATGTCGGCGAGCGGATCGCCCGACACCGCAACCAGGTCCGCATATTTGCCTTTTTCGATCGAGCCCATCTGATCCTGCCATCCGAGTGCCTCGGCGTTTACCAACGTGGCCGCCTGCAGAGCCCTCAATGGAGTGAAGCCGCCGTACTTCACGAACATCTCATGATCGAGCGCCTCTGAGCCGTGCACGTAGGTTTCACCGTCCACTCCGCTGCCAATCATCATCTTCATGCCCTTCGTTTCAGAGGCCAGTTGAACGGCGTGTTGGAAGATGGGGATGATCCGGTATTTCCCTCCGGTACTCTTGGCATCGTTGTCGTCCAGATATGGCTCCATGTAGCGCTGCAGCGTAGGTTCGTAGTAGAGGCCCTTGGCGACGATCATGTTGGCTTGTTCCTGGTCCAGGCCAAAGGCGTGTTCGATCGTGTCGCATCCGGCGACGATGGCGTTTTTCTGTCCCTCGCCTCCATAGACATGGCATCCGGCCTTTTTTCCGAGGCGATGCGTCTCATCGATCATGGCCTGCAATACGGGAAGCGGGTAGGTCACGACGTACTGCGCCTGTCCCGTGGGGCTGAAGGAGTACGCGCCTGCTGGATACAGTTTGATCCAATCCGCGCCGTGTGCGATCTGCTCGCGTACCGCGGCTCGCCCTTCGTCAGCGGAGCGAATGACTGCGGCGTCCAGCGGGTTGTCAGGCTTCGCCGGATCGGCGGGCTTGTCTCCCCAAACGATACCGCGCGTGGAAACCTGGTAGCGGGGACCGTCGATGCGCCCTTCGTTGATGGCGTTGCGGATGGCGACGTCGCCGTAACCGTTTCCGTGAGTGGTCATGTCACGCGCGGCGGTGAAACCTCCGCGCAGGATGGCTTGCACGTTCTGCACGCCGATCAGCATGTAGTCTTCGGTGGTCCCGCCGGGTTTGCGCGGGTTGAACATGTGGGTGTGCCCGTCGATCAATCCGGGAAGAAGGGTCGCGCGGCTCAGGTCGATCACTACAACGCCAGAGGGAATTTTGATTTCCGATTCGGGCCCTACGGCGGTGATTCGGTCGCCATTAAGCAGCACGACTTGATTCGCCAGCATTTTTCCAGCCTTGCTGTCAAACATGTGGCCCGCGCGAATGGCGACAACGCGAGGAGCCGGTGGGCACGCTTGCACGCCGCCCTCAGACCCGACGCACGGGATCGGACCCGCCCCGCGCCAGGGAGTGGATAGAGGTTTAACCTGAGCGCAAAGCATCGTCGCGCTCAGCAAAGTTCCGCCTGCCGCCAGCAAAGATTTGAATCGCATCGCCTAGCCTCCTAGTGGTGTTGAGACCCTGAGCAGAATTTTCGCAGTCAGACCCGCGCCTGCGCCGGATAGACCGTTGCCGGAACCTGTATTGGGACTCTTTTGGTTGGGCAATCTTATACACCCGGTACCATCGCAATTGAACTGAATTGTTTTCTAGTGGCGCGGGCTTCAGGCTGCGGGAGTATTTGCTCGCAGAAACTAACCCCCCGCAGGCTGAAGCCCACGCCACTTGCAGCGTTTCCGAATCTTGAGCAATTAGGTTACTTTTCATATCTGAATCAAGCCTTCATATCCGGGAGGAAAGATCATGGTTAGGAAGTTTATGCGAGTCGGAGTGGCATTTTTAGCGATTTTTTCGTTGCTGCCGGTTCCAGATTTTGCGCAGAATCTTGCCGCGGATGCTCCCGCGGCGCCCGTTCCGACTCCTGCCTCTTCGACCCAGCCTGAAGCTCAAGCCACAGCCCCGGGCGCCGTTCCGCCGCGCATCGTGGACTTGAAGCTGGACTATTCCTCGGGGAAAAAATGGTTTCCGAATGTCGCCGCTCCATACCGGTCCATGAAAAGTGACGAGCCGGCGCTTGCGAATTCTCCGCGAATCGAGCAGCTTTTGCAGAACGGGAAGCTTATGCTGAGCCTGCAGGACGCCATCTCGCTGGCACTGGAAAATAATCTGGCGATTGAGGTGGAGCGTTACACGCCATGGCTGAACGAAGTGAATTTGCTGCGCGCCCAGTCCGGAATTAACGGACTCGTGCCGTTTGATCCTGCCGTGAGCGGTACGCTCAACCTCCAGGATTCAGTGTCTCCGCTGAATAACCCACTCTTTGCGGGCGTCATACCGACTGGCACGACTCCTGTAAGCCAGGCGGCACCTGCATATATCCAACACATCGGCAACGTGAACGTGCAATACAACCAGTATTTTCCGACCGGCACCCAACTGCAGGTAGGCATGACCAACAATCGTACCTCCAGCAATTTTGGATTTTTCAATTTGTACAATCCGTTTTTACAGTCCGCGTTGAACGTAACCATTACGCAGCCTTTGTTGCGGGGATTTGGAAACCTGGCGAACACGCGCCTGATTATCGAAGCCAAGCGCACGATTAAAGTGGGAATCTCCCAGCTCGAGCAGCAGGTGATGGCCACGACGGCGCAAGTATCGAACGACTATTGGGAACTGGTATATGCGCGGGAAAATGTGAAAGTGGAACAAACCGCGCTTGGAGTTTCGCAACAGCTATACGATGAAAATTCCAGGCGGCTGCAGATCGGCACGCTGTCTTCGCTGGACGTGCTGACGGCGCAATCGCAACTGGCTTCCGACAAACAGGCTCTAGTCCAGGCGCAGTCCGTACAGCTGCAGGACGAAACAACGCTGTTGAATGACATTACAAGGAACCCGCTGGATAGCCCTCTCCTGAGCGCGGAAATCATTCCAACCACGCTGATTTCCACCCCCAATACCGGCGAGAACGTGAGTATCGCAGACGCCGTGCGAGAAGCGTGGCAGAAGCGCCCCGAGTTGCGGCAGGTGTCGCTGAATCTGGAAAATGCCGCCACCGACGTAAAAGTGACGAAGAACGAGCTTCTGCCCTCGGTAAATGTTTTTGGAGAGTACGTTTCGTCGGGTCTCGGCGGAGTGCAGACCTCGACAACATCGACGCCGACGGGGGCGTTTTTGGCGGGCCTGCCTGTCGTGGATTCCACGGGCGCGCCAATCCCGGGGCTTTTTCAATCGAGCGCGGTGAATGCTCCTTCGACTGTTGTTTTTCCGGGAGGGATCGGGCAGGACTTGAGCCATGTGTTTCACGGCAATTACTCCACGTTTGAAGGGGGAATTAATTTTACGTTGCCAATTCGCAATCGCGCGGCTCAGGCGGACAACGCCCAGGCTTTGCTGAACGAGCGGCAGCAAAAAACGCAGTACCGCCAGCAGCAAAACGCCATTTTCGTCAGCGTGCGCAATGCCCTGATTGCCATGCAGGAGGATCGCGCTTCGCTGGCCGCCGCGGAAGAGGCGCGAAAGCTGGCCGTACAAACATTTCAAGATGAACAGGAGAAATACCGGCTGGGAGCCTCGACAAGTTACAACGTCGTGCTGCGCTCACGCGATGTCACGGCCGCCGAAGGCACGGAACTGCGCGACCGCATCAATCTTCTGGAAGATGAACTGAAATTCAATCAAGCCATGGGCCGCACCTTGGAAGTGAACAATATCAGTGTCGCGGATGCGCTGAAACACTAGGGCTGCTGTTTAAAAACCTTCTTCGATCAGTCGCGCGACGCTGAGTTTAGACATGGCAGTTTCTTCTCGCGATTCCACGAGTCGCTCGACGTATTTTGCGAGGATGTCGCACTCCACGTTCACGGGATCGCCGACTTTCAGCGAGGACAAATTGGTGTGTTCGTAGGTGAAGGGAATGATGGCGGTTTCAACGACGCCGTCGTGCCAGCCTGCAACCGTCAGGCTGATTCCATCCAGCGCGATGGAACCTTTCATGGCCACGTAACGTGCCAGATCTGGGGGCACTCGCACGCCGAACCACCAGTTCGCGCCTTCGGCTTCGAGGCGAGCGACGTGGCCTACTCCATCCACGTGGCCTTGCACGAAGTGGCCGCCGAGTTCTTTGCTCGCGGTTAAGGGGCGTTCGAGATTTACGCGCATGCCGGTTTTTATTTCTCCTAGGCTCGTGCGGCACAGCGTTTCGCCGGAAAGATCGGCGGTAAACGATTCTTTGGTGATGTCGACCGCCGTCAGGCAGCAGCCATTCACGGCAATGCTGCACGATTTCTCTAGCCCCTTGATCAGAGGGCCAGCCTGAACGCGAATTCGTGCTCCCAGAGCGCCGCGTTCCAGCGATTCGATGACGCCAACGTATTCAACGAGTCCCGTAAACATCGCGAAAATACCCCTCGACTGCGAAATCCGGTCCAAAAGGCTTGACGGTAATGTTGCGCAAGTATTGCATGACGCGAAGGCGTTCGGTTGCTTCAGGCGTGCTCGCGGACCCGGCGACCACGGGCGCGAAGAATACCCGCATTTTATCCACGATTCCCGCAGCGAGAGCGGCAGAATTCAGGGTTCCACCGGCTTCGAGCAGAACGCTTAGAATTTCGCGGCGGCCGAGTTCCGCGATTGTCGCGCCGAGGTCAGGCCTCGGCGCGCGTCCAGGAATGCGAACGACTTCGACGCCCGCGCGACGCAGTGCCCGCGCATTCGGAGAATCTGCTTTCGCACGCGTCAAAACCATCACGTCTCCGTCCGCCGATCGTACCAGCCTGGATTTAGGCGGCAAGCGCAATTTCGAATCGAGGATGACGCGCAGTAGTTTTCGTCTACGCGGAAGCCCTGTGCGGTCCGTAAGAAGCGGATCGTCGAGGAGCACCGTACCGATGCCGGTGAGCAGAGCGTCGGAAGCGTGCCGCATGCGCTGTACTTCGGCGCGCGATTTGAGCGACGAGATCCAGCGAAAATTTTTAGAACGAGGCCCGCCTCCTGGCACGTCGGGCAATACCAGGTGGCCGTCCAGCGTGATCGCGGATTTCAGCGTTACGAGCGGTCTCCTCGAAACGATCCAACGCGCGAACGCTTCATTCAGCCGCTGCGCTTCCGCCTCGCGTATTTGCGTGCGTACGTTGATTCCGGCTTTGCGCAATTGCTGAAAGCCGCGCCCGGCCACCGCCGGATTCGGATCGGCCATGGCAGCGACTACGCGCTTCACTCCTGCCTGAATCAGCGCCTGCGTGCAGGGGCCGGTGCGGCCTGTGTGGCAACACGGCTCAAGGGTCACATACGCAGTCGCGCCTTTTGCGGCATCGCCTGCTGCTTCAAGTGCGACGATTTCAGCATGACGAACGCCGTCGTAGGTGTGAAAACCTTCACCAACCACTCGTCCTTCGCGCACGAGAACCGCGCCGACCATGGGGTTCGGGCTTGCAAGGGCCACAGCGCGGGCGGCTAACGCCAGCGCACGATCCATGAAGACATCGTCAGCAGGCACCGGCATGAGTATCCCCGAAAATTTGTGAGATTAAGTTCATTGTTCCAGAGCGTAAAAACTGGATGGACTCATGTAGCACAGACTTCAGTCTGTGGATTTTAATTTTCGTATTCTGACAGAAAACCCACAGACTGAAGTCTGTGCTACGGGTGCTCAATCAAACAGTGATGAAACGAAAATATCTGCATCAAAGGGCACGAGATCGTCAATCGATTCGCCGGTGCCCACGTATTGCACAGGCAGTCCAAGTTCGCGAGTGATGGCCACGACGATGCCGCCCTTGGCGGTGCCGTCCAGCTTGGTCAAAACGATCCCCGTCACCCCTGCGGTCGCGGTGAATTCGCGGGCCTGCGAAAGTCCGTTCTGTCCAGTGGTCGCATCCATGACCAGCAGAACTTCGTGCGGCGCGCCAGGAATTATTTTTGTCGCGGTGCGTTTCATTTTTTCCAGTTCGGCCATCAGATTCATTTTTGTGTGCAGGCGACCCGCGGTATCCACGATCACGACGTCCGCATTGCGGGCACGAGCCGAGGCCAGCGCGTCATAAACAACCGCCGCCGGATCGCCGCCGGACTTGGTCTTCACAATTTCCGAGTCGGTGCGTGTGGCCCACACGGCAAGCTGCTCGATGGCGGCCGCGCGAAACGTGTCCCCGGCGGCGAGGACCACGTTTTTGCCGCTCTTGTGCAGGTGGTGGGCAAGTTTTCCGATGGTGGTGGTCTTTCCGGTCCCATTTACGCCGACCACAAAAATCACGTGAGGAGTCGGCATTTGCGCCGCCACAGGCGCCGTGCGTCCATTGCCGGACGGGGTGGTACGCAGGACATGAAGCAACTGATTCTTCAGTTCCGCCTTTAGGTCGGCCGCGCTGCTGAGTGCGTGGCGTTCGAGCCTTTGGCGCACTGCTTCCAGAATTTGATGCGTCGTTCGCGGGCCGAGATCCGCGGCGAGCAATGCGTTCTCGAGTTTCGTGAGCAATTCCGGGTCGATTTGCTTTTCGCCCGAAATCAGGTCTTCGACTCGTGTGGTGATCTGCGTGCGGGTTTTAGAAATCGACTGTTTCAGCCGGTCAAGCAGCGACCCGCTTTCCTTCTGCTTTTTGAGTTCGTCGTCGTTTCCGAAAAGAGATAGCATAGGCGTATCGCTGCAATGCGCTTCGAATTACTTATTCTAGCAGAAGAAAACCCTGTACTCGCATCCTCCTCGGGGACCGGAAGATTCGATGTTGGCTATTATTGGCGCGGATGTTGAGGTTTGGGAAAACATTTCATGGCGGAACATCATTTGAATATGCTAATAAATATGTAACCAAACGGCGGTTTGCACGGACTTTCAGGTCGATTGTCGGAATTTGAAAGTTGTTGGAGGACGTATGCAGTCGTGGGAAGGCCAACCAGAATTAGCGCGCCACGTTTCAAGCTATTTCCCGCGCGAGAAAGTGATCAGCGCTCTGAACGACTCCAAGATCGGAGTCGTCATTTGCGATCGGCAAATGCGGTATAAGGCGCTCAACAAAAGTGTCGCCGAAATACATAATGTGCCGATCGAGGCGCATCTGGGTCATCGCTTTCACGAAATCATCGGAAGCATGGCTGACAAGGTGATTCCTCTCTGGGAAAATGTTTTTGCCACGGGGCAGCCTTCACCCAATTTGGAGGTCACGGGCCGTTTGCCCAAGAGGTCGGAGGCGGGCCACTGGATCGAAAATCTTTTTCCGCTGAAGGACGATCGCGGCAGAGTCGCGCAAGTCGGCTGTTTTGTGATTGAGATCCCTTCTTCCTCCGTCTCCGAGTCTCTGCGGCCGGCCGACAAATCGAAATCAGATGCGGGCCGTCCGTATTTAAGCCCGGACCGAATCCCGGTCGCACCGTTGTCACGAAGAGAGCAGGACGTGGTACGACTCGTCGCAGAAGGCAGATCGAACAAGGAAATTTCCTCGGCCTTGGCCATCAGTGTGCGGACGGTGGAAACCTATCGAGCCAGGCTGATGCTGAAATTGGGCGCGTCTTCAGTCGCACAGCTCGTTCACTACGCGATTCGCAATCACATTATTACGATTTGAAGTCTCCTGCCGAATCTCAAAACTGCCGTCTTCAGCAGGTTCATCAGAAAACGCGGAAACATCGCGCTTTCCAGCTTCCCATCCTTTCCTTGTACGTAGTCCCACTGACGTATTAACGGGAATATGACCTTATCTAAGTGTGGGCTATTCTTGCTTTCTCGTCGCTGTGCGTTTCTCTGCGGACGTTTGACCTTAACTGGAGGAAACGAATGTTAATCGGAGAACGATTGCGGGCCTTGCGTTCAGAAAAGAAGATTTCTCAAGGTATGATTGAGAAAAGAACCGGCCTGCTGCGATGTTATATCTCCCGCGTGGAAAACGGATACACAGTCCCCGCCGTGGAAACGCTGGAGAAATTTGCTAGGGCCCTCGAGGTCCCCATTTACCAGCTCTTCTATGAGGGCGAAGGGAAGCCCGAAATGACAAATGCCGCAAAACGGAATTCGGCGAATGAAAATGCGTGGGGCGGTTCGGGAAAAGACGCCAGAACACTTGCAAAGTTCCGCCGTTTATTGAGCCAGGCAAACGATCACGATAGAAAATTACTTCTTTTCATGGCGCAGAAAATGGTTAAGCGGAAGACGAAGTAACGATTTGCTGATCAGCGGTGTCGTGCCAGGTCTCGCATAGATGCCGCAGATCAATGCGACGGAAGCATTCCCAACACCTTCGCTGCCCATTCGGTGCCCATCCGATTTCCATCCGATGTATGATCATTTTGATCTGGGTACGCAGGCCGATGAGCCCTGATCTTGATCTCCACGTGCAGGGGTGCGACATGATGCGAGTCCCATCGAAAGCCGTGCTATCGGTTTTGTTGTTCCTCTCTTTCAGCGCTGCAAATTCCCGGGCGCAGATGCCATCCAATCGTGACGCCGACACCGCCGCCATCAAACAGTGTGTGGCTGCATTTGCGGACACGTGGAACAGCCATGACGCGCACGGCGTGGCCATGAAGTATGTAGAGGATGGCGATTTTTCAAGCGTCAAGGGTGAGCCGAGCCACGGCCGGAAGGAACTGGAAGATCACTATACGACCATCTTCACCACTTTTCTGAAGAACGCGCATACCACCGACACGGTACGAAGCATTCGTTTTCTTGGCCCTGATACAGCTTCGGTTGATATTGATTGGCTGGTCACCGATCCGAATGCGCCTGGCGGTGCCCTTCGAAAAGGACTGCTCAACTGGATCGTTACCAAACGCAACGGCCAGTGGATGATCATGATCTACCACGAGTCGGCGTTCTGATTGGAATTTGAAGACTTATTCCGGTGACGCTGCGGCAATTGGGTGCCCGCGAGTGATGCGGCTGCAATCTAGCACAGCGAGAAACGCCTGTGTTACTGGAGCCCGAAAATCAGACTTCGACCAGATTGGCGCTCAGGCGGATTTTTCCGGCGCGAACGGCGCGCTCGAACGCGTCCACCACTGTCGCGTCAAACTTCGTATTTGTGAGCGAACGAATGCGATTCATCGCGAATTCCAGGTCCATGGCGGTTTGATAGGGGCGGTTCGTGGTCATGGCGTCAAGCGTGTCGGCGACGGCGATGATGCGAGCCATCAATGGAATATCGTCGCCCTGCAATCCGTGAGGATATCCTCCTCCGTCGACGTGCTCATGATGGAGCTCGATACCCGGGAGCATTTCTTTCAATTGCGCGACGGGGCGCATGATATTTGCGCCTTTCGACGGATGCTGTTTCATCAATTCAAATTCTTCCGCGGTCAACGCCCCGGGCTTTTTCAGGACACGATCATCGACTCCTATTTTTCCAACGTCGTGCAGCAACGCTGAAATCCGGATCTTTTCCAGGTCCTCGGATTGCAACCCGAGATGCTGCGCGATGGCAATGGAATATTTCGCCACGCGGCCGGAATGGCCACGCGTGTAGGGATCTTTTTCGTCGATGGCTGCCGCGAGCATGCGAATGGAGCCGAGGAAAAGCTCGTGGTTCTGGTCCGCGGCCTGCCGGAGCTGCACAACAAACTCTTCAATGTCGCCAGCCATGTGGTTGAAGGTCTCGGCCAGCTCGCTGATTTCGGCGGCGCCCTGCACGGGGGTTCGCTGGTGGAATTCACCACGGCTGATGGCCAGCGTTGACGCAGCCAGCGCCCGTATCGGCGTGCTGATGCCGACGGCAAATAAATATCCCAGGATCAGCGCTGCAAACGTGACCACCACCACAAATTTGAGCGCCTGGGCATTGAGTTCCGTAACGCCCGCGTCCTCGCGCGCCTTGTCCAACCCGCGTGTCGCCACCACCGCCCAATTCAGGTCTGGAATCGTCGTGTAGGTTCCCACCATCTCCGATTTCGTTCCCTGTTCCGTCGTTTCGTAGCGGCGCAGCGTCTCCGTTGTACGCAGGCCTTTCGGCAGTGAGGAAACCTGAATGACCACCGGCGAGCTGGGCTTGGCGTCCGAGCCGGGCACGAATTGCCGCATATTCGGATGGGCTACGATGTGGCCACTGTGGTCCACTACGAACACGGCGCGGCCGCGTACGCTGGTTTCCTGAAGTCTTAGCAGTACGCTGTCCAGCGATATGACGGCCGCCAACATACCGGAAAATTGATCGTTCACCTCGAGCGGGACGGCCATCACGAATGCAGGGCGATTTTCCGGACCGATCGCCAGCGGATCGCTGCGAAACACAAGGGCCTGCAGTGTGGTGGTGAATGCACGCTGGAGGGCTTTCGCAACAAATGGATCCTGGTTGGCCTGGAAGTTGCCGGCTCCGCTTCCCTTAGCATCCTTGCCCACCGCGGTCAGGTACAAAATGTTGGGATTGCTGGCAACGAAGTTTTCGAGCACTCGAGTCACTTGCGGAGCGCTCTGCGCGTTGTCCACTTTATCGATCAAGCCGGTGAGAGCCAGGATCTGCCGCTCACTGATCAGTTGCTGGTAGAGATTGGCGTCAAATTGCTGGATTTCTTCGGCCAACGAGCGAGTGACTTCGGTCTGCTGCACACTCTCCGTGTCGGTCAGCTTGGCTTGGCTAAGCTGCAGAACCTGCCGGTGATAAAGCGCCAGGGGTAGCACGCTGACAAGCAGCATGGCGCCCAGCACCAGCCAGAGAATTCGCGGCCGGCGCGAAAATGCCGATTTGAGGCTACTGATGTCCACGGTGGGAAAAGTCCTACCCACATCTATTTTACGGTCGGTGCGAGTCGTCCAGAAGGGTGGAAAGCAAGACTGCTACGCATCAGCTAACCCGAGAAAAACCTACTCTTGCTTGAGGCGGCGTTCCATCAGATCGCGAATCGCATCGCGCGTCACACGGCCGGCGGTCAGCACGGAGTGAACCTGTTCCGTTATAGGCATTTCAACTTCTGCGCGGCGGGCTAACTCCAATGTAGCTGCCGCGCTGCCCACGCCTTCCGCGACTCTACGGGTTGATCCGAGAATTTCGCTTAGCTCCAGGCCTCGGCCGAGTTCGATGCCGACGGAGCGATTGCGGCTGAGTTCCCCGGTCGCGGTGAGAATGAGATCGCCAACTCCTGCCAGGCCGGAAAGAGTTTCGCGGCGGCCACCCAGGGCAACGGCCAGGCGCGTCATTTCCGCTAACCCGCGCGTGACGAGCGCCGCCATTGTGTTCGTTCCAAGTTTCAGACCCGTGCAGATTCCCGCGGCGATGGCGATTACGTTTTTCACCGCAGCGGCAATTTCCGTGCCGGTGACGTCATCATTGGTATAAAGACGAAATCGCGGACCGGAGAATTCTTCCTGAACTTCGGACGCGAGTTTGGCGTCAGATGATGCGAGAACCACCGCTGTGGGATCACCGGCGGCAACTTCCAACGCAAAGCTGGGGCCGGAGAGGACGGCAATGCGCGAAGGTGAACTTAATCCCATTTCGTCCGCGATCACTTCGCTGATCCGCGCGTGCGTGGCTGGCTCGAGACCTTTAGTAGCGCTGATGAAAACGGAATCGGGGCGGGCGTGGGGACGTATCGCCCGATAAAGCCCGCGCGCGTGCGCCGAAGGCATCACTCCCAGAACTATATCTGCTCCGGCCAGCGCCGGTTCGAGGTGCCCGGTCACTTCAATTTCCGCCGGCAATTCAAAGCCGGGAAGGTAAATCTCGTTGACTCGGCGTGTGCTTAATATTTCGAGGACGTCGGCGCTGTGCGCCCACAAAACGATCCGGTGCTTGCGCGAAGACCGCGCCAATGCCAAAGCGAGCGCCGTTCCCCAGCTTCCGCCGCCGATGATGGCAATTTTTTTCACGATTTTTTGCGATTCAGTTCAAAGTGCGGTTCGGTGCCGGCCAGCAGGCGCTCGATATTATCGCGGTGTTTGACGATCACGACGACCGCGGCGAGCAAAGTACAAACCGAAACTGCCGTGGGAGGAGCGTGACCCGGCGCGTACAACAGATAAACGAGAATCGGCAACGCCGCCGCGGCTGAGACGGAGGCCAGCGACACGTACCTCCAGAACAGCGCCACCGCCAGGAAAAGCAATACGGCCACAGCCAATGCCGGCCAGCAGATCGCCACGTAAACGCCCAGCGAAGTGGCCACTCCCTTTCCCCCTTCAAACTTGAGCCACACTGGAAAGACGTGCCCGAGGATTGTGGCGAAGCCTGCGAACATCATGAAGCGAACATTGCCCCCAGAAAAATGGCCGGCGATCCAGACGGATAGAAACCCCTTGCCAGTATCGAGTGCCAGCGTAGCCGCGCCAACGGCCCAGCCGGACGCCCTGGCGACATTTGTCGCGCCGATGTTCCCGCTGCCGACGAAGCGAATATCGCCGCCTCCCGTCGCGCGCACCAGCAGATAGCCGAAGGGGATCGATCCCAACAGATATCCGAGCAGCACGAAGGCCCAAAGGCCGGAAGCGCCAGCCGCCATTTCCGGATTCACGCCGGTCTTCCCTCCGCAAAGGAAAAAGTTGCCAGCTGAGTATATTCCGCGCCGCCGC
>Ga0157374_10001699_pt1 | contig 18445 bp, 18 predicted proteins | sample M25metaG_FD_115308 | JGI IMG/M metagenome (GOLD analysis project Ga0157374, IMG submission 115308) | Miscanthus rhizosphere microbial communities from Kellogg Biological Station, Michigan, USA - M2-5 metaG | ecosystem: Host-associated > Plants > Roots > Rhizosphere > Soil | place: USA: Michigan...
AGAGCTGCGTGAGCTGGCTTCGGCGGCGCATACGGTCCGCGAACAGGAGAAGAGCCGTATTGCGCGTGAGTTGCATGACGAGCTTGCCCAGTCACTCACCTCTGTGAAGATGGATTTATCCGCGGCGCGGGAAGACCTGCCGACGAGTCAACAGCAGCTTTCAGCCAAGCTCGAAGGCATGCAGAACATGATCGACGACATGGTCACAGCCACACGGCGCATCGCCGCCGACCTGCGGCCGTTGATGCTCGACGATCTAGGCCTGGTGCCGGCGGCCGAGTGGCTGGCGCAGAACTTCACCGCACGTACCGGCATTCACTGCAATTTCTCCGTCGATCCCCCGGAACTGCAACTAAGCGACCCGTATGCAACGGCGATTTTCCGCATCCTGCAGGAATCTCTTACCAACATCGCGCGCCATGCGCACGCGTCGCTCGTCGAGATCACGCTCGACGGCAACGGTGGTGAAATCATCCTAAGAGTGCGCGACAACGGCTGCGGCTTCGACCCCACTGCCCCGCGCAAACCTGCGTCCTTTGGACTGGTCGGCTTGCGCGAGCGCGTCACTCTATTGGGAGGCGGCATTTCGATCGATAGTGCGCCCGGGCGAGGTTCCGTCATCGAAATTCAGATCCCGCTGCAGCAAGCAGCAGCCGCATGATACGCATCGTTCTCGCGGACGACCACACGATCGTACGGGAAGGCCTTAAGCAACTGCTTGCCGGCGCCCCGGAGTTCTCCGTGATCGCCGAAGCCCGGGATGGCAGTGAAGTACTCAAACGCGTGCGCGAGCATGACTTCGAAGTCCTGCTGCTCGACATGTCGATGCCGGGAAAAAGCGGGATCGACCTCATCAAGCAGGTACATGCTGAAAAGCCGAAGCTGCGCATTCTCGTACTGAGCATGCACGAGGAACAACAATATGCAGTTCGGGCACTCAAGGCCGGAGCTGCCGGCTACATAACCAAGGATAGCGCGAGCGCGCGGCTCGTCGAGGCGATCCGCAAGGTCGCCGGCGGTGGTGCAGTTATAAGCCCGGCCGTGGCCGAGCAATTCGCCCTCGCTGCAATGCCTCAGAACGAGGCTCTTCCTCATACGGCGCTTTCCGATCGGGAATTCCAGGTTTTCGAAATGCTCGCCAGCGGAGAGAGCGTTTCGGCCATCGCGGAGCGCCTCAATCTCTCCGTTAAGACCGTGAGCACGCATAAAGCGCACGTCATGCAGAAGATGAATCTCGCCAACCAGTCCGAGCTCGTTCGCTACGCGCTCAATCATCGCCTTCTCGACAATCCCGATGCCGGAGCTTAGGCGACTCTAGGAATATTCCGAGGGGCCTCAGCCGACGCCTATGCCGCGGTTCAGATGCGGCCGAGGCCTGCAATCAGGCGCTGCCGATCGGATCCCGCAGTCAACTGCCGGATACTGCGGTGATGCAAAGCGTCGGGACTAACTTAATTAAAGTGTTCCTCGTCGAGGACTCACGCCCGACGACGTATGGGGGTCGACAAGTTACGGCGCGGGCAACGTGAGTCTGGCTAGCAATCGGCGGATCGCGCATTGAGGCATCGAATGGTTCCGGACGTCTGCCCAGCATTGAGTGGCGATCACGCAGGACAAACTACCGCAACGTCTCGGAAGCTTATGGCTGACCGTAGCGACATCATCCCAAATACCTGGCACTTCATACCCGCGAGGCAAAACCAAGGGGTTCGCTGGCGATGGCAACGTCGCGATTCGCGCCACGAAGTTAGCCCAGTCCCAAGCGTTCTTCGGCGCTTTCGATGCGTGCGTCGAAGACGCCAGACGCAACGGCTACATGGAACCCCATATACGCCAATGAGTCACTGCGGCGTGGCGCAGTCACTACGGATAACGAGCTGCGGCGACCCCGACCAAAGCGCCTTGACGTTGGTCGCCGTCTTCTCGCGCTAAGCAAGCGATCTACAGGAAACATTGGCATCTGCGATTCGACATAGGGTCAAGGTAAGCAGTTCGCCGCGGCGATGCCGGCGATCATGCACACGGTGATCAACAGCATGACCAAGGTTGTGAAAGCCAGCACTGCAAGTGCGAACGCGTGCGCCGACCACGATTGTCGGTATAGGTTGCATCCGGCGACTCGATGCATTTGATCGCATAGCACAGTATCACCACAAGCGAAACGCTGATGGCGACGAGACGGAGCGCCTCGGCGATCCATCGAAGCAGGCCAAACTCAGACGCCGCGAGCCGCCACGCGAGCGCCAAACTGGGGAAGCCGATGACAGACTCGAACGACCTGACCGGCAGATGAACCAGTCGTCCGGTCTTAACGCTCCGCAGGTAGATGCGGCGAGTGGGCAATGCAACACATTGTTAGATTGCCGCTGACTTCTTGCACAGCCCTTTTGGCGTCCAGTCTTGCGCCGGAGTCGTCGCTGGTTGCGCCGAATCGTGCAGGATAAGAACCACCGCACGGCGAGTCTCGGTGCCGGTCGCCGTGAGGTGCATCGGCGGACCGCCAGGCACAATCACATGCGAACCGCCTGCTCGCCCGACCATCACGCCCTCTGGCGTTTCTAAACAAGTCTCGCCCGTTAATGTGTACCAAGCCTCCGGCCCCGAATGCCGGTGTGTGGGCGCGGTCATGCCAGGTGTGAAAACTGCCTCCATGTATTGCGCTGAGTATTTCGCCGTCGCACTCACCGGAAGCGGTCCGATTTCCGCAACACGCTCGCCGCCAGACGGACGCCAACCGGCCACGTCGATCGTAAGAAGCCAAACTTTGCCAAGAGACTCCATAACTGTTCCGCGCGGTCCTTTGGCCGCCTCCGCCGCGCCGCGTGTTGGATAGGCATCTAGATGCCAGAAAATCGGCTGCTGCGGCAACTGACCGAGAATCGCATCAGCTGTAATCCAGCAGCCCAGCTCGCCAGTGCGTTGGCTAACCGGTTTGCACAGCTGTGCGAATGCCTCATGGCACGTGAATGCCGCAATAGCGCACGTGATGGCGATCGACAACTTGCCTAACCGCTGCGATGATTTCATGGAAGCTCTCCGATGAGTTCTATGCTAACGACATGAGTCCGACGCACAGAAAGGCAGCTAACATGTAATCATCTTAGCGCTTTCTCGGTCACGACTGCTAAAGACGTTCTAACCAGACGTGCGGCTATGCCCAAGACCGACGATTGTGAAATCGCAGCGGCATCTAGTCGGCTTCCTTAGATCCTCAGAATACTTCGCTCGTTTTCGAGCACCAAGGTTTAAACGCGCGCAGTATGATCGGTCGCGCCTTGCCTGGGCCATCGTCCCGTGAATGTTGTGCCGTGACCCTGAGATGAAGTGACGTGCAATGTACCGCGATCTTGGCAGGTAGCTTCTGGCGACTAAAATGTGTCAACTAATACTGGTCAGGTACTTCTTCTGCGAATGACCCCGCGTTCCCTGTCATCGCAATTGGCTGGCTTACTCGGGTGGCTGCTGGCTGCGTTCGCCGCAGGCGCAGTGGGGGCCGTCGCCTCGGTTGATGCGGCATCGTTCTATGCACAGCTGAGCAAGCCGCCCTGGGCTCCGCCTGCTGCGGTGTTCGGTCCCGTGTGGTCGGCGCTGTATGCGTGTATGGGAGTTGCCGGCTGGCTTGTGTGGCGGTCGCTAGGTTCCAAGAGACTAGCGCTGGCTTTGTTTGGTGCGCAGCTTGCGGCCAATGCGCTTTGGTCGTGGTTGTTCTTTGCCTGGCATCGTGGCGGCGCGGCCGCAGTCGAGGTTTTGGTCCTACTGGCACTCATCGTGGCTACGGTCATGGTTTTCTGGCGCACCAGTCGCTTGGCTGCGCTGCTGTTGATGCCATACCTCTTGTGGGTAAGCTTTGCTTCGGTGCTCACGTGGACGGTATGGCGAAGCAACCCTGGTCTTCTGTAATGAGCGCGTTGGCAGCCAGACCTACCGCAAAGCAGATTTCTCACATCATCGCCGAACAGCGCAAGGAGAAGGTTGCTGGCTATCGACCGGCGCACGAGCATCGCTTTCAAATTTGAGGCAGTCGGCGATCGTGTGTATAAGCGGAGCGACCACCCGCCCCGTGTTTGCCGCTCCCCACGGTGACGGACTGACCCCGCCCCTTGGGTCGAGTTTGCAAGCACAATCTTTTTAAGCCACCTGCAATAGTAGTAGCGAGCAACGGGCCGTCTTTACGCGCTCGCAGTCTGCCCAGTCGCGCCGTGTCGTGGCCAACGTCCCGTAAAGGTTGTGCCGTGACCCTGTGACGAAGTGACTCGCCTTGTATTCAGTACGATCTTTGACCTTGGCCGCTTCCTTGGTGCCACTGCATATTCAACGGATCGTCAGCGCCGCCAGCGCATAGTCGCACGTCGCATGCCGTAGCCGAGCGCACAACACTTAGTTCGCACCGTGCATAGGCGGCTTGAACGAGATGCTATAGTTTTAATTGCAGACTAAACTCCGCTGAGGTGCATGCGTGATCTTCATAAGCTATCGACGCGAGGATACAATCGGGAATGCCGGACGGCTCTTTGACCGACTCGTAGAACGCTTCGGTCGCGAGGCCGTCTGCCGCGACATTGATAGCCTTCCTGCCGGTGAGGATTTCGTCGTCGGCATCAAGCAGAAGATTGAACATTCCGATGTGCTACTGGCCCTTATCGGGCCTCGTTGGCTGACTGCGGCAGACGACGAGGGCCACTGGCGACTCGCGGATGAAAACGATTTAGTGCGCCTGGAGATCGTCACTGCACTCGAGCGCAACATCAGAGTCATCCCGGTCTTGCTGCATGGCGCGCGCATGCCAAAAGCGAAAGACTTGCCGGGCGACCTCGCCCCGCTGGCGCGTAAGAATGCCGTGGAAATTCGCGATACGAGCTTCGACCGGGACGTAGACCAGCTCGTGAACGTTCTCGCCCCGGCATGGCATCACAAACTCATTCGCATCCTTAAGCGCCGCCCCGTGTATGTCCCCGCGACCGTGTTAGTGGCAGTTCTCTTGGGCATCTGGGCTTACCCTTACGTCGTTCTAACGCCGGAAAAAGTACGCATACAAATCGTCCAGATGGGGCTTGCTTACGACGCTGATACGTTTGTGCAACGTGCAGCGCAAAATGACGAGCGTGCTGTCGATTTGTTCTTACGCGCTGGTATGCCACCCGACGCTCCCAATAGACGAGATAACACCGCACTGATGCTTGCAGCGGGCAACGGGCACCTCGCGCTCGTAAAGCGACTGGTCGACAAAGGCGCCGATGTGAACCGCGCACTGCCGTGGGCCAGCGACGATCGTGAAGTCGTAACGTTTTTATTAACGCGCAAACCGACAAGGGATGCGGTCAATCTCAGCCTTCGAAATGCGGCGGGCAACAAAGATGCAGAAGTGATGAACGTCCTGCTCGACGCCGGAGCGGACGTTAATTTTCAGAAGGACGACAGCACGCCACTCAGTGAGGCTGCCCGCAGATTGAATCTTGCGGGCGTTCAGTTACTGCTCACAAAAGGCGCGAAGGTGAATCCGGAATTTCGGGAGGGTTGGCTTCCGTTGCATCATGCCATCGGAAGCCGTTCTTCACCCTCCGAAGCTGATGAGAGAATCGAACTCGAGGTTGTAGAGGCGCTGTTGGATCGCGGGGCTAACATGGAAACTCGTGCAACGTCTATGGCCAAGTGGCAGCCGACGCCGCTGCTGCTGGCCATCGACGGGTTACGCTCGCGCATAGCGCTGCTACTTATCGAACGGGGCGCCGATGTGAACACGAAAACGTTCGACCCCGGAGGAAAAGAACGCACGGCCCTCATGTGGGCTTCCGAAAAGGGCCTGGATGACGTAGTGCGCGCTTTGCTCGCGAAGGGCGCCCCGGTGAACGCCCGGAATGATGTCGGCGAGACCGCGCTGCTTGTCGGTGCCCAAAGTTTCCAATCATTCGGCAAGAATCAGGCGGCCGTCGTGAAAACCCTTTTAGAGGCGGGCGCTGACATCGAGGCCCGCAGCAGCAAAGGCGGAACTGCACTGATGCGCGCAGCGCCAGAAAATAATGGCGTTCTCCCAGTCCTGCTTGAACGAGGTGCGAACGTGAACGCCGCCACTAATGCCGGATTCACCGCCTTGATGATCGCAGCAGACGCCGGGCAAGTAGAAAATATCAATTTCCTGTTAAGCAAGGGCGCTGATCCCCGGCTGAAGAATAAGGAGGGGCAGGACGCCATAGCAATTGCTATGAAGGCTGATCAAGAGAAGGCCGTGGAAGCATTAAAGCTTGCCAATTCGGTAGCGACAGCACGTCATTAACTTTATGGCCTGCAGTACCCGATGGATGATGCGAGCTCAGCATCAGCGCTTACGACGTATGGCGGGCGTTGACTACCGTGATTACTCGCGCTATGTCGTTGTGTTATGCAGTCAGCCCAGGCGGAGCGGCGACAGTCAGAGCGAATGGATAGTCCGCACACCCGGAGTCGAAGTACAGACGTACAGTGCAATCAAACGTCTCGCCGGGCGAGACGCTGTCATGCCTTTTGTGAAGTACAAAGTCAACGACATCCCACTGTTCCGGCAATAGCACCGCCTGATGCGAGGACATGAAGCGACGTCTGTCGTCAACCTGCAGCGACGTGTATTCAGTGCCGGCTTTGTCAGATGCGCGACTGAAAGTCGGCGATGCAAACAACCCAACACGAAATGAAAGTGTACGCACAGTCTTCTGCGCCCTGTTCTGAAGGCCGACAGACAGAGTGAGCGCTGCCGGCTCGCCCCTCGCACGCACGGCGACGGCGGGTCGGTCCACAATCATGTTCGCGTTGACTCGGACTTCAACCTCCTGGGGTGCTGTCTCGATCTTGGTGGGATTCTCTAGATGCCAGCGAACGCGACGTTCCAGTTCGGCCTTTAACTTTGCAAGGCTTGCTCGATAAACAACATGAGGATGTTGCCGCAGATCGAACGGTATATCAGCTTCATCTCGAGTAAGGAGGATAGTCGTCTTTCCCAACGCATGGGCATAGCCGACCTCATAGAAGACGTTGGGGTCTCGCTCCGACATGTCTGCAACGATCACGTCGGCTTTTGCAATTTGGTTGTATACGCGATCGAAAATGCTGCCGGCAAAAATCTGCTTGTCCACTCGTTCTGCATACGCACCGGCTGCCTCACAGGCGGGTTGGATGGCAACCTCGTAAACATCGTCAAAAGAGTCAGAAAAAGGCATGAGAACGAATACGAACGGCTTGGGCCGAGTGGACATGGAAGGGACTTTGGATCGAGACTGCCGGCTACAAATCGTCAGGACGCAAAAATTCGGTCGCATTCGCACTTATGCATATAGGATACGTTTCAGATTCTTGCAGCTGGCTTCTCTTTATGGATTCCGTTTGATTTCGCATGATCACAGTTTTGAGATATCAATCAAGTCCACTGCATGCCCATCTTCCCGCCAGCCGCGCACGGCGTGTGCAGTGCCGCCTGCACCCTCGTCGGCATTCCCGTTCCAGACAGTAATCAATAGCGGTTCCTGGTCGAAGAGCTTCGCCTTCTGTAACGCTGCATCGAGAATCTGTCTATTGCAATCTACGTACGCATCGGGTTGCTTGTTTTTAGGCGGCATTTCATTCGCAAGCTCAACGACCTCCACGCCGTCCAGCGCTGCGTCGAACTGCTTATCCCAGCCGTATCCCACGGAGGTCTGTTTGAAAGTAGCGCGTGGAAATGGCAGAAAAACGAGCGCGGAGCCTTGTCTCTTCTTGAACTCCTCGATAAAGAGCAGGTCCGAGCCACGAGCGGCCGAGCTGAAACCGTAACCGATTCCATGATGCGACGGCCACGGAGCCGTTCTTTGAGCAGTCGGTTCTCTGCCTGAAGGAATTCGATGACGATGAGCTGCTAGCGATGAACCCAGCCAGCAGCAATCATCAGCAGAAATGAGAGCACCGGCGGCACCGAACCCATGCCGTCATTCTACCGCCACCTGTCGTTCGTATTTTTGGACAGAACAGGCGTGCCGCCTTCGCCGCGCCTAGTGGTAAGCGTACGACCCCGCAAACTGTGGCCATTGGCTCGCGGCGAGCGTTGCCGTGGTTCAAAATTAGTTTGAGGGCGAGCATTATTAGTATCCTCGCAACCGCATTGTTGCTTGACGCTAATGGAAAACTCGGGGCGTTGGCGCGTAAAGATTCGTGCCGACTACAACGCATTTCTAACTGTCGGCTCCAACGCGACTTACGACTTACACGGCGCGCCAGATGGAAGTATCCGGCAAGCTGCCGATGATTCTTGCCGTCAGGAACAGCCGCCAGGACTGCCTAGCGTCTGCTTTGAACGGGCGGATAGCCAAACGCGGTGATCAGGATACTGGTTGCCTTTTGGAGCTACTTTACCAAGGTCACTGGAATGTCGACTATTTCGCAACAGCCTTGTCTATCCGGGTTAACGCGTCAAGGCTCAAGACTAGCGGTGCATTCACCGGTCGATCTCTCCGAACACGATTTCCATGGTACCGATGATGGCGACCACATCGGCAATCATGTGGCCCCGAGACATCTCATCCATCGCGGATAAGTGAGTGTAGCTCGGTGAACGGATCTTGATGCGATAGGGCTTATTGGCACCGTCGGACATGAGATAAATGCCGAACTCCCCCTTTGGATGCTCAACTGCCGCATAAGCTTCCCCTTCGGGCACATGCATGCCTTCGGTAAATAACTTGAAGTGGTGAATCAGTTCTTCCATGTTCTGCTTCATTGACACACGCGATGGCGGCGCGATTTTGTGATCGTCCGTGATCACCGGCCCTGGATTTTTGCGCAACCAGTCGACGCACTGTTTGACGATGCGGTTCGACTGTCGCATTTCCTCGATCCGCACCAGGTAGCGGTCGTAGCAATCGCCATTCACGCCTACGGGTATATCGAAGTCGAGGCGGTCGTACACCTCATACGGCTGCTTCTTGCGCAAGTCCCATTCAACGCCCGAACCGCGCAGCATCGGCCCAGAAAATCCGAGCGCCTTAGCGCGCTCCGGTGACACGACGCCGATGCCGACAGTGCGCTGCTTCCAGATACGGTTGTCAGTGAGCAGCGTCTCATATTCGTCGACGTGCGCCGGAAAACGCTCAACGAAGTCGTCGATGAAGTCGAGCACCGAACCCTGCCGATTGCGATTCATCTCGCCCATTTCGCGTTCGTTGTGCTTGTTTGTGGCGAGATACTGCGGCATTGCGTCGGGCAAGTCGCGATAGACACCGCCCGGCCGGTAATAAGCGGCATGCATGCGAGCGCCGGTGACTGCCTCATAGACATCGATGAGATCCTCGCGTTCGCGGAAGCAATATAAAAAAATAGTCATTGCCCCGAGGTCGAGACCATGTGCGGCAAGCGCAAACACATGCGAAAGAATTCGCGTGATCTCGTCGAACATTACGCGGATGTACTGAGCCCGCAACGGCACTTCTATGCCTAATAACTTCTCAATCGCCAATACGTACGCGTGCTCGTTGCAGATCATGGTCGTGTAGTCGAGGCGATCCATGTACGGCAACGTCTGCAGGTACGTACGGTTCTCCGCCAGTTTCTCGGTCGCCCGATGCAAGAGTCCGATGTGCGGGTCGGCTCGCTCGATGACTTCGCCATCAAGCTCGAGCACCAGCCGCAACACGCCGTGGGCAGCCGGATGCTGCGGCCCGAAGTTCATCGTGTAGTTACGGATCTCAGCCACACCGGCTCCAACATGCCGAGACTGGCCGCTCCCCGGCCGGCTCGCAGCCGGCATTCGCACGCCCAACGGCCAGCTGGCGCTCAACACGACGTAAGGGACTTCCAGTGCAGACTAACTTTCCGTTCCTGAAAGTCATGTCGCAACTAAAATTCATCGTGTAATTGCCAATTTCAGGCATTCCCTCAGCCCTTACGGAACCCTTCGCTATCGCCATAGTTCTCTTCACGGATGATGCGTGGTATGACCTCCCGCGGCTCGATCGTGACGGGCTGATAGATAACGCGCTGTTGGTCAGGGTCATAACGCATCTCGACATTGCCGGACAAGGGGAAGTCCTTACGAAACGGGTGACCTATGAATCCGTAATCGGTGAGGATGCGACGTAGATCGGGGTGACCTTCAAATACGATGCCATAAAGATCGAACGCTTCCCGCTCATACCAGTTGGCGGATGGCCAGATTGCGATTACAGAATCGATCACCGGCAGCTCATCGTCCGCGGCGTAAGCACGGACGCGCAACCGCCAGTTATGGTCGAGACTCAATAAGTGGTAGACCACTGCGAAACGCTTGCGCGCGGTGGTATCAGCCGCCGGGGCAACAATGTCGATTGGCGGCTTGGCGTCGCTCTCGGGAGCCGGACCGCCGAGCGGCGCGCCGGCCGAGCCTTCAGAGAGCGGCGTCCCGGTCCACGCGACTTTTCCATAGCCGCCATAGTCGACGCCGCACAGATCCATCAGTTGGTCGAACCGCAACGCGGCCGAATCGCGGAGGATCGTCATCGCATCAATGACGTCGCCTGCACGGACAACGAGTGTTACTTCATCGAGTGCGTCAGTGATGCTGACCACTTTGCCGGGCAGCCCAGCTTTGACCGCCTCCAGCAGTGTGTGAGTACGCGTGCCCATCTAGCGTGCGATGGTATTGGTGCGTTTGATCTTGTTTTGCAATTGAATGATGCCGTAGAGCAGCGCTTCGGCCGTCGGCGGGCACCCGGGCACATAGATATCCACCGGCACGATGCGGTCGCAGCCGCGCACCACCGAATACGAATAGTGGTAATAGCCACCACCGTTGGCGCATGAACCCATCGAGATCACCCATCGCGGCTCGGCCATCTGGTCATACACCTTGCGCAGCGCCGGCGCCATCTTATTGCACAGCGTACCGGCCACGATCATCACATCGGACTGTCGCGGACTCGGCCGAAACACAATACCGAACCGGTCAAGATCGTAGCGCGACGCCCCCGCATGCATCATCTCGATCGCGCAACACGCCAGACCAAAGGTAAGCGGCCACATCGACCCCGTGCGCGTCCAATTGACGAGCGTATCGAGTCCCGTGACTACGTATCCTTTGTCCATTACACCGCCATCAGGCATCCCGCTCACCTTTGTGCATGCATCAACCACGTGCATTTTACGCTTCTACAGACCTGTGGGTGAACGCAAAAGTCTTTGCTTGTATCAAAAGCTTGCGCCCATCGTGCGACACAATAAGTCCCGCGAGGAAGCAACCTACGCCGCCCTCAACGCAATGACAGGCTTCATAGCGCGATGAAAGCCGAGCATCCCGGAGAAAAGCGTTTTTGCGCCGACGTCGCGGTAACCCAGCTCGCGCAGGACGACCAATAACTCGTCCGCAGAATAAAACATTTCGAGTGCCTCTATGAAGTACTTGCGGCAGTTGAGCGCTGCGGTTCCGCTGCTGAACACGACACTAGTGAAATTAAGGCAGAAGCGCAGATAGGTGTAGTAGATCCTTTCAACGAGGCGATTATGCGGCCGCAACATGTCGCAATGGTGAAAATGGCCTCCCGGTTTGAGCACCCGATAAATCTCCGCGAACACCTCTTTGACGCGCAGATGGCGCGATGCGAACTGCAGTGTCACCACGTCGAAATGATTGTCCGGGAACGGCAGGCCGTGGACATCTCCGATTACGCTTTGGATGTGGAAACCGCGCGCTTTCGCGCGCTGCTGTCCGACTGCCTGCATTTCGGCGCTGCGATCGATGGCATGAACCTTAAGTGTCGGCTCGCGGCCGAGCAGCGCTATGCCAATCGCATTGGTACCTGCACAGACATCAAGGACGCGTTGATGTGGCCGCACATCTATCGTCGACATGAAGTTATCGAGGAACCACTTCCACAAGCCGAGACTGGCAACGTTGTTGGCTCGATCGTAATACGGTGCAACGTCCGCAAACACACCATTGAGTTCCGTCGTCCAGACTGTGCTGAATCGTTGTTCGCGCGCTTGCTCGCGCAAGGCCATCGGGGGCGGTGGGCTCATAGCCGGTTCTCTCCTGTAGATGTGCGGTTCTTTAAACGAATTGCGCAGTCAAGCTGAGAAATTTCACTCGCATGTTAGCGCATCTTCAAATGTTGACCAGGTACACGGCAGCGGCGACGCTCGCAGCGATGGTGGCGATGTATAACAGCGCTGCGACAACGGTATCGGCGCGCACGCCAAAATCATAAAGCGTAACGCGCAGCCGATGCGCTGCGCTCCACAATGACAGAAAGATGAGGGCCAGCGTCACGAGCTTGACCCAACGATGCGAGAACATGTGATGCAAGTTGTCGTACGCCAGTAACTCCGGAATATGTCCCAACGCTGCAAACAGGGTAAGTAAAATCAAAACCGGTGTAACAAACGCGGTGATCGTGCCGCCGGCGGCGAATGGACCCCACACCAGCGGCTTATTTGATATCGTCATGAGAGGGCTCCAGCAAACAGCAGAACGCCTGCGGATAGGAACGCCCATATGGCATAGTGCGCGCCGGCGATTGCCCATCCCGGCAGCAATCGCGTGCCGACTTGAACGGGCAGCGCTTTCGGCGTCAGATTGAACCATGTGATGCTGTGATACGTCGCAAACAGCAGCGCCACGACGTGAAATGCAACGCTGGCTGGCGTCTGCAGCGCGCTAAGGAACGTCTCGTACTCTGATTGGCCTTCTGACAGCCGTGCCACGCCAACAATCAAGACCAGCGTATACGCCCCGATGAAAAGACACGTCAACTCGCGCGCCATGTAACGCAGGTAGCGTGGATGATTGAGAAACCAGCGCACGCGAGGCACTTCGCGGTTGTAGGGCTGGCGACTCATTCTTTGGTCCACGGCATCAGGTGGTCGCGGTACCAGTCCACCGTACTGGCTATCTTCACCTGCTGCAGGGCCGCCGCCGGGTCTACATGTTCGGGACATACTTCCGAGCATGCGCCGGCAAACGAGCATTCCCAAACGCCTTCACGGGATGCAATCTCCTGCTGGCGTTCCGCGCGCCCGCCGTCGCGCGAGTCGAGATTGTAACGATGCGCCAGGGCAATCGCCGCAGGGCCTATGAACTTGGGTATGAGGCCGTATTCCGGGCACGCGGCGTAGCAGAGCATGCAATTAATGCACAGTGTGTACTGTTTGAATCTTTTCAGTTGCGCGGGTGTCTGGTGGAACTCTCCGGTGCTCAGCGTCTCCTGGTCTTTCGGCATTAGATACGGTTTGACCCGAGTCAGCTTGCTGACAAAATCGTCGATGACAGTAACGAGATCGCGCTCGATCGGAAAATGCGCGAGCGGTTCTACACGAATCACGCCGTTGTAATTGCGCAGAAACGCCTTACAAGCAAGCTTCGGCTCTCCATTGACCATCATGCCGCAACTGCCGCACACCGCCATATGGCAGGACCAGCGATAGCTCAGCGTCGGGTCCTGAACCTCTTTGATGCGATTGATGGCATCGAGCACGACCCATTCTTCGGGACAAGTTATGCAATAGCGTTGAAAACGCGGCGCGTCATCCGTTTCGGGGTTGTAACGCAGGACGTCGAGCTCGACCTTGAGTTCGCTCACTTGTTCGCTCCCGAATAGTCGCGTACCCCGGGCGGCGATTTCGTGATTACGACATCCCTGTAATCGACGGTCGGCGCCTCCGCGCCGGCGTAGAACGCAAGCGAGTGTCTCAGATATTTAGTGTCGTCGCGCCCGGTGAAATCCAACCGCTGATGCGCGCCGCGCGACTCCTTGCGGGCACTCGCACTTGCAGCGACTGCCTCGGCGCAATCCAGCATGGAGCTGAGTTCCAACGCCTGTAGCAGATCGGTGTTGTAGACGTTGGTTTTATCGTGGAGCGCAATACCTGCGTAGCGCCGGCGAAGATTCCCAAGCACCGTACACGCTTTGGCAAGTCCCTCGCCCGTTCGATAAATGCCGGCGTGCTCTTCCATCGTCGCCATCATTTCATTGCGCAACCCGGCGATGGATTCAGCGTGGGTGCTCCTGCTAAACAGATTGCGCATGCGCGTCTGCACCGCCACAGCCTGACTCGTGCCTGCACCGTTGTTTAAGTGACGTGAAGTCGAATTCAGATATTCGATAGCGCTGAGTGCTGCACGCCGCCCGAATACCAGGATTTCGACGAGTGAGTTGGAACCAAGCCGGTTGGCGCCGTTGATACTTACGCAGGCGCATTCGCCCGCCGCAAACAGGCCCGGCAGTTGCGTCCCCGCTTTGATATCGGTATCAATACCACCCATCATGTAATGCACGACCGGACGTATGGGCACCGGATCTTTGACTGGATCAACGCCGAGATAGCTGGTCGCAAGATCGCGCACGAGCGGCAATCGCTCATTTATCGTTTTCTCCCCAAGGTGACGCATGTCGAGCAGCACGCAATCGCCCCATTTGGTAACGAGCGTATTGCCTTTTTTCTGCTCGTGCCAATATGCCTGGCTCACTCGGTCACGCGGGCCAAGCTCCATTGTCTTTAGCTGTGGCTTGCCTTTGGGCGTCTCTGGGCCCATCCCATAATCCTGCAGATAGCGATACCCATTGCGATTCACAAGAACGCCACCTTCACCGCGGCACGCTTCGGTCAGCAGGCTGCCCGTATTGGGCAGTCCCGTAGGATGGTATTGCACGAATTCCATATCCTTGAGCGGCACGCCGGCTCGATATGCCAATGCCATGCCATCGCCCGTCTTGATCGCTCCGTTCGTAGTGAATGGAAACATGCGACCTGCGCCGCCGCCGGCCACGATCACCGCGCCGGCCTTGAAGTGGCGCAACTGCCCGCTGCGCATCTCGATTGCGGTGAGACCGGTGCAGCGGCCATCGTCAACCAGTAAATCTGTCGCGTAATACTCGTCGAAGCGGCGAATCGACGGAAATTTCAAAGATGTCTGAAACAGCGTGTGCAGTATATGAAAACCGGATTTGTCGGCGGCAAACCATGTGCGTTGCTTTTTCATGCCGCCAAATGGACGTACGGCGATTGAGCCATTGTCTTCGCGGCTCCACGGACATCCCCAATGTTCGAGCTGTATGAGTTCTTTAGGCGCCTCGTGAATGAAGTACTCGACCGCGTCCTGGTCGCACAACCAGTCGCCGCCACCCACGGTGTCGTTGAAGTGATGGTTCAAACTATCGTCGGCTTTGATTACCCCCGCCGCGCCGCCTTCCGCCGCGCACGTATGACTACGCATCGGATATACCTTCGAAATCAGCGCGACGATCAATTTGGGGTCCGTCTCCGCCAGCGCGATTGCGGCTCTCAGTCCGGCGCCACCGGCACCCAGAATCGCCACGTCAAATTGCAGTGTCTCCATTGGAATCGCTTCACTTTCGACGGACGACGCTGAACGCGATCAATCCCATTCCAGCGCGCCTTTTTTCCGTTCGTAAATGAAGCCGATGACCAGGATCGAGAGAAAGACCACCATTGCACTGAAGCCGAACAAGCCAATGTTCGCGCAGGCCTATCGCCCATGGAAATAAAAATGCAATCTCCAGATCGAACAGAATGAACGGGATGGCAACAAGGTAGTAACGAACATTGAATTCCATGCGGGCGTCCTCCAAGGCATAGAAGCCACACTTATACGGAGAAAGCTTCTCGTTATGGGGTCGATGAACGTCGAGAAGACCGCTTACCGCACTGCCCAAAGCGATCGGCGCCGCACCAACAGTCGCGCCGACCGGGATGAACAGCAGCATTGGAAAAAAATTGTCCACCGCCCCTTTTTCTTCATGTGACACTTATCGTCACCAGGCTCAACACCGCAGCCCGTGCTGAAGGCTCAAGCGTTGCAACCTGATTGTGCTGGAGGGGTGACAGCCCTTACTTGATCTATATCAACAGAAGGCGTTCAATGTCCAGACACGCAACAACTTGCTAGTGGAATGGTCGGCTGGCCAACGCCGTGCCAGTCCGCACGGGCGGCCGACGAAGCTGCCAGAAGCACGTACTCTCTGCTGAACTGCGGTGGGTCAGCGATCGATCTCGCCGAACACGATGTCCTGGGTACGAATCATGGCGACTACATCGGCGATCATGTGCCCTCGGGCCATTTCGTCAAGCGCTGCGAGGTGCGGAAACCCGGGTGCGCGAATCTTAAACCGATAGGGCTTGTTGGCGCCGTCTGCGACCAAGTAGATGCCGAACTCGCCCTTGGGCGCTTCAATGGCCGCATACGTCTCGCCGGCGGGTACGTGCATGCCCTCGGTAACCAACTTGAAATGGTGTATGAGTTCTTCCATGTGCCGATGAGTGTGCGCGCCATGAAGCAGGGCGCTGCGGATTTCATCACCAAGCCGCCAGAGGGAAAGGTATTACTGGAAGTGATCGCGCGAGCCATGGATCGTGCGGTCAGAAATGCCGCCTTCAAAGCGGAGATAGACAGCATACAGAGGCGGATCGCGACATTGACGCCGCGTGAACACGAAGTGATGGAGCATGTGGTGGCTGGCCGTCTGAGCAAGCAGATCGCAGGTGATATCGGCACGGTGCTGAAAACGGTAAAAGTACATCGAGGCCGCGTCATGAAAAAAATGGAAGTGCATACGCTGGTCGACCTGGTGCGCTGCATAGAAAAGATCAGCCGCATTGTTCCCCGCAATGGCTGACCGCGTTCTATCTGGTGCGCGCATGGCGACGGCGGCCACCGACAGGCCGAGGAAGCGCTATGAAATGCATATCGAACGTCATCGCGATCGTCGTTGAAACGGTGTTCGCTTTATCAGCCGCAGCTTCGACACAGGAGCACGTTATGCACAGCGGGCGGGCGACATTTATCTCGGGCGGAGTGGAAGAAACTTCGGCCGAGCGGTTGGCGGCGCTCGCAACGGGATTCAATCTTAAGCTGCCTTTCGCGGCGAAAGATGGTCATTACCTGTCCGAGGTCGCCGTTCAGTTCGAGGATGCCCGTAACACAAAGGTCCTTGAGACGGTGTCTGAAGGTCCGTTTCTGTTCGCCAGGTTGGGCGCGGGAAACTACCCGGTGACGACGATATATGGAGACATTCCGAGCAAGCGTGTGACCCCGGTTTGGGCCACCGGTCGGCGAGATCTTGCGTTCTGCTGGGACGAGCAGGCGGATCTGACGCGCGTTTTCGTTCGCTCGCACTCTGCTGGTCCTTCCCATGCGTGTGCTTCTACGGAAACGCAGTCCATGTTTGACTCCCGAGTTATGTTGCGTATTAATTACACGTTGCAACGGCCGTTTACGATCAGCAACGCGGCCGGCGCCCCACCGGCTTATACGCTAATGCTGATGCCCAACGCCGGCGACATGATGGCGACTGCGAATGACGGTAACCTGCTTATCGATAACCTGGGTACCCGCGCCAGCGATGAATCGCCGATCGCCGCCGGCAGCAGGTAGGCGGCCAGCGTCACGCCGGCGAGCAGGTCGGCGCCGAACTGCGGACGTCCGTATCCGCGCAGCCATTCCTTGGCCGGGAGAAAGCGCATGGGTGCCAGTGTAATATCGGGCGCGCCGCATTAATACGACAAGACAAGAATATGGCGAACGCCGAAGTGGAAGGACGCAAGGCAGTTTTGGATCCGGTCGAGCGCTGGTCGGAGATCATTTTCGGCCTGCTGATGGCGCTGGCGATCACCGGCTCGCTGAGCGTCGCCAGCCCGGACGACCAGGAGGTGCGGACGATGATGATCGCGGCGCTCGGCTGCAATATCGCCTGGGGCCTGGCGGACGGCATCATGTACCTCGTGCGGACGCTCACCGAACGCACGCGCAAGGCCACCCTGGTCGCGCGGGTGAAGGCGTTGGCGGAGCCGCAGGGGCGCGCATTGATCGCCGACGAACTGCCGGCGCGGCTGGGCGAGAACCCCGGCCCGCAGTTGCTGGAGGAACTGCGCCAGCGCGTAGTCGCGATGCCTCCCGCATCGCTGGATGCCAGCCTGCGACGCGACGACTTCGCGGGCGCGCTGGGCGTATTCCTGCTGGTGGTGCTCTCGACCTTCCCGGTGGTGATTCCCTTCATGTTCGTGGACGAGCTCAAGCTGGCGATGCGCCTGTCCAATGCGACTGGGGTCGTGGTACTCTTCGTGAGCGGATGGATGCTCGCGCGCTATGCGGGCGGCAACCCCTGGAAGGGCGGGGCGTCCATGGCCGGCGTCGGCGCCGCGCTGTCGGCCGCGATCATCGCGCTGGGCGGATGAAGCGCGCGGCCCTGGCACTCCTGCTGCTGGGCTGCGCCGCGGCGCGAGCCGAGGAGGAAGACTGGGCCGCCTCCAAGGGCTCGGCGGCGGAAGCGCAGCTGCACAAGCAGCTCAAGGCGGCGGTGCGCACCATTCCGGGCACGGAAACGCAGTATTTCATCGGCGGCTGGCTGCAGCTGGACGCCATTGCCGCGCGCAAGCAGCAGGACGGCGTCGAGCAGAACACTTTCCTCGTGTCGTCGACACCCTTTGGGCCCGCGCCGCGCGACTACCGCCTGAGCGCGCGCCA
>Ga0157374_10001700_pt1 | contig 18443 bp, 10 predicted proteins | sample M25metaG_FD_115308 | JGI IMG/M metagenome (GOLD analysis project Ga0157374, IMG submission 115308) | Miscanthus rhizosphere microbial communities from Kellogg Biological Station, Michigan, USA - M2-5 metaG | ecosystem: Host-associated > Plants > Roots > Rhizosphere > Soil | place: USA: Michigan...
CCAGAATTTTTCCGGCGCGGTCTGCAACCGCGATCACCAGCGGAGCGTCCGCGGATTGAGCGGCGTTCAGTACGACTTGCTGTACATCGGCTGAGGTTAGCGGCGTCGCAGCCGCAGGTGGCGGAACGGTTGCCACGGAACTGCCCCCGCCACACGAGATCAGCAGACCCAGCAAGAGCAACCCCAGAACGAATGCGGCAAGCCACGCCGTTTTTCGTTGCTCAGCCTGCAATGGGTTTCGAAACGCCAGATGGGATCTCTTTCTCAGCGCAATTCGCCTGCTGCAAGGAATTTAATACGCCGCGGCTCGAGGAACGACAGAACCGTTACCTTCGTGTAACCACAATGGTCACTCCCATGGCTCCGTAACATTGACTTTCCTTGCTGCTCTGGCACAATTCGGCTAAGCCCAATAAATAAAGTACTGCTGGGGAAAGGGAATCATTGTGGAAACGTTGAAACGTCTCGTCGCCGGAGCACTCTGTCTTTTGCTGTCTCCATTGCCCGCAGTCTGCGCAGCCGGACAGCGTGCGGGCCAAATCAATGCTTTGATTCCCGCCGCTACCAAAAACGAACAAGCCACGAAAGCTAAAGACGAGTTGGACTGGAACGACTTGCTCAAGACCGCCACCAGTGGTAGGGTTCGCGCCGGCCTCGATGACGGATCCATCCTCAGCGTGGGCTCGAACAGCGAATTGCGTGTGCTGCAGCATGATGCCGCGTCCCAGCAGACTTCATTGGAGATGAACGCCGGCCGCCTACGCAGCAAAGTGGTGAAGATTACGCAGCCCAACGGAAAATTCGAAGTCCACACGCCGAACGCCGTCATCGGCGTAGTCGGCACCGACTTCTTCGTTGAATACGGCAATAACAAAACGACCGTCATCTGCTACACCGGCGTCGTGACGGTTACGCCGCAGGGCGGCGCTCACACGACAAACAATTCCTCGAATGCCGCGAATCCCAACAATGCTGTAACCCTCAACGCCGGACAGATGGTCGAGGTCACGAGCGAAATTCCTCCAGCCGGATATCAGTCGCAGCCGACGCCCGGCGATTTGCAACGCGCGAGCATCGACTCCACCAACGTCCCAGACCTGCCGGTAGCAGTTGCGGGAGCAACCAGCGCGTGGCACTGGCCACTGATCCTGGGCGCCTTTGCGGGAGCCGCCGTCGGTCTTACTTTCGCCGTCGATCGCGGAACCACGACGGGACCGGTACCGCCCCGAATCCCGGGATGTCCCGTGGGCGTGCCCCCGAAGCAGTGTCAATGAGCAGGGTTGAAGGTTTCAAAGCTGTGAATTCTTACCGGACCTATCCGGGATGACCCCGCAATCTAATCGGGGATGGTCGGCGCGGCTGGGCCGAGTCTCAGCCCGTCAGGTAGATCTCGCGCTGGCGGTGCTGGTGACGGTCGCTGGCCTTCTGCTATTCGCCTTTTCCGGCATCGGCGGCAACCGCCGCGCCGGATTTCTATTTCTCCAGAACATCGAGCTTCGTACCCTCGATCTGCGCTTCGCCCTCCGCGGTTCACGTCCGCACGACGATCGCATCGTGATCGTCGGCATCGACGAGCGAACTCTGCAGAAGCTAGGATCGTTTCCCTTGCCGCGAAAATCCTATGCCCAGTTGGTCCAGAGCCTCGCCAGTGCGGGCGCTCGCGTAGTCTCGTTCGACGCTACCTTTCCCACTCCGGAAAGCAATTCGGCGCTGGCGGCTCTACAGAAACTTCAGGCTGAGCTAGCTCCCGGCGCTCCGCCGTCGTTCCTGAAGAAAATTCATGACCTCGAAGTTGCCAGCGATCAGGACGCCACCTTTGCCACTGCGCTGAAGCAATCGGGCAATGTCGTGCTCGGACACTTGTTTCTCGACGAGCAACGTGCCCGGTCGTCCGATCCCAAGCTGGCAGCAGAGTATTTCAACGTCGCATGGGCCAAGGCATTTCCCCAGGTCCTCAAGGTGAAGTCGAAAGACGGCCGTGACTTCGACATGGGCAAAGTCTGGATCGAAAGCGGCGGCACCGTCGCCGCTGGCGCCGAGGCCAACATCGCGAAGCTGGCCGAGGCCGCGGCATCGTACGGGTTTATCGATATCAATCCCGATCCCGACGGCACGCTGCGCCACGCTCTGCTGATCATGCGCTACCAGGACCAGGATTTTTTTCCGTCTCTGGCCCTGCAGTCGGTGCGTGAATTTGAAAGCATCCCCGACCAGGAAATCGCAGCCTACATAGCCGAAACTGGCTTGGAGCGGCTTCAGTTCGGTAAGCACGAACTAAAGCCGTCGCGTGATGGCACAGCTCTCATCAATTACACCGGCCCTTATCGCACATATCAGCAATATTCCATGGTGGATGTAATCGACGGAACTGTTCCGCGAGGGGCTCTGAAGGACAAGATCGTCTTGGTCGGCGCCACCGCCATGGCCATCGGCGATCTTCGCAACACCCCCTTCCAGAGCGGCAACGCCAGTTACATGGGAGTAGAGGTCCACGCCAACATCATCGACAACCTGTTGCACAGCTCCGAGCCAGGACGCGCGTTTCTGACACGCGGCATACGCGAAGAGTTGACGGATGCCGGGTTCATCGTGCTATTCGGCTTAGCCTTCGGCGCGTGGTTTGCCCGCATTAGGCCGTCGTATTCAACGCTCTCTGTGGTTGCAGCGCTTGTTTTGTATGGATGGTTTGTCTATTTTAGTTTTGCCGCGATGGGAAGATGGCTTAGCTTCGTAATTCCCGCTGGCACGTTGGTGGCAAACTACGCAGTGATCACCAGCTTTCGCATGATCTTCGAGGAGCGCGAGAAGCGAAAGATCCGCAAGACTTTCTCGCAGTATCTCTCGCCCGGAGTGATTGCGTTGATCGAAAAAGATCCCCAGAAATACATCCGCCCCGGAGGCGAAACCAAGGATTTGACGGTGATGTTCAGCGACATTCGCGGCTTCACCAGCCTCTCCGAAGGAATGACCGCCGACGAACTCGTGCGGCTGCTGAACGAATACCTGGGAGAAATGACCGAGGTCATCTTCAAGAGCCTGGGTACGCTGGACAAATACATCGGCGATGCCATTATGGCCTTCTGGGGATCGCCATACCCGCAGAGCGACCACGCTCTGCGTGCCTGCCACTGTGCCCTCGCAATGCTTCAGACCCTGGACAAACTTAATCTGAAATGGCAGTCGGAAGGCCGGAAGGAAATCTCGATCGGAATCGGTCTGAACACAGGGCCGGTCAACGTCGGAAACATGGGATCGGCCAAGCGGCTGGCGTGGACTGTGATGGGAGACAACGTAAACCTGGCTTCGCGACTGGAAGGCATGACCAAGCAATATCGCACCCGAATCGTCATCAGCGAGGGGACTTACAAAGACGTTGCCGAACATTTCGTCTGCCGTGAACTGGACCGGATTCGTGTGAAAGGTAAGCATCAACCGGTCGTCGTGTATGAACTGATGGATCTGGTTGCAGCCCGACCGGAATACGAGGCGCTCATAACCCGCTTCGAGAGCGCGATGGAAGCGTATCACGCCCAGAACTGGCGCGACGCGGCAGGCCGCTTCGGAGAGCTTCTCGCGTCATTTCCTGAAGACGGTCCAACCCAAATCTTCCTGCAGCGCGCCCTGGAATTCATGGAAACTGCCCCTGAAGCAGATTGGGACGGCGTTTACGTCATGAAGAGCAAATAGCTGAGATCAGAAATGTGGTCTTGTCGGAAAGCCTCTAGTTGGGGAATCCAAACGAGGATAAGAACCCGAGTGGAGATGAGAACTGGGAAGGGCACGAGTTCACTCGTGCCGCAACCGGCCTGATGCCCGGCGGCTTTTAGCCGCTGAGATTGGCTTTGAAATCTTTGCTGACGTCTAAGCTTCTTTCGAATACAAGCAGGTCAAGCTAGACAAGCGAACCGCAGCGCTAAAGCCTTCGCCCAGCACTTGGCGGCACGACTGAAGTCGTGCCCTTCCCGGAGCTACAAATCACTGCTCGAAGTTCCGCCAATGTCTTCCATCCCGTTCCAGCAAATCTTCCGCATCCTTCGGCCCACACGTTCCTGACGCATAGTTAGGAAAATTCCGCGGCGGCAGGACCTTCCAGAGATCCAGCATAGGACTCACAACACTCCAGCCCGCTTCTACCATATCGGCGCGTTGAAATAACGTTGCGTCGCCAACCATGCAATCGTGCAGCAGGCGTTCGTATCCGGTGCTGGGCTGCTTGCCGAAGTAGTCGGAATATTGAAAATCCATATCCACCGTGCCCAACCGCATGATTGGCCCCGGCGTCTTGGCGGCAAAGCGCAATGCGATGCCTTCCTCCGGCTGAATATGCAGGACCAGTTGATTGGGCATCAGCTTTTCCACCTCGGTATCCCGAAAGAGTACGAAAGGCGCGCGTCGGAACTGGATGACAATGTAGGTACTGCGCGATGCCATGCGTTTCCCCGTACGCAGATAGAACGGAACGCCCGCCCAGCGCCAGTTGTCCACTTGCAGCTTCACCGCGACAAAAGTTTCAGTACGCGAATCCGGAGGCACGCCTGGCTCAGATCGATAGGCCGGAACATGCTGGCCCGCAATTTCACCTTCGCCATACTGCCCGCGCACCGTACGCGTGAGCACGTCTTCGGAACTTAGCGGTTGCACCGCGTGCAAAATCTTTGCTTGCTCGTCGCGCACCGCGTCCGCCTGAAAGGAAATCGGGGGCTCCATCGCGGTCAGGCTGATGAGTTGCATGATGTGGTTGGGCACCATATCACGCAGTGCTCCGGCAGTATCGTAATAACCGCCGCGTTGTTCAACTCCGACGGTTTCTCCGACGGAAATCTGCACATGATCGATGTAGCGCCGGTTCCAGATTGGCTCGAAGATTCCATTGGCAAAGCGGAAGGCCAGAATATTCTGCACTGTCTCTTTGCCCAGGTAGTGGTCGATGCGGTAAATCTGCTTCTCGTCCACTTCCTTCAGCAATTGCTGGTTCAGCGCCCGCGCAGAATCCAGATCGCGGCCAAACGGCTTTTCGACAATCACCCGCCGCCATTGATGATTCTCTTCCGTCATCAGACCCGATGAGGACAGCTTTTGCACGATAGGACCAAAGAAATCGGGCGCTGTAGCAAGGTAGTAAAAATAATTTCCGTGAGTGGAGTAATCGGTATCGACTTGCTTTAGCTGTTTCTTGAGTTCGTCATACGTGCTCTGGTCGGCGAATTCGCCGGTGATGTAGAACACATGCCGCTCAAACCACTCCTGCAGGTTGGCATCGATGGGGCCATCGACAAATTCCTTAAGGTCCTGCACCAGCTTGGCGCGGAAGTCATCGGTGGACATCGGGTTCCGAGCGATGCCGATCACTGCGAACTCGCGCGACAGTAGTTTGTATTTCGCCAAATTGTAGAGCGATGGAATTAACTTACGGCGGGTAAGGTCGCCGGCCGCGCCAAAAATAACCATCACACACGGATCGCCGCACCGCCCGACCCGTTCTCCCTCGACCGCCGTTGCCACCTGCGACATGGTTACACTCCCCCGTCCGGCGAGTTTAACAAGCCGGTGCAGCGTTATGGTTTCCTGTGTCGATACCAGTGACAAACCGAAGTCACTGTTCGCAGTTATGTTGCTTGTGAAGAATCGCTATGGTACGAAAAGAGATAACTCTCCTCGGGATGGTGGCGACGAGTGCTGACAAGCCGATGCAGGCGTGTGTTTCGTCGCACCGATTGGCTTCGTACATCACAGACTTCTCGTGTGTCGGTTCTTCTTTGCCTGCTTGCGTTGCCCGGATCGGTCATCGTCCACGCGCAGGAATCCAACGTCCAGACTGGATCCGATCGCCAGCTTCCCGAACATCGTCCGTCAGATTTCATGTCCTTGCAGGGAATCGTTCGGGACCAGCAAGCCAGGGCCGTTCCCGGCGTTCAAATTGATCTGCGTAGTCTGGATGGTTCGCAAAAATACTCGACCATCACCGGCGCAGAAGGGATCTTCCGGCTGAGAGATGTGAGGCTCGGGGTCTATGAAGCCACCCTGGCCAAGCCGGGATTCAAGACGCTGGTCATTCCTCGTTTGGAATTAACCAAGCGCGAACTGTCAACCGTCGAGTTTCAGATGGAGGCGCTCACCGCGTTCGTTCCCGAGAACAAGGGACCATCAGGTTTGCCCGGTGCGCCGCGCACATCGCCGGCCGCAGTCGCTCCAAATGCGCCTTATCCGGGCCTGAATGGCCCAGCGCCGGATGTCATCGCTGTGGAATCGTCAAGCGAACAAGTACCGCCTGCATCTGCGAATTTTTCTCCCGAACCCGATCGCTGGGATACCGCCATGCCCGAGTGGCGGCGCTATAAGGAGCAGCATGACGCGCCCTACGTGAAGGGTCATTGGTACGATCCGTTCAATAGGAATCGTTTGAAAGGCGACTATCCCATCTTCGGCCAGCGGTGGTTTTTCAACTTCACCGGCACCAGCGAAACTGCCGCGAACGGCCGCCGCGTACCGCTGCCCAGCGGTGTCGACACCGAGCGTCCCGATAGCAGCGATTTCTTCGGACGCGGCGAGCAGGCTTTGCTCACGCAAAATCTGCGTTTCGCTTTCGACCTCTTCCGTGGTGACACTTCCTTTCGTCCGGTTGATTTCCGGGTGCGCTTCACGCCCGAGATCAGCCTGAATTTCCTGCAGACCCGTGAGCGCGGCATCGTAAATGTGGATCCCCGGGAAGGGATCAACCGCTTCGACACTCATATCGGCCTGCGGGAGGCTTTCGTCGAAGCCAAGATCCGCGATTTGAGTCCGAACTACGATTTTGTTTCGGTGCGCGCCGGCATCCAGCAATTCACCAGCGACTTTCGCGGATTCCTCTTCTCCGAAGAACAGCCCGGGGTAAGGCTTTTCGGTAACCTGCGTTCGAACCGTCTGGCTTACAACCTCGCCTGGTTCAACTTCCTGGAGAAAAACACGAACAGCGGGCTGAACACATTTCAAAGTCGCGGACAGCAAGTCTACGTAGCTAACATCTACATCCAGGACTTCCTCGCCAAAGGCTACACGACGGAAATCAGCTTTCACTACAACCGCGACGACGCAAGCATTCATTACGATGACAACGGATTTCTGGTCCGTCCTGCTCCCGCTGGAGCGGTGGTGAACGGCGGAGTGAATGCTCACGCGATCCGCGCCTACTATCTGGGCTGGGCCAGCAACGGACATATTGGCCGCATCAATCTCAGCCACGCTTTCTACCAAGCCCTCGGCCACGACGATTTCAATCCCATCGCCGGACGCCGCGTCGACATCAATGCCCGCATGGCTGCGGTCGAAGTCTCGGCCGACAAAGACTGGGTCCGCTATCGTGCATCTTTCTTTTATGCCTCCGGGGATTCCAGCAACCGCTCCGGAGCCTCTCGCACCGACGGCACCGCCCACGGCTTCGACACCATCGTCGACGACACTCACTTCGCCGGCAGCGATTTCAGTTTCTGGGATCACGAAGGCCTGCGTCTCACTGGGACCGGCATTGCTCTGATGAATCCGGCGAGCCTTCTGCCCAGCCTGCGTGCGAACAAAGAAGAAGGCCAGGCCAACTTCGTAAATCCCGGCCTCTATTTGTTTAATCTGGGCGCGGATTTCAATGTCACGCCAAAACTGCGTGCCTTCGTAAATGGCAACTACCTGCGCTTTGATCGGACCGAACCGCTCGAACTCTTACTGTTCCAGCGCGGGATTCGCCACAGTATCGGCACCGATCTGGGCACGGGCGTGGAATACCGCCCTCCACTCAGCGAGAATATTGTTCTGATCGGCGGCGTATCGTCGTTGGTTCCAGGAAGAGGTTTCGAACAGATTTACAACGGCAAGACTCTATTCTCAATCTTCGCCAAAATTAAGTTTCAGTTCTAGAAATGTAGGCGCGAGCGCCCTTGCTCGTGCAGTAGCTGCAAGAAAGTAATCGATCGGTAGGATTTTGAATTCGAATGCGGCGCAAATCACCCAACCCGGCGCTCCTTCTGGTGCTGACGCTAGCGATGACAGTCTCCACCCAAAGCCGCGCCCAAGGACAGGCGCCGACAGATGTTCTCCTGCTTCAATCCCAAGCCGAAGCCGACCGCAAATCCGCCGGCTGCGTAACTTGCCACAACGCTACCGACAGCGCCACCATGCACAGTACCGGAACCGTGCGCTTGGGATGTACCGACTGCCACGGCGGAACTTCTGACATCCGTCTGAATGCCGATGCGCCAAAAGGCTCCCCAGAATACGAGCAGGCAACAAAACAGGCCCATCCTCAATCACGAAACGCAGAACGTTCCCGCACTTCCGCCAATCCCAATCGGGCCTACACCCAATGGCTTGCTGAAGATTGGGACTACGTCCGCTTCGTCAATCCCGGAGATCTCCGCGTCGCGGAAAAAACTTGTGGCACCAGTGGTTGCCACTCGGCGGAGGTCAGAAAAGTTCAAACCAGCATGATGACTCATGGCGCCATGCTCTGGGGCGCGGCCCTATACAACAACGGGGCGTACCCGCTGAAGACACCTCACTTCGGAGAGAGTTACGGCTCCGATGGTACTCCGCAGAGATTGCTTACATTTCCAGCGCCCACGGCAGAAGAAATTAGTAAAAAGGGAATTCTGCCGTACCTCGATCCGCTACAGCGCTGGGAGATTTCCCAACCCGGCAACGTGCTTCGCGTCTTCGAGAGAGGCAGCAAGAAAAAGCCGGAAGTAGGGAATCCAGGTCTCGAAGAGGACCCGGGCAAGCCAGAAATCAGACTGAGCGAACGTGGGTTTGGCACCGAACTCCGCACTGATCCGGTCTTTCTGGGTTTGCAAAAGACGCGACTGCTCGATCCGCTGCTGTCATTTCCGGGCACCAACGACCAGGCTGGTGACTACCGCGCGAGCGGATGCAGCGCCTGCCACGTCGTCTATGCCAACGACCGTTCGCCGGAACATTCCGGCGTGTACGCTGCGTCGGGTAATCAGGGACAGACCGCCACGGCCGATCCCACCATTCCGCGAAACGAATCCGGACATCCCATACGCCACCAGTTCACGCGCTCGATTCCGTCGAGCCAATGCATGGTCTGCCACATGCATCCGGGGACGAACATGGTCGCAACCTATTTCGGGTACACCTGGTGGGACAACGAAATGGACGGCCAGCACATGTGGCCCGCCGAGCAGCGCCATCCCAGTGCGCAGGAGCAGAATCGCATTCAGACCCGCAATCCCGAACGCTCCGCGGTTCGAGGTCTCTGGTCGGACGTAGACTTCCTGAAAAAGACCGGCACCCCCGAGTTCAACCAGCAACTTCAACACACGCAGTTTGCCGACTTTCATAGCCATGGTTGGATTTTTCGCGCGGCTTTCAAGCACGACCGCAAAGGCAACCTGCTCGACAAAGATGACAAGACGGTTTCTTTTGAAGATCCGGACAAGTTCGGAAAGGCGGTGCACCTCAAGGACATCCATCTCGAGAAAGGGATGCACTGCATTGACTGCCACTTCGAGCAAGACAGTCACGGCAATGGCAAACTCTACGGAGAAACACGCAATGCCATAGAAATCGATTGCGTCGATTGCCACGGCACGATTCAGCAGCACGCGAATCTCATCACCTCTGGCACAGCTGCGCCGAAAGACGGCACCGATCTTTCCGGTCTGCGAACACCATGGCAAGAGCGCCGTTTCCACTGGAAAGATGGCCGCCTTTATCAGCGCTCGATGCTCGAAAAAGACAAAGAATGGGAAGTCGTGCAAGTGCTCGATACCATCACCCCGGGTGCGCAACATTTCAGTGAGAAGTCACGACTCGCGAAGACCATTCAACAGGACGGGCAAACCTGGGGAGATGTTCCAGCAGACGGCTCGAAGGAAGATTCGAAACTCGCACATCCCAACAGCAAGATGACCTGCTATACCTGCCACTCGTCGTGGGCGCCGACCTGTTATGGCTGCCATCTTTCGATGACGGCGAACCAGCGCATGCCCATGCTGCACAACGAGGGCCTGACCACGCGCAACTGGACTTCCTACAATTTTCAAGTCCTGCGCGACGACATCTACACCCTCGGAATTGACGGCACGGTCACCGGCAATCGGGTGGCTCCGGTCCGTTCGGCGTGCGCGGTGCTGGTAAGTTCGCAGAATAACGATCGTGACTGGCTCTACTACCAGCAACAAACGATTTCCGCCGAAGGACTCAGCGGACAAGCCTTCAGCACCTTCGTACCTCACACCGTGCGCGCCAAGGAAACAAAGGGCTGCACGGATTGCCACATCTCTCGCGCCAATGACAACAATGCCTGGATGGCGCAACTGCTTCTGCAGGGCACGAATTTCATGAACTTCATGGGTCGCTATGTTTTTGTGGCAACTGGAAAGAGCGGCTACGAAGCGGTTGCCGTCACCGAGCACGACGAGCCTCCTGCAGTGATTGGGAGCGATTTTCAGAAGATTGCGTATCCCGACAACTACAAGAAGCATGTCGCTGCCCGCAGCGAACTCGACGAGGCTTACCATCATGCGGGCTCGGAGGTGTTGGATGTGCAAGCCCGCGGCGAATATCTCTACGCCGCCATGGGCAAGGGCGGCTTCCGCATCTTCGATATCGCAAACATCGACAATAAAGATATTTCCGAACGCATGGTTACCGCGCCCGTTTCTCCGCTGGGCCAACGCTTCTACCTGCCCACGAAGTACGCGACCGCGGTGGCTACGCCCACCACACTGGGAGTCGACCCGCTGCGCACCCACCGCGAGGAAAATGAAGAGCAGACGATCCACCTCATGTACGGATTCCTTTACGCAGCTGACAAGTTCGAGGGCCTGATCATTGTTGGGGATCCTAATCTGAAAGCCAAAAGTCCTGGAGTAGGCACACTGCTCGACGGGAATCCGGCGAACAATTTCCTCAAGCGTGCAGTCACATTCAACCCGAACGGTGTGTTGAATGGTGCTCGCCGAATTACGATCGCAGGCACGTATGCCTACGTCCTTTGCGATCGTGGACTCGTCGTGGTCGACCTCGACAACCCTCTGCAGCCCAGGATTACCGCCGAAATCGGCCCGCCCTTCCTTACAGAACCCCGTGGCTTGGCTGTACAGTTCCGTTACGCTTTCGTCGTGGATCGCCACGGATTGAAAGTGTTGGACGTCACCAATCTGGCGCAGCCCAAGCCTGTGCCCGGCGCCATCGTTCCTCTGGAAGATGCGCGCAATCTCTACGTGGCCCGCACCTACGCCTATGTCGCCGCCGGACGACAGGGGATGGCAATCGTGGATGTGGAGCATCCCGAACAACCTCGGCTGGATGAAATGTTCAACGGGGGAGGCGTGCTCAATGACGTCAACGACGTCAAGCTTGGAATGGTCAGCTCAAGCCTGTTCGCCTACGTCGCTGACGGAGCAAACGGCTTGAAGGTTGTGCAATTGTTCTCGGCTGTCGATAACCCGGCATTCAGTGGATTCAGTCCGCGGCCCACGCCAAAGCTTATTGCCGGCTATCGCACCCGCGGGCCGGCGCTAGCCATCTCGAAAGGAATCGATCGCGATCGTGCCGTCGACGAGAGCGGTAACCAACTAGCTGTTTTTGGACGCAGGGGTGCGCGCCCCTTTAACCGGCAGGAGATGGAACGCATGTATTTGAAAGACGAAAAAGTTTTTACAGTTAGCGAAGAACCTCCCGCGTCGCCCGCTCGCGACGGCAATGCTAAGTAAAATGTCTGACACGTCCAACACCATCGTCCTGCAACTGCGAAAGCTTGAAGAAGATTTGCTCCAACCCGAAATCCGCAAAGATCGCGAGGCCGTGGCGGCACTTTTGGCAGATGACTTCTGCGAGTTTGGCAGTTCGGGAAAAGTTTTCAGCAAGCCCGAGATTATCCAGGCCCTGCAGACTGAAGAGTCGTCGCAAATCTCGATTGCCGATTTCCGCGTCCAGAGTTTGACCTCCGGAATCGCCTTGGTGACTTATCGGGCGGTTGAACAAGGGGAAGCAGGGCGGGAAATACGGACATCTCTGCGAAGTTCAGTGTGGGTGATGCGCGACGAAGAGTGGCAAATGCTATTCCATCAGGGAACGATCATCCCAGATGGAGTCGCGTTTTCGGATCATCGAGTCTCCAGCCGCGCTACACCCCGCAATTGAGGAATCGTAAATTTCTCTCTCGTTCGTTTCGTCTTCGTCCAGTCGTGGTATTGATGACATTCGAAGCAGCGCGCCTCGGCGGATTCTCTTGGCTTGTCGTCGCGGTGGCACTGCTGACAAGTCTGTACGCCAGGCAATAGAACATCAGAGGTTTCGCGACTCTTTTCGGTATTGGTATGGCAGGAAGTGCAGGTCATCATGCCATGAGCCTGATGATCGAATTGCGCGTGCTGCAGCCAGCGAGTCGTGAGGTTTGAGCTGGCCACAATGGGCAACTGGCCTTCTGTGGAATTCAGAGTGTGGCACTGTTTGCAGGTTTTCGTCCACAGCAACCACTCAGCGTCCTCGGCGCGGAACTGGATCCACTCTGACGCATTGCGAGCCACGCGCGGCAAGCGGCTCTTCTCCGGAATCTGGCGATCCGGCGGACTGACCTCATGCACCGCCTCGGGATGCGTCGCAATGTATTCGGCAAAACGCTTCAGCAGAAATGCGTGGATCACCTCCGGCTTTTCGTGTGGTACTTGATCATTCCCAAAGCGTTTGTCGAATTGCAAGGTGTGGCACGCGGCGCAGTTCTGACCGAAGGTCGGAGGCTCTATATAACGCCACTGGGGACGAGACTGGCCTTCTTCGCGCGTGTCCATGACCGGAAGAGGCGAACCAGATGGGAAGGGCACGGCTTCAGCCGTGCCGCCAGAGTTCGACAATGCCGCGGGCTTCAGCCCCTGAGGTACGCTCTTCCCCTCGCGTGACACATCAAGGCTCGCCGCATACGGCCATTCCTCATTTCCTTTACTTATTCGATGGCAATCATCGCAGCTCATTCCCACCCGAGTATTGTTCGGGCCCATTAGCTGATGCTGCAAATGGATGTAGTGATTAAACTTGATTTTTCCGGGATCTCTTCTTCCCGTACGCAACGGAGAAAACTCAGGATGGTCCCCGGCAAACTTCTTAATCGACGCCACATAGTGCGGCTGTCCATCGCGCGTCTGAAGATCGGCGTGGCACTGCGAACAACTGGAGTCCGAAGTGGCGGAGAGCAATCGTGACCCTTTGTGTTCCACATGGCACGAACTGCAAGCGGGTTTAAAAGATTGGTTGGCATGGTGAACGGGCGCATCGTGGCAAGTCAGGCAAGCCTCATCGCTGACCTGCGTGGCGAAGTTGCCGGCGCGAGCAACGTGACACAGACTGCACTGTTGCGTAAACACCGCATGCGACGCGGCCAACGGTCCGCTGGAATAGACTTTCTGTCCGCCCTGCGCCCGTTGCGTAACGAACCACCCTAGTGCGATCACCGGAACCGCGACTGAGAGCCAGAATCGCCATCGTCGAAAGACGTGCGGACGAGTGAAATATTGCAGGTCAATGCGCTTGGCGAGTTTCTTGGTGGTTCGTGACCGTCGCAGCATTGCCTTTTCTCAGAACTTCAGGGCCATCACCGCGTGCACCGCTCCCAGGAGCAGCAGCGCATAGGACAGCGGAATGTGCACCAGCAACCAGCCATGCAAAAGTTTGTGCAACCGTGTCTGCCGATCCAGTTGCCGCTTTTCTTCGCAGATGTTTTCCAGATCGTCCACGCTCGAATGCAAATTCTGGGGAAGGAGTATGCGTAATTGCTGGAACATGGTTCGTGCCTGCGCGGCGACGCTCAGGCTCATTCCTTCTGCGCCCGCTCGGTTCAAATAGGGCAGCATTTCACCGTTGAGGAAATTACGGAGTTGCGCGCTCACCTCTTCATCCGCTTGCAGACCAGATGCCACTGTGAGGCCACCCATTTTCCCCGCGCCCGCGGATGTTGCCCTTTGCAGTTCACTGGCGTGCGATACTTCACCTTCCAGTGCCGAGCATGCCTCTTCCACCAGGCGAACTGCCTCCTCCGCCAACTGCCCGCGTACACGATCGATCTGCTCGTAGATTGTCTCCATGGGAAGTTGAGCGGTGTAGACCCGGGGCATGAAGTGCTGCAGCAGTGCTCCCAGAATTCCACTGACGAAAACGAAAATAAAAAGCCACATCAGGACACGTGTGAGCTGCCCACCGAAGTGAAATCCGCCGTGGAACAGAATCAGCGGAAAGCTGAGAAAGCCTAGCCACAGATGGCCGCGCATCCATGACTGCGCCCGTCCCACTCGCCAGATGGGAAACTTCTTCCGCAGTCCGAGTAGCCCGGCAAACAGCATGAAGCTGAATCCAACAATTCCGTACGTCAGACCCAGGGCGCTGCCACCTCGCGGACCGTGGATCGACCGCACGCTATATGCCACATACACCGCCGTTGCCAGTACCAGAACGATCATGCTGCCGATGAACCATCTGCGGTGGGTATGGTCAATGAGCACGCTGAGCTAGTTCCTCGTTTTCGTGGCTGCGTTGTGCGGTTGAATAATATTCGCGAAGAATTCCGGCGGATTCACCCGGTGCGCCGCATCGTGCGGACACGCGTACACACAGCTGGGTTCGGCATGGTCATGGCACAAATCGCAGGACGTGGCCTTCACCTTGACGCTGGCGATCTGGCGTCCGGGATGCGCGGGGTCGTCGACTTCCACCGGGAAGGGGTGCAGATTGATGTTGCCGTACGGACAATTGTTGGCGCACAGGCCGCAGCCGATGCACCAGTCTTCAATAATTACTTCCAGCGTATTGCGCCGCCGAATCGAGCCGACGGGGCAGCCCACCATGCAAAGTGGGTCGCGGCACTGCCGGCAGGAAGTCGCCACCAGATACTTGTCGAAACGCAATCCTTCTCGGACCAGTCGGCTCACTCCGTCGTGTGCATCGGCGCAGGCGCGTACACACTGATCGCAGCGCGTGCAGCGTTCCAGGTCGAGCACCAGCAGGCTTTGCGCTTCCATCAGTCCCTGGGCGAGAAACTGGTCCACCGGAACGTTCTCAGTTCGTATGGCGCGACGCCGGTTTTCTTCCAGCCGTTCGTGGGCCGTACCCTCGAGGCTGTGACGAATGTCGGGAAACTTGTCCAGCATCAACTGAAAATCTTCAGCCGAGATCCGCACTACCTCGACGTGGTCGAGGGCCGTGCAGGTCGCATTGCGCGGGCTGCCGGTAAGGAGTGCAATCTCCCCAAAATAGCCGCCCCGCGCCAGATAGGCGAGCACCAGTTCGCCTCCGAGCTTTTCTTCGGAGACCTTCACGAACCCGATGCGGATGAGATAAAAACTGTCGGCGGGGTCGCCTTGTCTGCAAATCACCTGTCCGGGGCTGAACCGCAGCAATTCCACCCGGTCGCGCAAGTGGTCGACAAAATCCTTGGTGAGCGGAGCGAAGATCGGGACGCTCCGCAGGTGAGAATCCAGCGCGCGCACTCGGTAGTTGCGTTCCAATTGCGCGCGAAACGTCTTGTTGCGCTGCAGGATATCGAGCACGTTCCGCAGCATTTCCAGCATCGCACAATCGGTCTTAGCCCGCACCGTTGCCGAGCGCGGGTAATAACTCATACAGGTCATCTCGCCAAACATTTCGCCCGGGCCCAGTTCGGCGATGGGGTTCTCGTACGGCAAATCGACCGAAGCATCAATCGGAATAAATGGCCGGTAGGATTCCTCGCTGCGATGATCCTCCTCGCGTGGAGACAGCATGCTTTTCAGCCGGCTGAAAAATCCGCTGCTGCTTCCTTCCGTTTTGACGTGTGCGATCGGGCTGGCAAGGTAAACCTCTGCACTCCCTTCCAAGATGTAAAACGCCGTCGAACCAAATTCCCCTTCGCGGCAGATGATTTCGCCGGCCCGAAAGCGTCTTTTAACCACAGCTTTCTGATTCAACTCAAGAAACGTGCCCGAGACATTTTCAAAAATCGGCAGGTGCAAAAGCTCGGCGGGATCGAGAACATCTCCTTGTCCCAGTTCCGTTCCAACAACTCGCTTATTGGTGAGCGCACCGGTCGGGCACGAAACCATGCATTCGCCGCAGGAAACACACGACGACTCGCCCATCGGCAAATTGTTGTCGAAGGCAATGCCGGTCTGGTATCCCTTGCCGCGCCGGGCCAGCACCCAGTTGTGCCGAATGTCATCACATCCACGAATACAGCGGTCGCACAGGATGCACGACTCGTGGTCCACCGCGATTACGGCCGATGAATCGTCTTTTCCTCGCGGTGTGGTGCGGCGCGGAAAGCGCGGCTCTGTGATTCCGGCATTTGCCGCCAGATGTTCCAGTTCGCAGTCGCCCGAGTGTTGCTGCCGCGCACACGGCGCGGGGTGGTCCGACATCAGCAATTCGATCAGTGTGTGGCGCGCTGCGTGCACCTGATCAGTTGCCGTCTTCACCGTCATTCCGGCTTCGGCTTGACGAATGCAAGACGCGGCGTACACACGTTGCCCGACATCGACCACGCACACCCGGCACACGCCCACCGGATTTTCATTCTGCTGATGACACAGAGTCGGGATCGGTATGCCATTGATTCGGGCAGCGTCGAATATGGTCGTGCCGGCCGGAACCGAAACCGCTTTGCCGTCGATGGTCAGCTGAATTTCGGGTGTCGTCGTGGAACTCATGCGGTCCCTCGTTTTGGGATGCATACGCCCGTAGGACAGCGCCGGTTCTTCACGTGCTCGCTAACAACGTCGGGAAAATGCTTCAGCACCGATTGGATGGGAGCGGGCACGATCTGGCCCAGGCCGCAGATCGAAGTAAGTTTCATCGCTGTGGAAAGGTCGTCCAGCAATTGCAAGTCGGAGTCCGAAGCGCGGCCTTCGGTCCATCCCGTGAGCATTTCGACCATCTTTTGCGAACCCACGCGGCAGGGAACACACTTCCCGCAGGACTCGTTGCGATAGAAGCGCACCGCGTTCAGTGCCATGTCCAGCATGCAACGGCCTTCCGCACAAACCACAATCGCTCCGGAACCCACCATCGAACCTGCCGCGGCGAGCGCATTCCAGTCCAGGGGAAGATCAGCCATCGGAGCGGGAAGATATCCGGACGACGGTCCCGAAGGCGCGAATCCGAGCAGTGCACGCCCGTCGAGCACACCACCCGCATAGTCCTGAATCAGTTCCGAATACTTCATACCCATCGGCACTTCAAAAATCCCAGGCCGGTTCACGTCGCCGCTGATGCCGACAAACTTCATCCCGGCCGACCCATTCTTGCCCTGCGCCTTGAACCACTCCACGCCGCGCACCAGGATCACCGTCGCGAAGGCAAACGTTTCCACGTTGTTGATCGCTGTCGGCTGGTTCCAAAGACCATTTGTTCCGGGGAAGGGAGGCTTGTTACGGGGTTCAGCGCGCTTGCCCTCGATCGCTTCGAGCAATGCGCTTTCTTCGCCACAGATATATCCGCCGGGACTCACGAAGATTTCCAGATCAAAACTGAGATCGCTCCCCAGAATGTTCGCGCCCAGCAATCGTTCGCGATAACAACGCTCGATTTCTTCCTGCAGAATCTCTTTCGGATTCTCGTATTCATGGCGGATATAGAGAATTCCGCGCCGCGCACCTGTGACCAGGCCCGCTGTAATCATGCCTTCAATCACCAGCCAGGGCGCGTTCTCCATGATGAAGCGGTCTTTGATAGTGCCTGGTTCGCTTTCATCGGCGTTGCAGACGATGTATTTCTCTTTCCCTCGAGCGTTGCGAACAATTTCCCACTTGCTGCCTGTAGGAAAACCGGCGCCGCCCATGCCGCGCAGGCCACTGGCTTTCAAGGTTGCGATGATGCCGGCCCAGTCCCGGGTGTCTACAAACCGCCGTACCACCGAATAGTTCGAAGAGCCGTCGTAAGGATCCGAAGCCATTGGCACCCGATGGCGGTTTCCCGGTACTTCAGGAAGTGCGCCACCAGACAGCAGGTCTTTAACGACGGCGGCTGTGCGCTCGCCCTGAACGTTGCAATAAATCTTGTCATTGATGGAAATTGCCGGCGCCTGATCGCAGCGTCCCAGGCACGACACATCGCGGACAGTGACAGCCTCGGGATTGGTGCCCCGGAATGCCTTATCCAATGAGGCTTTTGCTTCTACGCCGCCGCGCAGGTGACAACTCATGTCGGCGCAGACGCGGACATCAACCTGAGGCGGAGGAGTCAGCTGAAAATGGGGATAGAAGCTGGCCACCGCATGAATCTGGCTGAGCGGGACGTTAATCTTCCCCGCCAGTCGCCGCAGTTCGTCTGCCGGCAGATAGCCGAATTCGTGCTGAATCACTCTGAGTTCGTCGAACAAGGCGTGAGCGTCCCCTTAACTTTGCATCATAACGTCCTGCCTTCGCCCGCCATCGTAACGGCAAAGGTTCGCTCCGGAATGCCAGAAGGCTCATCGGTGTGAGTGTCCC
>Ga0157374_10001701_pt1 | contig 18438 bp, 12 predicted proteins | sample M25metaG_FD_115308 | JGI IMG/M metagenome (GOLD analysis project Ga0157374, IMG submission 115308) | Miscanthus rhizosphere microbial communities from Kellogg Biological Station, Michigan, USA - M2-5 metaG | ecosystem: Host-associated > Plants > Roots > Rhizosphere > Soil | place: USA: Michigan...
CATCCAATGGCTATTACAACCGCGCTGCCCTCGATGGCTCGCGTCCGGCCATTTACTTCATCAATCTCAAGGATCTCGGCGACTGGCCGAAATATACGCTTCCGACCCTCAGCTATCACGAGGGTGTCCCTGGCCATCATTTGCAGATCAGCATCGCACAGGAATCGAAGGACATCCCGACCTTGCGGAAGCTCGGTTTCTTCTCAGCTTATTCGGAGGGCTGGGCGCTTTACGCGGAGCAGCTTGCCGACGAGCTCGGCGTATACTCAAGCGAGCCGCTCGGTCGCGCCGGCTTCCTCCAGTCGTTCCTGTTCCGGGCAGCGCGACTGGTGGTCGATACGGGCCTTCATTCCAAGCGCTGGAGCCGCGAGCAGGCGACCGACTATCTCGTCAAGACGACCGGCTTTGCGCGGCCCCGCTCACAGCGCGAGGTGGAGCGTTACTGCACCCAAATCGGCCAGGCCTGCAGTTACAAGGTCGGCCATACGGCCTGGACCCGCGCGCGGGCGGACGCTCAAAAGGCGTTAGGCGCGAAGTTCGATCTCAAGCAGTTCCACGAAGTCCTGCGCGAGGGTGCAATGCCGCTTTCGATCCTTGAGCGGCGCATCAAGGAACGCTCGGTGATATCCTGATCGCTGATTTCGGGGTTTTCCCCAATTCGGTGCCATTTGCATGAACTTATGATGCCGCATCTGCGTTGTTTCTGGCCCATGACAACGAAGATGGTTTGACCTTGGGGAAGAAGATCCATGGACCCAGTAATCGCGGCGTTTCCGACGGCGGGTGCCCATTTGCCCGACGAAGATTCCGAGTTTGATCCCGAAATTGAATTGGCACGTTCGATCCGCAGACATTTCGGCGCGCTTGCGGACCTGCTGAATCGCTCGGCGGACTTGATCGGAGATATTCCTGACGGAAATCGGCTGCGCGCTGCAGCCGCGGCAGCAAAGCGGGGCAAGGCTTCGGCCGATCGCCTTTGTTTAAATATCGCCGAAGGAGCTGACCAGCCGGCAGCAATGCAGCGAAGAGCTTAGGCCTTCACGCGTTGCGCAAGTTGCTCGGCTAACTCCGCAATCTCTAGCCAACGGAGTTCAGCGGCCTCGATCTCCGCTCGATTCCGGGCAATGCGCTCAGTCAGCCTGGCAAAGCCATCGGGGTCTCTGGCATACAGGCCGGGATCCGACAGACGCGTTTCATCGGCTTCGACTTCGGCCTGAAGACACTCGATCTCCGCCGGCAAGCGGTCGTAATCGCGTTGGTCCTTGTACGTCAGCTTCTTGTTTCCCACGGCGGGCCGAGGTTCAGGTTGGGGCACTGACTGACCACCGGCTTTCGCCGGAGAACGCTGCGGCCGATGCGCCTCGTACCGCTTGCGCACCCAATCCTCATAGCCGCCGGCAACCACATCGATCTTGCCGGATCCATCGAGACCGAGCGTGATTGTCACCGTGCGGTCCAGGAAATCGCGATCGTGGCTAACGATCAGCACCGTCCCGTCATAATCGGCGATGACTTCTTGCAGTAGATCGAGCGTTTCGAGGTCGAGGTCGTTGGTTGGCTCGTCCAAGACGAGCAGGTTTGCAGCCCTTGCAAATTCCCTGGCAAGCAGCAGCCGCGACCGTTCGCCGCCCGACAGCGAGCCCACCGGTGCTTCGGTGAGGGAAGGATCGAACAGGAATTCCTTGAGATAGCCCTTGATATGCTTTTTCGAGCCGCGCACGTCGATCCAGTCGCCACCGTTCGCGAGCACGTCCTTCACTCTTTTCCCGGGTTCCATCAGCTTTCGCTGCTGGTCGATGACGATCCCCGAAAGCGTCTTCGCCTGCGTGACCTTTCCAATGTCAGGCGCGATCTCGCCCGTCAGAAGCTTCAGCAAGGTCGTCTTGCCAGCGCCATTGGGTCCAACGATTCCGATCCTGTCGCCACGCTGGATACGCAGCGAAAAATCGCGGATGATCGGCCGGTCGCCATAGGATTTGCTTACCTGATCGGCCTCGATCACCGTCTTGGAACGGACGTCGTCCTTGGCGAGTGCAAGCTTGGCCGAGCCCGTCGGACCCAGCATTGCGGCGCGCTGGGCGCGCATTTCGTGAAGCTTGGCTAGACGTCCTTGGTTACGCCGCCGGCGCGCGGTGACCCCGCGCTGCAGCCAGTGGAGCTCCAGCTTCAGCTTTGCATCGAGCTTCTCTGCTGCCCTCGCCTCTTCCTCATAAATCCGCTCGGTCCAGGCCTCGAAGCCTCCGAAGCCGATCTCGGCGCGGCGAAGATTGCCTCGGTCGAGCCAGATGCAGGAGCGCGTCAGCCGGGTGAGGAACGTCCGGTCGTGGCTGATGACGATGAAGGCGCCCGGGAAGCGCTTCAGCCATTCCTCGAGCCACTCGATTGCTGACAAATCAAGGTGGTTTGTCGGCTCGTCGAGCAGCAGCACGTCGGGCCCTTGGGCCAGGGCTCGAGCAATCGCCGCCCGCCGCCGTTCTCCCCCGCTTGCAGTCGCCGTCGGGCGCGACAGATCGATCCCCAGCTGGTCGGCAATGGCGGCCGCCTCATGGTTTTCGGGCGCGTCGCCGCCGTGCAGGACCCAATCCTGCAGGGTCTCGAACCCGTCCATTTTCGGATCCTGCTCAAGAAGCACAACATGGGTCCCCGGCACAATTGTTCGCTTGCCCTCGTCTGGATCCACCATGCCTGCCAAGCACTTGAGCAAGGTCGTCTTGCCGGCACCGTTGCGTCCGATCAGTGCGAGCCGGTCGCGTTCGCCGATGTAGAGGTCGAGGCCGCGGAACAGCCAACCTTCGCCCTGGATCAGTCCCAGGTCTTCGTAACTGAGGATCGGCGCAGCCATGGGCCGCGCTTAGAAGAGCCTCAGCTTGTCCTCAATGCGGCTGGGCCGCTTTTTGCGCTGCGACCATCGCTGCGATCTCGTCGAGCAGCTGATGGGCGTCGTAGACGATTCCATCCTTCACCACATATTTGATTCCGCCGACGTGATGGATCTGTCCGTCCTGCTCCAGTCGGTCGAAGCCTGTGCCGTACAAGGTCTTGAGGTTCTGGAGCGGGTTCTCCGGCGCAATCACCAGGTCCGCGAGCTTGCCGGGCTCGACCAGCCCGACCGGCGGCTCGATGCCTTTGGGCCGGTACAATTCCTGCGCGCCGTTCCAGGTCGCCGCCGTGATCATCTCCAATGGGCTGAATCCAGCCTCCTGAAGCATCTCCAGTTCGCCGATGTAGGAAAAGCCCCACGTCTGATAGATGAAACCGGGGTCCGAGCCGGCGGTCACCAGCCCGCCCAGGTTCTTGTAATCGTTCATCAGCCGCATGTAGGGCACATAGAAGCGCCGCCACTTGATCTCGCGCGCGGTGGTCCAGTCGTACCAATAGGAACCGTGATGCTCGCGGTTCGCAGCATAGAAGCTCATCAGAGATGGCAGAACGTATTTAGCGTTCCAGTCGGCATTCCGCGCGCGCATGAGGTCGCGGGAGGCCGAATAAATGTTGAACGTCGGGTTGAAGACCACGCCATGGTCCAGCTGCTCGCGCAGGTAGGCGTTCCATTCGGGACCGCCCGGCTCGACGATCTGGTCGGCAAGGTCCGCGAAATCTCCGAACCGCGACTGCTCGTTCAGATAATTATAATCGCTCGACACGGTTTGGACCCGGTGGTCCTTCAACAGCGCTTCGAAATGACCGTAGAAATGGGTGACGGTGCCGAGACCGGCGCGCCCCGCGTCCAATGCATTGAACCGCGCCACGCCGGGCTGCGACAGATGGGCGATCGTGCCGAGGTGCAGCTTGCGCGCCTCGTCGATCGCGGCCTTGGTCGCTTCCGGCGGCTCCATGTTGAAGAATTTGACTCCGTCGAAGCCGGTCTTGGCCGCCCAGCGTACCCACGCGCGCGCCTGATCCGGTGTCCTTACGTCTCCATTCGGCCAGGCGTCTCCGAGGACCGCATAGGTGACGAGCCTAGGTGCGACGATCGTATTGTCGGCGCTGCGCTTGCGATCCGACAGGGTCTGCGCGACGTCCCCGAAATAGAAGGGCACTCCGCGAACCGTCGTCACTCCATGGGCCAGCCACAACTTGTACCCGTAGGAAGCATTCGGCGCCTTGCGCGGATCCCCGTTGTGGCCGTGCGTATCGATGAAGCCTGGCATCACCCACATGCCGGTGGCGTCGATCTCCCGATCAGCGTCGAGCGGCGGCCGGTTCAGCTTCATGGCGACGCCGGGAGTTCCCGCGGGCTCGACGGCAGCGATACGATTGCCCTCGACGATGATGTCCATCGGCCCGATCGGCGGCGAACCATCGCCCTTGATGACCATTGCCCCGCGGATCACCAATTTGCGAAACGGTCCCTGGCCTTCGCCGGCCTGACGCGGAGGTACCTGCTCCATGCGCGCAGCGGGTTGCGCGGCGGCCGGACTCGTGGATGTCGACAACGACGCCGCCAGCAGCGTCAGAATTGAAAACAGACGCATCCTTTTCCGATCTCCGAGCACGATGAACGGCGTACAACTGCAGCATTCATAGCCTATTCAATGCTTCATGATACAAGCCGCCGTGAACAAAAGAGTCGGCGATGAGACAGTTGCGTATTCCTCTACTTATTGCCGCGCTGTTGGGCGGCCTGACCAGCGCTCCGGCGCTGGCTGATCCGCCACGCGATGCAGACAGGGCGTTTGAAGCGAAGCGACAGGGACGGTCAATGCCGCTGCCTCAGCTCGAGCGCCGGGTCATGCCCATGATGGGTGGCGCGGATTACCTTGGCCCTGAAATGAACGGCGACACCTACCGATTCAAGTTCATGCAGAACGGGCGTGTCATCTGGGTCGACGTCGATGGCCAGGGCCGCGTCGTGCGCAAATCGCACGACAAGTAATCGCTGCCGATTGACTTTTCAGTACTGCCTCCCAGTTGTTCCGGATAAGCAACTTCTCGTCGCAACGCGGGTTGACGGCGCGAAGATGAACCGCTCCGGGGAGCATTGAATGCGCGTTTTGATCGTCGAAGACGAACCCAATCTCGGGAGGCAGCTGCGCTCGACGCTTGAAGGGGCGGGCTATGCCGTGGACCTCGCGACCGATGGCGAGGACGGCCATTACCTGGGATCCACCGAAAACTACGACGCGGTGATCCTCGACCTCGGTTTGCCCGAAGTCGATGGCCTGACCGTGCTCGATCGATGGCGGAAGGAAGGGCGCAAAATGCCCGTCCTCGTCCTGACCGCTCGCGACAGTTGGTCCGACAAGGTTGCCGGCCTCGACGCAGGGGCCGACGATTATCTCGCCAAGCCCTTCCAAACTGAGGAACTGATCGCTCGACTGCGGGCACTTATTCGCCGCTCGTCGGGGAATGCATCGAGCGAGCTCAACGCCGGCGACATCCGTCTCGACACCCGTTCGGGCAAGGTCACCAAGGCGGGCGAGCCCGTGAAGCTCACCGCGCAGGAATATAAGCTGCTGTCCTATCTCATGCACCATAAGGGCAAGGTGGTCAGCCGGACCGAGCTCATCGAACATATCTACGACCAGGATTTCGACCGCGATTCCAACACGATCGAGGTTTTCGTCACGCGCATCCGAAAGAAGCTCGGAGCGGACGTGATCACGACCATTCGCGGCCTCGGCTACAGCCTGGAGGAAAGCGTCAGTTGAACCTCGAAGGCGCCGCGGCTCCCGCCGCGGAGGCGGACGAGCGTCAAGCGCGAAAGCCTCGCGGTCACCGGCGGCGCACAGGGTCCTTAAATCGACGCATGATCGGCGTCGCAGCGCTGTGGATCGCGGCGCTGCTGCTCCTGGGCGCGGTGGCGCTCGACCGGGTGTTGACCCGATCCATCGTCGACAGCTTCGACAACCAGCTGGTCTTCATCTTGAATTCGATGATCGCCTCATCGGAGATCGGGCCCGACGGCGAGGTCCGCTTCAACCGACCGCCCGCCGACCAGCGGTTCGTGGAGCCCTATTCGGGACTGTATTTCCAGATCAGCGGCGCGGGCGCGGAGACATTCCCATCGAGATCCTTGTGGGATCGCCGCCTGCGGGTCGTCGAGGCCCATGCCGACGTCAAGCCGCATCTCTATGACAGCAATGAATTCTCGACCCACGACAATTCCGAGCCGCTGCGCATCGCAGAACGCGATGCGATCCTGCCAGGGTCGCAGGTCCGTTGGCGGTTTCAGATCGCGCAATCGCGCGAAACGATCGATGACCAGATCCGAAGGCTTCGCTCCACGCTGATCTGGAGCTTTTCGGCGCTCGGTGTCGGCTTGCTGGTTCTCGCCGCGCTGCAGACCTTTTACGGACTCTGGCCCTTGAGACGCGTGCAGCGCGAGGTTTCATCAATCCGGTCGGGCGAGAAAACGCGCATCGGTCAGGATTTCCCGACCGAGATTCGGCCGCTTACAGAGGAGATCAACCAGCTCCTCGCCCATAGCGAAGCACAGGCCGAGGAGGCGCGGCGCCACGCGGGCAACCTTGCGCACGCGCTCAAGACTCCGCTTACGGTGATCACCAATGCCGCAACGGCTCGGGCTCCGGATCTTGCCGATACGGTCTGTCGCGAGGCTCTCGTGATGCGTCGGCAGGTCGATCATCATCTCGCGCGCGCCCGGGCGATTGGAAGGCGTTCTGCCGCGCAGTCGCGCGCGATCGTTTGGGAAAGCCTGGAAGCAGTTCAACGCGCTGTCGACCGTCTGCACGAAGGCGTGACCGTCGACATTGCCGGCAGCCATCAGGCGCAGGTGCGCGTCGAGCGCCAGGATCTCGATGAAATGCTCGGTAACCTCGTCGAGAATGCCGCCAAATATGGCGGCGGCCGAGTGTTCGTGACGGTCGAGCCCAAACGGGAGACGGTCGATATTCTCGTCGAAGACGATGGTCCCGGGATTCCCGAGGCGCGCCGCGGCGAATTGTTCAAGCGCGGTGCGCGGCTCGACACGACGGGCAAGCCGGGAACCGGCCTTGGCCTGGCGATCGTGCGCGACGTTGCCGAAATCTACGGCGGCTCGATCCACCTTGAGGAGAGCGAGGATCTAGGCGGGCTGCTGGCGCGTCTCAGTCTGCCCTCGGGCTGACGGAGCAGCCCCTTCGTCGAACGACCTTTTGACTCCCCTCCCACCCATGTGCATTTATTGTGGTACTTTCCGGGAGGGATAAATTGACGATGAAGATCAAAGTCTTAGCGCTGACCGCAGCAAGCCTGCTCGCGATGGCGCCGGCCACGCCGGGAGCCGCCAAGCCGGTTTACGGAACCTGGGGGTATGACGCGACGGCGATGAATCCCGCGGTAAAGCCGGGCGATGATTTCTTCGATTATGTGAATGGGACGTGGGCGAAGCGCACCCCCATCGCCGCCGACCGCACCTTCGTCGGCATCGACAGCGTGCTCAATGACCAAATCGAGAAAGACGTTCGAGCGGTTATCGAGGACCAGGCGAAGGATCCGAGCGGCAATGGACGGCTCGGCCAGCAAATCGGCGATCTTTATGCGAGCTGGATGGATGAGGCGACGGTCGAGAAGCTCGGCACCCAGCCGCTGCAGCCTTATCTGAAGCGCATTGCCGACGCGAAGACGCGTGGCGACCTCGTCGACCTGTTTGCCGAGCCGGGCTTCGACTCTCCGGTCGGAGTGTTCATCATTCCGGACTTCAAGACACCCTCTCGGTATGCAGTCTATGCTTCGCAGAGTGGGCTGGGGATGCCGAACCGCGACTATTATCTGCTCAAGGGCGAGAAGTACGAAGCCTTCCGAAAGGCCTATCGAGACTATATTGTCCGCATTCAGAAGTTAGCCGGCATTCCTGATGCGGAAGCGAAGGCTGACCGGATCATCGCGCTGGAAACCCAGATCGCAAAGATCCACTGGACTCCAGAGCAGAGCCGTGACGTCGAGAAAATCTACAATCCGATGACCCGCGCGCAGTTGCGCGCCTTTACGCCGCAACTCCAATGGGACCGCGCCCTGGCCAAGCTGGGGCTGGCGAAAGTCGATAAGGTGGTTGTCGCCGAAAAGTCGGCCGTTCAGGCCGAGGGACGGCTATTTGCTACGGCGCCATTTCAGACCTGGAAGGATTGGACTGCGTTCCACTTCATCAGCTCGAATGCGCAATATCTGCCGAAGGCCTTGGACGACGCCAAATTCGATTTCTATTCGAAGACATTGCGCGACGTTCCAAAGCAACGCGACCGCTGGAAGCGCGGCGTCGACCTGGTAAATGGCGCCGTCGGGGAGGGCGTCGGGCAAATCTACGTCCAGCGCCACTATCCGCCGGAAAGCGATCGGCAGATGCACGAGCTGATCGACAACATCCTTGCGGCATTGAAGGAGAAAATTTCGAACAACAGCTGGATGGATGCACCGACCAAGGCGCGCGCGCTCGAAAAGCTGGCGACGTTCGACCCGCGCATTGGCCACCCGGTCAAGTATATCGATTATTCGTCGCTGGTGGTGAAGCGCGACGACCTGCTGGGCAACGCAATCCGTTCGGACAAGTTCGATTGGGACCTGCTGCTGTCCCGCTTTCCAAAGCCGGTCGATCGCACCCTTTGGGACATGCTGCCCCAGACCAACAATGCTTATTACGATCCGACGCAGAACCAGATCACCTTCCCGGCGGCGATCCTGCAACCGCCCTATTTCGATCCCAAGGCGGACCCGGCCTCGAACTATGGCAGCATCGGCGCGACCATCGGTCACGAGATCGGACATGGATTCGACGACCAGGGCCGGAAGTTCGATTCCAAGGGGCGCCTGACGGATTGGTGGACTGCCTCAACGGCGAAGCTTTACACGGCTCATGCCGACAAGCTGGTCGCGCAATATAATGGCTATGAACCGATCCCCGGGGTGCACATCAAGGGCCAGCTGACCCTGGGCGAGAACCTGGGCGATCTGGGCGGTCTCGAAGTCGCTTATTCGGCGTATCGCAAATATGTCGCACAGCACGGGGAGCCGCCGGTCATTGACGGTCTTACCGGCGACCAGCGCTTCTTCATTGCCTACGGCTACAGCTGGGAGACCAAGCAGCGCGAAGGAGCACTGCGAGCGCAGCTGCTCACCAATGAGCACAGCCCGGCCAAGTATCGCGTGAATGGCGTCGTTCGAAATGTCGACGCCTGGTACAAGGCGTTCAACGTTCAGCCGGGCGACAAGATGTACCTGCCTCCGGAACAGCGCGTCCACGTCTGGTAGCCGACGTTGCAAGCGCCGGGCGGCTCGCCGGTCGCCCGGACCCATCTGTTCGTCGAAAATTCTTGCCTTTTGATAGGGATATGGGGCATCTGCGCCACATTCTACCGGAGGGGTAAAAATCCATGCGTTTCAAGATCTTGACGCTCGCCGGCGCGAGCCTTCTGGCCGTCGCGATGCCATTGGCCGCCAATGCCGCCAAGCCTGTTTATGGTGACTGGGGGTACGAGCCGTCCGCGATGGACAAGTCGGTGAAGCCCGGCGACGATTTCTGGGCTTTCGTCAACGGCTCTTGGGACAAGAAAACCCAGATCGCCGCCGACCGCGCGTCCGCCGGGCCTTTCGTCGCCTTGTCGGACCAGGCCGAAAAGGACGTCCACCAGATCGTCGAGCAGCTTGGCAATGACCCGAACCGCGACCTGCTCGGCCAGCAGATCGGCGACTTTTATTCGAGCTTCATGGATACGGCCGCAATCGAGGCCGCAGGAACGGCTCCGCTGAAGCCCTATCTTGCCGAGATCAACGGCGCAAAGACCCGCGCGCAGATCCTCTCGCTGTTCATCAAGCCCGGCTTCGCAAGCCCGGTCGAAGTGGGGATCGGTCCGAACTTCAAGAACCCGGACGTCTACACCGTGTTCGCCGGCCAGGCGCGGCTCGGAATGCCCAGCCGCGAATATTATCTCGAAGACAATGCGAAGATGAAGGCGCACCGCGCGGCATATCGCGACTACATCATTACGGTTCAGAAGCTGGCCGGCCTGCCGGGCGGCGAAGCCGCAGCGGAACGCATCATCGCGCTCGAGACCGAGCTGTCGAAGGTGCAGTGGAAGGCCGCCGACCGGCGCGACATCGACAAGATCTACAATCCGATGAGCCGCGCGCAGCTGATCAAGCTCGCGCCCCAGTTCGATTGGAATGCGTCACTTGCGAAGGCCGGTCTTGGCAATGCCAAGATGGTCATTGTCACGGAGCCTTCGGCCGTGGCCGGTGCGGGCAAGATCCTCGCGTCGACTCCGCTTTCGACGTGGAAGGAGTGGCTCGCATTCCGCTTCGTTTCGGATCACGCGAGCGTGCTTCCCAAGGCGATCGATGACGCGCGCTTCGCTTTCTATTCGAAGGAGCTGTCGGGCGTTCAACAGCAGCGCGAGCGCTGGAAGCGCGGCGTCGCAGCCGTGAACGGCGCGCTCGGCGAGGGCGTCGGCCAGATGTACGTGAAGGCCCACTATCCCGCGGAGTCCGAGCGGCAGATGAAGGAGCTGATCGGCAACCTCGAGGATGCCTATCGCGAGCGAATCGGCAGCAACAAGTGGATGGACGACGCGACCCGCAAGGCTGCGCTCGAGAAGCTCGCTGCATTCGAGCCGCGCATCGGCCATCCGGTGAAGTATATCGATTATTCGTCGATGAAGGTCGTAAAGGGCGATCCGCTCGGCAATGCGATGCGCTCTGCCGAGTTCGACTGGAAGCTCGACCTCAAGCGCTTCCCGAAGCCGGTCGATCGCACCCTGTGGGGCATGTTCCCGCAGACGATCAACGCCTATTATAACCCGCTGGCCAACCAGATCACCTTCCCGGCCGCGATCCTTCAGCCCCCGTTCTTCGATCCGAACGCCGACGCGGCCGCCAATTATGGCGCGATCGGCGCGGTGATCGGCCACGAAATGGGCCATGGGTTCGATAATGAGGGAAGCAAGTTCGATCCGGTCGGAAAACTTCGGAACTGGTGGTCTCCCGAGGCGGCCAAATCCTTCGCAGCGAAGACCGATGCGCTCGTGGCGCAGTACAATGGCTTCAAGCCGTTCCCGGATCTCGCGGTCAATGGCAAACTGACGCTCGGCGAGAATATCGGCGACCTGTCTGGTGTCGAGGCGGCCTATGCCGCGTACAAGAAGTACACCGCCAAACACGGCGAATCGCCGGTGATCGACGGCCTGACCGGCGATCAGCGCTTCTTCATTGCCTACGCCCAGGCGTGGCAGGAAAAGCAGCGTGAGGATGCCGAGCGGCAGCAGGTCATCACCAATGAGCACAGCCCGGGCAAGTATCGCGTGAACGGCGTCGTCCGGAACGTCGACGCCTGGTACAAGGCGTTCAACGTCCAGCCGGGCGACAAGCTCTATCTGCCGCCGGAGCAGCGGGTTCACATCTGGTGATTTGGCGTGTCCGGTGAGCGGCTTTGAAAAACGGCGCTGTCCCCGCTAGGGGCAGCGCCGTGGTCGCAACAATACATCCCTTTACAACCCAGCGCGCTCCATCGCTGGAAGCGATGATGGCGCTCGTCGCGAGCGACATGAATGGCGTGAATGCCGTCATTCTTGAACGGATGCAGAGCAACGTCGCGCTGATTCCCGAACTCGCAGGTCATTTGATCGCGGGGGGCGGCAAGCGTATGCGCCCGATGCTTACGCTCGCTAGCGGCAGCCTGCTTGGTTACCCCGGCACGCGCCACCACAAGCTCGCGGCGGCGGTCGAGTTCATCCACACCGCGACTTTGCTCCACGACGATGTCGTCGACGGGTCGGGCATGCGTCGGGGCAAGCAGACCGCGAACCTTATTTGGGGCAATCCGGCAAGCGTCCTGGTCGGCGATTTCCTCTTTTCCCGGGCTTTCGAACTGATGGTCGAGGATGGAATCCTGAAGGTCCTTCGCATTCTCAGCCATGCTTCGGCCGTGATCGCCGAAGGTGAAGTCGATCAGCTCACCGCGCAGCGGCGGATCGAGACTGATGAGGAGCATTATCTCGAAATCATCAGCGCGAAGACGGCCGCCCTTTTTGCTGCCGCCTGCCGAGTTTCGCCGGTCGTCGCAGAGGCCAGCGAAGACGCAGAGCTCGCGCTGGAATGCTATGGCAAGAACCTCGGCATCGCCTTTCAGTTGACCGACGACGTGATCGATTATGCCTCCGATGTGGAGACAATGGGCAAGGGCGTCGGCGACGATTTCCGCGACGGAAAAATGACTCTGCCGGTCATCCTGTCCTACTCTCGTGGCAGCGATGACGACCGCGCCTTCTGGCGTGCCGCAATCGGTGGCGAGCGAGTGTCCGACGCGGACCTCGCCCACGCCATCGATCTGCTTCGCAGGACGGATGCGCTGGCCGACACGATCGAACGTGCGCGGCAGTACGGCCGCCGGGCGATTGATGCGCTTGCGATCTTCCCGGCGAGCAAGGCAAAGGCTTCGTTGATCGAGGCTGCCGAATTCGCCGTTGCACGCGCCTTTTAAGGCGGTCAACAAGCCGCTGGCGCTCGACCTCTTTCCTGCTACCAATCCGGCCCTTTGAATGGTTGGAGAGCAATCGATGCGTCTGTTGCTGGGATTGGCGCTTGTATCTGTCTGGGTTTCGCCCGCAGCAGCACTGACGCTGCATCAATATTCGAATCTTGCGCTTTCGAGCGCCGGCGATCGCATCGCTGCCGTCGAGAGTGACTCCGAACCCAACGCATCGGAAAAGCCCGCCGAGCGCGTCGTCGTCCGCGACAGCAGGACGGGCAACGTGATTGCCGCGATGCCGACCTGCACGGGATGCAGATATTCGGGTCTCGCATTCGCGCCTGACGGGCGGCTGCTCGCGGTCATGAAGGACAAGGACAGCACGCGGCTGCTCCTGTTCGCGAATGGGCAGACGTCCACGCTCGCCTCGTTCAAGGGAATTGCCCAAGCCCCTAGCTTTTCTCCCGATGGAGCCACCATCGCGGTGCTCGCGACATTCCATGCACGCAAGGAGGCTGGTGCCACCCAGGCCGGCGTTCGGCAGGTCGGCGAAATCGGCGAAGAGAATGACGAACAGCGCATTGCGGTGGTCCCGATCGCGGGCGGCGAGCTTCGCCCCGTGACGCCCGCCGACCGCTATTTCTACGAATATGACTGGACGCCCGACGGTCGCGGCTTCGTGACGACGAGCGCGCAGGGCAATGGCGACAACAATTGGTGGATCGCGACCATTGACCATGTCGATCTCGCGAGCGGCGCGCTAACGCGGCTTGCCGCGCCAAAGGCACAGGTCAATTTCCCGCGCGTGTCTCCCGATGGACGGACTGTCGCCTTCATCAGCGGCCTGATGAGCGACTTCGGATCGGTCGGAGGAGATGTTTACACGGTCCCCATCGGGGGCGGCGCGACGACGGATGTGACTCCGGGCTATCGCGGTACTTTCACGTCGCTCACGTGGGACAAGAATGGCCTCACCGGCTCTGCGCTGGTGGGCGATCAGATGAAGATCGTTCCGATCGACCCGGTGCGCGGTCCGCAGGCGGCGCTGTGGAGCAATGCGGTGACAATTTCATCGGGCGATGCAAAATTCGCTCGCTCGGCGGACGCGCGAACATATGCGACGGTCGTGCAGGATTTCGAGCACGCGCCGGCGATCTACGCCGGTTCGGCTGCCGGCCTGCACAAGGTCACTCGTGACAACGATGCCTGGCAACCCATCGTCCAGGAAAAAAGCGTCACCTGGACGAATCAAGGCTTCACAGCCCAGGGTTGGCTTCTCGTGCCGCGCAACGCGCCTGCGAGCGAGGGACCGATGATCGTGAACGTCCACGGCGGGCCGTCGGCCGCGTCGACTCCGACCTTCGTATGGGAGAGCTGGCGCGCCGATCTCGCCAATGCCGGATACTATCAGTTCTTGCCGAACCCGCGCGGCAGCTACGGCCAGGGCGAGGCATTCACCCGCGCCAACATGCGCGATTTTGGCGGTGGCGACCTGCGAGACATTCTCGCCGGGATCGACGCGGTCGAGAAGATCGCTCCGGTCGATGACTCGCGACTTGGATTGATCGGTCACAGCTACGGCGGGTTCATGTCGATGTGGACCAACACGCAGACGAACCGCTTCAAGGCGATCGTCGCCGGTGCCGGCCTCTCCAACTGGATCAGCTATTACGGCACGAACGGCATCGACCAGTGGATGATCCCGTTCCTGGGCAAGACGGTTTACGAAGATCCAGCACCCTATTGGGCGATGTCAGCAATACGCACGATCAAGAATGCACATACACCGACGTTCATTTATGTCGGGGAGCGCGACATCGAGGTGCCGCCGACGCAGTCGATTGAATATTGGCACGCCCTCAAGGCGATGAACGTGCCGGCCAGTCTCGTCATCTATCCGGATGAAGGCCACAGCATCCGTGCGCCGGAGCATATGCTGGACATCCGCAAGCGCACAGTGGCGTGGTTCGACCATTACCTTGGACGTTCAGAGACCAAGCCGGCGCCTTGATCGAGATTCGCAGGCCTATTGAATCTTTCCGAGCTTCGCGAACATCATGCCGATGAAGATTACTACGGCTAAGCCCATCACAGGCGCGATGATTTCGTGCACTCGGGGCCTTCGCACGAACAAAGCGATCAACGTCATCGCCAGGAAGAACAGGAAGAACCCGAGGCCTGCCGTGCTGTTCTCGATGTGACGTTCAAGGAGCCAGTCCTTGAGGAACCCGAAAACGACGAACAACAGACCGAACGAGAAAAAGGGGCCCGCCTCCCGGTAGTAATGGGCCCGAAGGTCTATTGGCTCATCAGGCTCGGCGTTCGGAAGAAGAAGCGCAGCACCCATGAACATCATGACCGTCTGCAGCAGCACAATACTGAACGCCGTGAAGTCCCAGTTCTGGCGATTGGCGAGCCCGAAACTAGCCCACCAGAAATGAATTGCCAGCAAGAGCATGACGGCGGACCAGATGAGCGGCGGCGCGTAGAGCTTCACGGACGCCCTGGCGATGAGAAGGGTTCGATAGCCCTGCAGGATCTCGGCGATCGCAAGACCGAGGATGATCGAAAGCAGGACCGAAAGATAGGCGAACGCGTCGCTCATCAACCCCCCGTTATCTGTCGCAGAGGTCTCACATCTGCCATTCAGCCGCAATGACGAAGCCGGAGAACCTCCCGATCCTGGCGGTACTGCCTGAGCTTCTTGCAGCCTTGCGCGATCAAACGCGCGCGCTCCTCATCGCGCCTCCGGGAGCCGGCAAGACAACCAAGGTCGCTCCCACGCTGCTCGGCGAAAGTTGGTGCAACGGCCAGGTGCTGCTGCTGGTCCCACGCCGGCTCGCCGCGCGGGCCGCGGCGGAGTTCATGGCGTCGGAATTGGGCGAAAAGCCGGGCCAGACAATCGGCTATGCAACCCGCCTCGACAGCAAGGCAGGAAAAGAAACGCGCATCGTCGCGATGACTCACGGCGTGTTCCTCGCGCTAATCCAGGCCGATCCGGAACTGTCAGGCGTTTCTGCGGTGCTCTTCGACGAAGTGCATGAGCGAAGTTTAGACAATGACCTCGCGCTAGCGCTCGCACTTGATGCGGCGAATGCATTTCGCAGCGACATGAGGCTGGTGGCGATGTCGGCGACATTGGATGTCGACCGTTTCCAGCAATTGCTGAACAATCCCCCGACGATCACCAGTGAGGGGAAGAGCTTTCCGCTCTCCGTGCTTCATATTGGAAGGGATCCGCGGGGGCGGATCGAACAACAGATGGCATTAGCGATCCGGAGCGCGCTTGGTGAGCATGACGGTTCGCTGCTCGCATTCTTGCCAGGCGTCGCGGAGATCCAGCGAACCGCGGACGAAATGGGCAACCTTCCCTCCGACGTCGAAGTCCACAAGCTGCACGGCACAATCGAGCCGGCCATGCAGCGCAAGGCGCTTGCCGCACCCCCCGCGGGGAAGCGGAAGTTGGTCCTTGCCACCAGCATTGCCGAAACCAGTGTCACACTCGTCGACGTCCGGATCGTCGTCGACAGCGGCCTTGCCCGCCGTCCGCGATACGACAGGGGCGCAGGCCTCACGCGGCTAGTCACCGAGCGCGCAAGCCGAGCGGCAGTGACGCAGCGCGCGGGCCGTGCGGCTCGCGAGGCGCCCGGCGTCGCCATCCGGCTGTGGGAAGAAGCAGCATCCTCATCTCTTCCCGCTCACGATCCGCCGGAGATCCTCGAGGCGGACCTGTCCAGCCTGCTCCTGACCTGCTTGTTGTGGGGCGAAACCGACCCTCGGCGGCTGCCATTTCTCACGCCGCCGGCGGATGCCGCCCTGGACGAGGCCCGGACGCGACTGAGCTCGATCGGCGCAATCGATGCCGAGGGACGAGTGACCGATCATGGACGAGCCATCGCGCGATTGCCACTCGAACCGCGGCTCGCCCACATGTTGCTTGAAGCACGCCGGCGCGGCTTTGCCGCTGCAGCGACCGACGTCGCGATGTTGGTCACCGAGCGCGGCCTCGGCGGCAACGATCCCGACCTTGAATCGCGCTGGCGCCGGTGGAGATCGGACAAATCCACGCGGGCCCAGGCCGCCCGGGACCTGGCGGCCGGCTGGCGCCGGCGCCTGGACGCCGGTTCGGAGGCGATTGACGAGCGGGACCTCGCACGATCCCTCGCCCTCGCCTTTCCCGATCGGGTGTCGCGTCGCAGAGATGCGTCGGGTGAATCCTGGCAATCGGTTGGGGGTCGCGGATTTCGCCTCGATCCCGCGTCACCCCTCGCGAGCAGTCAATGGCTTGCAGTTGGTGAGGTGGCCGGACACGCGTCCGGTGCCCGCATCCTTTCCGCCGCGGCAATCCATGAAGAAGCTGTAATCGAACTCTTCAGCGATCAAATCGCCATGCGTCACGATGGAGATTTCGATCCTGTGACAGGCTCGGTCACCCCGACGCGAAGTCGCCGTCTCGGCGCAATCCGGCTTTCGAGCGGACCGGATCCGAGGCCGGACCAGCCGGCGATCGAGCGCGCTCTTTTGGAGGGAGTGTTGCAGCATGGCCTGGATCTGCTCCGCTGGGACGATCGTGCGGTGCAACTGCGCGACCGCGCACGCTTCGCCCATCGATTTGACAGGTCGATCGAGCCGCTCGCCGATGAGCTTTTGATTGAGCGCGCGGACGAATGGCTCGCGCCGCTTCTCGTCGGCAAGAGACGTCTCAGTGATATCGCGCAGGCGGCACTGAACGCAGCGCTGGAAAGGCTGATCGGCTATGACGGCCTCCGAAAACTCGACAGGCTCGCCCCGGCCGAATTTGTGACCCCCGCTGGAAGCAGCCACTCGATCGATTATTCGTCACCCGCCGGCCCCACCGTCGAAGTCCGCGCCCAGGCCTTGTTCGGGCTGGCATCGCATCCGAGCATCGCCAATGGTCAGGTCCCGCTGATCCTCGCAATCACCTCCCCTGCCGGCCGCCCGATCCAGACGACGAAAGACCTGCCCGGTTTCTGGGCAGGAAGCTGGCGCGACGTCGCCAAGGAAATGCGCGGGCGTTATCCGAGGCACCCGTGGCCCGATGATCCCGCCTCGGCAGCGCCGACGCTGAGGAGCAAGCGCGCGTCCTAGGTTCCGCTACCGACCGGAATCATCAAGTGCGCGTACGGTGTCCCAGACCACATCACATAAGGCACCGACGTATCGGGTTTTGCTCCTGCCGGATGTCCCTGGAGAATGTCCTTGGAACCGACAACCATGATGTGCGGCGGCGTCTTGACCCAATTGTTCTCAGCGGTCGGCTTGGTGGCGTAGGGATCAGTGTTGCTGGCATCAGTGCCGCCTTCCAGCATGTACATCAGGCCGACGACATTCGGCGGTGGCGGCTTGTGGCCAAGCCATGCCTCCACCCATTTGCCGGCGTTGGCATCGAAGCACATCGGATCCGGTCCGGGAGTAGCCGGACTGTCAGGCATGCAGGTCCACCCGTTGGTACCCTTGCGAATGGTCTGCATCGCACCGCTCGCATCGACCGTGACAATCGAGGCCTGCGACGCGATCGAGGCGGGCGCTGCGGACTGGGCGCTTGCGGTCGGATTGCTGTTATTCGCCGCAACGGCGTTCGCCATCGATGCGCCGGCCTCGTTGGATTGGCCGTTCGCCTGGCCAGCATTATTGCAGGCCGTGACTGCGGTCATCGATCCCGCCAACAGCAGCATGCTGCCTATTCTGAATGTCATGGGTCCCTCCTCTGGCGCTCCGGAAGGACGGACGATCTAGCACAACAACCTTGCTGGCGCACATGAAACCAAACTTGATTCTGAGGCCGCTCTGTGCCACCTCGCGCCCATGACCATTGCCCGCATCTCCGAGCTCGAGCGCAAGACGACCCAGTCCGGAAAGGCGAACGCCGGGCGCTGGCTGTTGGAATTCGAACGGCGGGAGCCACTTCGTCCTGACCCGCTGACGGGATGGAACGGTTCGGGCGACACCAATCCCCAGGTCCGGATAATTTTTGAGACGAGCGAAGCCGCGGTCGCTTACTGCGACAAGCATGGGCTTCA
>Ga0157374_10001702_pt1 | contig 18436 bp, 15 predicted proteins | sample M25metaG_FD_115308 | JGI IMG/M metagenome (GOLD analysis project Ga0157374, IMG submission 115308) | Miscanthus rhizosphere microbial communities from Kellogg Biological Station, Michigan, USA - M2-5 metaG | ecosystem: Host-associated > Plants > Roots > Rhizosphere > Soil | place: USA: Michigan...
CAAGGGCATGAGGTACTCGCAGACACATCGAGCAATCAGACTCGCATCACCTTCCCCAATCTGAGTCCCGCTGAAATAGAGCGGCAACGCCAACTTTTATTACATCCAGTCCACCCGGACTCAACACTTCAGCCGGAAATTTTTTCCCTGGAAGATTGCAATTTGATTGGCTTTTAAACCCATCATCAATATCAATTGACGTTGACTTTTTCCTTCCGAAAGCGCTCCCCCAGAAACCGCACGGCCGCAATGGTGCCCGTACCCTTTACAACCGGACTCAGGGTAACTTCGGCCCGGTGGATATTGGCGATTTCCTTGACGATGGAGAGTCCCAGGCCACTGCCTTCCGGCCCATCCGAAGAAACCCGGTAAAAGCGCTCAAATACCTGTTCTTTTTCGCTTTCGGGAATACCGGGACCGTTATCCTCCACGCTAAAACGAATCAACCCAGCCTCATCCCGATTCAGGGAGACGGTCACTTTACCGTTGCGCGGTGTGTAGCGGATGGCGTTCTCAATCAGGTTCGCCATCATTTCCCGTAAGCTAACGATATCACCGGAAAGCTCAAAGTGGCTGACACCCTGCTCAAACCCCAGATCGATCTGCTTGGCGATGGCCTGCGGCACCAGATCCGAGGTGGTCTTTCTGGCCAGGGCCACTAAATCGACCATACCGATTTCCCCGGAAGAGGTAGAGGATAAGCGATGCTCATGCCGCGCCAGCACCAGGAGCTGTTTAATCAGGTGCTTGATGCGCTGGGCGCTGGTATGGATCTGGGTAATGGCGTGATAGTTCCGATCCTCCGGGCTGGTTTGACGAAGAATAAGTTCGGCCTGGGTTTTCAGTCCGGCGATCGGAGTACGCAACTGGTGCGCCGCATTCGCGATAAACCGTTGCTGGATATCCCGGTCCGCCGCAACCCGTACCAATAAATCATTCAAGGCTTGCAGCAATGGCCGGATTTCCATCGGGGCCGCATCTTCCTTCAGCAGATGCAGTTCTTGGGGCGTGCGCTCCGCTACGGCTTGCCGTACCTTATCCAGGGACAAAAGCCCGCGCTTGACCCCAAACCAGATAATGCCGCCCGCCATCAAAATCATGAAAAATTGCGGAGCCACAATCGCCATAAAGATATCCCCGGCCAACTCCTCACGCTCCTTCAAGGTTTCCGCCACTTGAACCACAAAGCCTGGACCTATTTGGTTCTTCTCATCCATATGCAAGCGCAATGTCGCCAGACGAACCTGTTGGTGATGGATCTCGGCATCCTGAAAGCGAATCGTTTTAGGGGAAGGCACAGGCGCCGGAAACTGGGAATCTCCGGAAATCAACCGGCCATGCGGTGATAAAACCTGATAGTACAATTTGAATCGGGTAGCGTGTCCCAGGCTGTCTTCCTCCAGCAGCTCCTTAGCCGCCGGCGGCAAGTCGATTTCCAGCTGGCCGCTTTTTTGCAGGTATAAGCGACTGGCAATCGCCCTGGCGGTATCTTCCAAGGAATCATCATAGGCGCCGTTGGCGAAATTGATGGCCAGGAAGTAGGTAATGCAACTTCCCAAAATCCACAGGGACAGGCTGGGAATTAAAAGCCATAACAGCAATTTAGCCCGCAATGAAGTGACTTTAAACGCCATACTCCCCATCCTCAGCCTTTTCTACCAGATAACCCAGCCCCCGAATGGTGCGAATATTCAGCCCGGCATGCTCCAGCTTTTTCCGCAGGCGATGGATATAGACCTCAATGGCGTTCTCACCCACTTCTTCATCAAATCCGTAGATATTCTCCAGCAGATGCTCCTTGCTGACCACATGTCCGGTTCGCAACAGCAAGGTTTCCAGCAGGGTCATCTCACGGAACGACAGCAAAACAGGCTGATCATTGACGTAAACCCGCCGCCCGGTCAGGTCAAAATAAAGCGCACCCAAGGTAATACCGGACAAATTACCGCTATAACCACGACGCACCAAAGCCCGAAGACGAGCTTCCATCTCCGGCAAGTCAAACGGTTTGATCAAATAATCATCCGCGCCCAAATCCAGGCCGCGCACCCGATCTTCCAGTGATTCCCGCGCCGTTAGCACCAAAATGGGTACGGAATTCTTTCGCTGGCGAGCATTTTGGAGCACTTCCAGGCCATCCATACCGGGTAAACCCAGATCCAGAATGAGCAGATCATACTGGTTCAACGTCAACAGATGATCCGCGTCATCACCACGGGTAACCCATTCAATTTTATAGCCTGAATGCTGCAAAGCGGTCTGGATGCCATCACCCAGCACCATATCGTCTTCCACAAGGAGAATTTTAACCATCTGATGAGAATCCCGGCATTGATTGAAGCGGTGCTACCCTGATAATGAACCACGCTTTGGCAGATCCATGCAAGCCCGACTATTGTTTCAAAAATGATTATGCAGGAATAGCTTCCCAGCAATTTTAAGCCAGCGTCCTTACTGAAGCGTTCATTAGTCAGATCAATGTATTTTTTCATCCAATTGAAACCCAGAAAACCGCTTTGTATCACTCACTTATGGCGGCCCAAACAATTAGAGCAAGCTAACGCTAAAATCCGTTGTGTCCCTTCTGAATGGCAGGTAACGCTCCAATTTGAGGCAAAATATTACTTCGCATATATTCAGCAGTTTTAGGATATAAGTCTTTGGCTAAGCAGCCTTTCTGTAAGACGCCATTGCCAAATAAACCGGCAAATATTTCCGCAAAAGCTTCTACATACTTTCTTTCATTCAGTGGCTGCAACTCGTCAACTGGCACATAATACGCAAAATGTTCAGCACTCGCTTTTTCGAAAAGATGAGGATTATGTTGCTTCATAAAGTCTATTGTCTTTTGTGAAATACCGTACTGCTGAAATTGTTTTATATTAGCCTGCTGAAGATTGAGCCGCTCTGATTCGCCTAATTTCAGTTGGCCTCTCTCATTTTTCGTTAGAGAAAATACAGGATTCTTGCTTTGATATGCATCTTCCAAATCTTCCTGTAATAAACGTATAAATTGTGGATTTGAAGAAAAAGCCCGATTGCTTGCCTGTCTGCTAAAATCAAAATAATGCCCTATTTCATGACGGAACAATTCAGGCGTTGGGTCTATGACGATATGCTCCTTGTTTGGAGTGACTAACTTTTCATGCAGGATTATATTCTGATAGCCTCGGCTATAGTAGGCTTTACTGCCTTGCCTTTCATCCAGGATCTGGTCTTTTAACGTTTTCTCGTTTTCTTGCATAATCTCGTCAAAATATTCATCACTGATTTCTTCTTCTGGAAACATTTTTTTTAATTTCTCTTTAATCATTGGACGCATATCGTCCAATCTCTTTTTTAAATCTTGAATGTCGTTTTCCGTTAAAATGGCTTCTAGCCCTTCAGCCTTAAGCCTTTTCATATAATCGTGAGGCGAGTGATAAATTTTCACGCCAAATTTCTGTTTCAAAGCCAGTTCGCGTAACGCTTCCGGAAGTGAGTTCATCATCTCAGTAACGGCTTTTTGAGCTTTTGCCACAAACTCGGGAGAAGGGTTGCTTCCTTCTCCAATCCGGATTAAATGACTGTAATTCTGACCAACGGAACACTCAGTCCTTATCTCAGTTGATTTTTCTTTTACAGTTTTATCCGCTTCCCGAAGCGACGCTATAGAAGCAGGGCTGGTGGCTTTTGATTTCAGCGCTTCCGCCGACTTCAGCGTTTTACTCTTTTGAGTTGAAAAGAGTCCTTTCAGCCAATCCCAAATTTGACCAAAAAAGTTTTTAACTTTTAGCCAGAAGCCTTGCGCTGGTTTTGGAATTTTAGAATTCTTTGGTATATCCAGAGTATCTTTTTTAAGTCCGATGGATGCAGCGGTAGAGAAGGTTTGCTCCACTTTTCGAGTTGCTACCGATAAACCATTTTTGACAACATGGAGTCCTTCCGAGTTTATAGCCACTATGAGCACCCCTAGATAAATATCAAGATCAATACCAAACTATTGATACAAAAAAGAAAAAATAAAATTTGTGCTAGACCGTATTGATCATGGGCATCACCAGATTAAGCATCACTAGCCATGCCTCAAAAAGATCAGAGGGCTTTTTTCTTTTGCTGCATACTGATGTTTTATCCGCAAGAACGGTAAACATTAGCCAGAACTAACGGCTATCAATCGTCCCTATTAGCGGACGATCTAACAGGGTCTATTCAGCAAGGATACTACTAGGTATAAGTAATACCCCCAAAGTTCAGGTCGCCATCGCTGAAGTGGAAGGTCTCAATCGAGCCCGCGCCTGCCGTGGAAGTGTTGCCGTTAAAGTAATGCAGCACAGTAATGGTATCTCCGGTGGCCAGATTGATTTTAAGAGAATCGGTGTTGCCCATATCGAAAGACTGCCAACTGGTCACCTGCGCCTGGTTAAAGCTGCCCAGATCCATGGTTTCGGTACCACCGGAATCGTTGATGGTCACCGAACCGAAACCGCCGGTGCCGAAGCCTTGATAAATATCGTTGCCGCCGGTGTCCGTAATAAAGGTCGAACCTGAGGCGCTGGAATCGATCGTATAAGTATCGTTACCCGTACCACCAGTCACGCTCTGGAGCGTATGGATGGTCAGCGCGCCGCCGGTCGTGGTTACTGAACCGGCGCTGAAATCGACCACAGTATCGGTGGTGACCGCCGACAGATCCAGACTATTGTTGCCGCTGCCTCCGTCAACATCATGCGTTCCAAATGCGTTGCCGAAAATGAAGGTATCATTTCCAGCCCCGGTGGTGATATCACTGATGTTGGAAAAGGTAATAATGCCGGCACTACCGCTATTAGAGACGGTGCCGTTCACAAAGTTAGCCGTAATGTTGTCGACGGCCACGTTGCTCATATCGATACTGTTGGTGCCAGTACCGCCATCCAGCGTCACGGAATCGAAGGCATCGGCCAAAACGAAGATGTCATCGCCCGCGCCCGTGGTAATGGATTCGAAATTGCTGGCGTAAACGGCAGTGCCAAAGCCCAGCAAACCGACACTCACAATGGCGTTATCCGATGCGCCCAGCGTATGCATATCCAAGGCATCATTGCCGCTTCCGCCATCTAAAGTCCAGGACGATGAGATATCCGTAACGACGAACGTGTCATTCCCGGAACCGGTCAGCAGATAGTTGACATCGGTAAAGGTAATGGTGTGCGTACCATCCGTAATGGTTCCCGCATGGGTATCGACCGTCAGGTTATTGGTGCCCGTGGAGATATCGATGTTATTTGTCCCTCCCACGCCACCATCCAGCGTCATGTCGCTAAAACCATCCCCCGAGGCAAACGTATTGTTTCCCGAGCCGCCAATAATGTTTTGAATGGTGGTTCCGCCGGTATAATCCACGTTACCGTCCAAACTGGTGACCAGGTGAGTTCCCAGATCCACGTTCAGGTCCGCCCCAATCGCGCTGAAATTCAGCGTGTCTATTCCGGAAGAATCCAGTACGGTATCATTGCCAAACGCAACGCCGGTAAACGCATAGACGTCGTTACCCAGCCCGCCGTTGAGTGTATCGTTACCCGCTCCGCCATTCAGTGTGTCATTGCCAGCCAGACCACTTAAGGAATCATTACCGGCAGTACCAGAAAGGTTATCGTTACCGGCAGTACCTGTTCCGGGTGGCGGTGGCGGTGGAGGAGGCGGGGGGGTGCTACCGCCGCTAATCGTATACGCCGAAGTATCGTATGTAATACCGCCAAAGGCCAAATTGCCGTCGCTGAAGTGGAAACTCTCAATCTGACCGGCTCCGGCCACGGTGACATCATCATTAAAGTAATGCTGAACAGTAATGTTATCGCCCGTAGCCATCTGTATAATCAGGGAGTCTTTCAGCCCGTCGTTGCCAAACAGATCCACCGCATGCCAGCCAGTGACCTGGGACTGGGTAAAACCGGTCAGATCCATCACATCCGTACCTGCGGCGTCATTGATAGTCACCAGACCGAAGCCGCCAGCGCCAAAGCCTTGATACGTATCGTTACCGCCCGTATCCGTAATTGCCACGCCAGTGTTAATCGTATATGTGTCCGCCCCGGTGCCGCCGGTGACGTTTTTAATATTCGAGATTGTGAGCGTATCACCGGCACTGGTCACGGTTCCGGCACTGAAATCCACCGTGGTCGCGGTGGTCATGGCGGAAAGATCCAAGGTATTGGTTCCCAAACCGCCATCCACGTTGTGAGTGCCGAAGCCATTCCCAAAGATGAACGTATCGCTGCCTTTACCACCGATGGCGTCACTGACGTTGGTAAAAGTAATCGTGCCGCCGCTGCCGGTATTCGTTGCGGTTCCTGCGGTGAAATCCACGGTGACCGCGCTGGTGGTCATCGCACTGAAATCCATTTTATTCGTGCCGGTCCCGCCATCCAAGGTAACGGTAGAGAAACCATTACCAAAGGCAAACGTATCGTTACCCGCACCGGTATTGACGGTTTCCACATTGTTGACCTGGATCGCCCCAGCCAGGTTAGGAACGCCAAAGCTGACCACGGCATTATCGGATGCGCCCAAAGAGGACATATCGACCGTATCATTGCCGGTTCCGCCATCCAAAGTCACCGGGCTGGAAATATCCGAAACTATGATCGTATCGTTTCCCGAACCTGTGGTGAAATGATTGAAATTACTAAAGGTAATGGTATGGGCGCCATCGGTGAACGAGCCGCCATGCGTGTCCACAGTCAAGTTGCTGGTTACGTTGCTGCCAGTCAAAACATTGTTCCCGATGCTGCCATCGATCGTAATGGTGTCAAAACCCTCCGCTGCAAAGAATGTATCGTTGCCCTCGCCGCCAATAATCGTCGTAATACTAGTCGCGCCGGAAAAGTCCACGCTGTCCTTGTGTTCAATAATCAGCTTGCTATCCAGGTGAATATCCATACTTCGGCCGGTCACGCAGGTAAAGTCCAACGTATCATTACCGGACGTATCGATAATCACATCCCTGCCATACTGAATGCCGGAAAAACGATAAGTATCGTCTCCATTACCCCCCACCAGCGTATCGTTACCGCGACCGCCATCCAGCGTATCGTTGCCATCCCCGCCGATTATGGAATCACTTCCTTTATCGCCCTCCAGGTAATCGTCACCGCTTCCCCCATCCAACGTATCGGATCCCGACCCGCCAATTAGGCTATCATTTCCTAGCCCGCCATTCAGGATATCTTCGCCTTGCGCGCCATACAAATAGTCGTCCCCGTCACTGCCGCTCAGGTTGTCATTCTTCTTTCCACCAAACGTTCTGTCATTCCCCGCGGTACCCAGACTAACGACCATAAACTCACTCCCGGCGAATTCGCTCTATTTATACCTTCGATTGGCCAGTGCTCAAAAAAATTAACCAGCAATAGACACTTCTTCTTTATGAACGATATCAAAGGTTCTCTATATCCTCTAAATTAAGGAATATTTTTAGAGACAAAAAATCTACACCCATTAATTGATCCCCCGACAGAAGATCAATCACCCAAAAGGAATGCCGGATACGAGAACGCTTCCAGCAGGTCGAAAAAAATTACTAGTTTCGACACAATTTCCATTCCCTTTTCTTTGGCAAAAGTCTTGAATGAACATGAGTTTCAAAATACGATTGAGCACAGGATAATTCTTTATCCTGATTAATAATTTCATTATTACTCATCACCTTCACTCGAAACTAACTGATAACGCCCTGATCATCAAAACTGAGCATTTGAGTTTAACTTGAGCGAACGTTTGCTGTAAGGTTCCTGTAAGTTACTCGTTTTAAGCTTTAGGATATGGGAATTTTTTCCTTTGTGCTGACAAATGTGAAGCATCTATAAATCTATACATGCGATCATCCCAAAAGCTGTGTAACGGTTTAATCTCGATATATTTGACAATGAAATGAGGCCAATCACTCCCATGTCCCAGCTCTCTAACGAAACCCTGGCGTCTAAAAGCGCTCCCCATTTTGATGAAGACGCCCTTCTGACCTTGGAAAACGAAGTCTGCTCCCACGGTGACACCGTTCATTACGCCAAGCGGCCCAAGTTTTTTACCAACTGCGAAGGCAGCTATCTGTACGACCAGCAGGAAACCCCTTACCTGGATCTCCAAATGTGGTACTCCGCAGTGAACCTGGGTTACGCCAACCAACGGGTTAACAACGCCCTGAAACAACAGATTGACACGCTCCCCCAATTGGCCTGCCAATACCTGCATAAAGAAAAGGTGGAATTAGCCGCCAGCATTGTGGAAAGCGTGAAGAAAGGCTTCGGCGAAGTGGGCCGGGTACACTTCAACGTGGGCGGTTCCCAAGCCGTGGAAGACGCGCTGAAACTGGTGCGCAAGCACACCAAAAGGCAGCACATGTACGCCTTTGAGGGAGGCTATCATGGCCGTACGCTGGGCGCTTCGGCAATAACGTCCTCCTATCGCTACCGGGAACCCTTCGGCGAGTTCGCTGAGCGCGCGGATTTCATTCCGTTCCCCTACTGCTTCCGCTGCCCCTACGGCAAAAAACTGGAAAGCTGCGGCATGTATTGCGCCGATCAAATGGAGCGCAAGTTCGAGCACGAGTACACCGGCGCGTTCAACTCCAAAACCGGCCATGCCGAGTTCGGCGCATTCTTCGTGGAATCCGTACAAGGCACCGGCGGTTATGTCATTCCGCCCAAGGGTTACTTTGAGCGTCTGGCGGAAATTTGCCAGAGTCGTGGCATCCTGATCGTGGATGACGAGATTCAAATGGGCTTCTTCCGTACCGGTAAGCTATGGTCCATGGAACATTTCGGCATCAAGCCGGACATCATCGTATTCGGCAAAGCGCTGACCAACGGCTTGAACCCGCTATCCGGCCTGTGGGCGAAAGAATCCCTGATCAGCCCGGACAAGTTCGGTCCCGGCTCCACGCACTCCACCTTCTCTTCCAACAGCTTAGGCACCGCTACCGGCCTGGAAGTGATGCGGATTTTCGAGGAAGGCGACTATGAGCGAACCGTTCCGGAAAAGGGCGCTTACTTCCTGAAATTGCTGAAGGATCTGCAAAGCAAGCATCCCGAAATCGGGGATGTGGACGGTCTAGGTCTGGCCCTGCGGATGGAAATATGTGAAGCCGACGGTTACACCCCCAGCCGGGAACTGGCGGACGCCATGTTCCAGCGCGGCCTGGAAGGCGATCTGGTGATCAACGGCCAGAAAATGGGCCTCGTGCTGGATATTGGCGGTTACTACAAAAACGTGGTGACCTTGGCGCCCTCATTGGAAATCACCTATGAGGAAATGGATCTGGCCTACGAGCTGCTGGATCTGTTGCTGAACGAATGCAAGAAAAATCGCTAGAGGACTTCCGGAATGCATCCCAAACTCGCCATTTACTGCGATTTCGACGGCACGGTAACCACACGGGACACGGTCGACTTTCTACTGGAACAATTGGCCACCCCGGAGTGGGAAGATATTGAAGCCCAGTGGGAAGAGGGACTGATCAGCTCCCGCGAATGCATGGCCCGGCAAATCCCCCTCATTCAGGGTGGATGGGCAGCCATTGAATCGCTACTGCCTGAGGTGGAGATTGATCCAACCTTTGCCGGTTTTGTGCAGTGGTGTCAAAGCCATCGCATCAGTCTGACCCTGGTCAGTGAAGGGCTGGATCGCGTGATCCACGCCCTGCTGGACCGGGAAGGAATTCAACTGCCGGTCTGGGCCAATCACCTGGAAGAGAACGCTCAGGGGAAACTCTCGCTCAGTTTCCCGAATGCGCCCAGCGATCCGCGCTGCCAGTCCGGTTTGTGCAAGTGCAAGGTCATCAACCAGCCACTGTTCTCCAGTAATCCGGACATTCACCGGGTGGTCATCGGGGACGGAATGAGCGACCGTTGCTGGTCGGAAGAAGCGGATACCTTGTTTGCCAAAAGTAAACTGGTTCAATATTGCCAGGAAAATAAAATTCCTTTTATTCCGTTCGATCATTTTCAAACCATCCAGGCAGTGCTGGAAACCCAGCTCCGTCCTTTCCCCAAACCGTCTATAGAGGTATTGAACCTTGCTCCGATTGCAAAATCAGTCAGCCACCGATAAAGAAAAGGCCCCGATCGGCGTGGTCTTACTCCACGGCCTAACCGGCGCGCCATCCGAATTGAAACCAGTCACCCAGGCGCTTAAAGAACGGGGCTTTCGGGTTGAAACGCCCGTATTAGCCGGGCATGGCGCAACACACAAGGAATTGCTGAAAAGCACCTGGCAGGACTGGCTCCAAAGCGCCAAGGACGCCGTGGTTCAACTCCGCGAGGAATGTGAGCAGGTCTTTATCGGCGGGTTATCCATGTCCACTTTACTCGGGGTCAACATTGCCGCGGAAATACCCGTGGACGGGCTGATTCTATGTTCGCCCACCTATGGCATCCTGCACAAGAATATGCATCCGCTCCAGTTTTTACTGCCCCTGGGTTGTAAAATCCCGTTCCTGCACGATAAATGCTACTGGACCGAACAGCCGCCTTACGGTTTAAAGGATGAGCGCCTGCAGAAGATGATCACTCGGTCCATTATGGCCGCCAAAAAGGGGCAAACGGATAAGTTCGGCTTGTTCCGCACCTATGTTGGCTCCATTGAACAGGTCAACCGTCTGATCAGGCAAACCAAGCGCATCGCAGGGCAAGTCCAATGCCCGGTACTGATTATGCACAGCCTGGAAGATACTATCTCGCCGATTGAGAACGCGACCGCGCTGTTTGCCGATCTGGGCTCCCCCGATAAACAGATTAAATTCATTCAGGGCTGCGATCATGTCATGACCGTGGATCTGCAAAAACATTTCGTAGCCCAGTGCTTTGGCGATTTTATCTCCCAGGCTGCCCATCAATTACCGGAAGGAATGCTTGCATGGCCAGCCAAGCAAGAGATTGCCTAAATCTGGAGGTTTATGATCGTCTGGATGTGGTGACGCCCGACGAATGGCAACGCTTGTTCCCCGGCTTTCCGGATAATCTGGCGCTAATCCAGCATATTCAGGAATCCGGCATGGATCGGTTTTCCTTCTACAGCATCGTGGTGCGGGAAAAGGAACATCCGATTCTGCTGGTGCCGCTTTTTGAAACCCGCTATGAAGTTCATTCCGGCTACCACGGCGCTGGACGCAAACTACTGGATCGAATCGCCCAAATCCTGCCGAACGTGTTCTACCCGAAAATTCTGGGTGTGGGGTTTGTGGAAGGGGAGTGGGGTCAAATCGGCTTCGAGCCCGAAGCAACGTTGGAGCAGTTGCAAGTAGCCTGGACGATGGTCTTGAAAGCGCTGGACGCCATAGCCAGTAGTCATCAGGCTAACCTGATGGCGTTTGTCGATTTCAACAGTCGAAGCGGCGCATGCCTTCCCGACAAAGTTTGCCGGGAGTACGCGCACATCGCCAGTAATCCCTGCGGTGTTTTACCTATCCGTTATCGCAGCCTGGATGAATACCTGGACAGCCTATCCAAAGCCACCCGTAAGGATTTACGCCGCAAAATGAAAAAACTCGGCGAGTTGGAAATCCAGCGCACCACCCAACCCGGCAAGCATTTGGACCGAATTTACCGCTTTTATCAGGAAACCGTAGCGCGCAGCGACGCCAGCTTCGGCATTCAGAGACGAACCTACTTTGAGCAGGTTTGCGCCAAAGTGCCGGGCGCCGAGTATACCCTGTACCTGATGAATGGGGAGCTGATGGCCTTTAACCTGCTGGTTCGCACCGAACACAGCCTGGTGGACAAATACTTCGGCATGGATGCGGTCCAAGGCCGGGAACTGAACCTCTACTTCCTGTCCTGGCTGGAGAATATCCGCTATTGCATTGAGCAGGGCATTCCGCAGTACCATGCCGGCCCGGCGGCGGAGGGATTAAAGTCCCGACTCAACGCCGAATTCATCCCGTCCGTCATTCTGTTCAGGCACCGCAACCCCATCGCCCAGAAAGTACTGACCACCTTGGCCCCCTATATGGGCTACGAGCCGGAGATTGAATTGCCTAAAGCCCAACCAGGCTCCATCTGGCTTGCTGATGCGCCACAGGAACCCAGCCTGCTTTCGCGATCCGGACCATCAACCAGCAAGCCAAATCCTGGCAATATACCGGTGGCCCTATGACAATGAACCCGGATTTTAAAATCATCAATCTGGACGTGGATCGTAGCATTGCCGCCCAACCGGAGCTGCAAAGCCGCTTGCAGGGAATTGTCACGCTCAATGAGCACCAGGACAACCTGCGCCTTTGGGCAAACGATGAAGGCTTATCGGCGCTTAGAAACAAACTCCGCCAATTTCGCCAGGAACACCCCGAGCCTTGGCTGACCTTTGTTGGTTCCGGCGATCTGCATCACCTGACGTTGGCCTTGCTGGAATCCCTGCAGCATCCGGCGCCCTTTACTTTAGTGCTGATCGACAATCATCCGGACTGGTTTTGTGAAAAGCCCGTCTTTCACTGCGGAAACTGGCTTTCCGGGGCGCTTCGGTTGCCGGGCCTGCAATCCGCCAGATTGGTCGGCCAGGACTCCGAAGACCTGAAAGGCCACCACTTCTGGACCGCCCCCTGGCCCGATCTGTGCAGTGGGCGCTTGAAGATTTATCCCTACCGGCGGCAACGTTCGCTGGTGCCTCTGCGCTGGAGCGCACCCGTCAAAGGCGTTCAGGCCTGGAAACAGACACTGGTAGGCACCGAGTTCACCTATCAAACCGTGGATAGCCTGGGTGAAATAGCTTTTTTCGACATGCTGGCTCAGGCGCTCCAGGGGCAACGCATCTATCTGAGCATCGACAAAGATTGTCTGAGGGAAGAAGACGCCTTAACCGACTGGGAGCAGGGATGCCTCAGCTTGCCCGGCCTGGTGCATGGCATCCGTCGGCTACGGGAATCCTGCGAGATTATTGGCGCGGATGTCTGCGGAGAGCGGGCACCCACGCCGTTAAAGGGTCTGGCCAAACGACTGGACGCAGGCCGGCTGCAGGAACAGACCACCCCGGCAGCCCAAGTGAATCGATTGAACGAACAAACCAATCTCGCCATTCTCAACGCATTCATGCCTAAATTAGCAGTTACAACTGAAAGTCTTTGCCCAGCCTGAAATTTTTATCTTCCCTACACAAACAAACCAATTAGCCCAAGCATTAAAGATTGATAAACCAATTTCGTCAAAAATTATTTATTGGTCTGTGTTAACCTATCTATTAGCTACATCCGCCGGTTAAATCATTCCTTCAGGAGCCCATCCATTAACCTCCGGTAAAGCGTCCACAGTCAATCAGAAGTCCGGACTGAACCCCAGCAACGAGGAGGTACCTCCCACCCATGTTTCAGCGAGTGCCACAGTTTTTCTCGATCCTGAAGAGTAACGCTATTCAACAATCTTCTACCGGCGTCAAAATCAGCGCCCTGTTGCTTACTGGCCTGCTGGCCTTGCAATGGGTCGCGCCATTGCCCGCCCTGGCGCTTGGACTAAATTTCGACAATTCCGCCTCCTTATGGACTCGTCCTTCCTACGAGCGCAAAATGAACGAGGTCGGCAACAAAATTCTGGCAGCAAACCACATCACCACGCCCATCCTGTTCCGCATGGCTGAGAACGCCATGGATTTGGATGCCAAGGCGGAAAGCAAGCATCACCTGGTTGTGTTGGGCAGCGCGCTGTTTCCTATGTTCAGCAGCGATGACGAGTTGGCTGCCGTCCTGAGCCATGAAATCGCGCACGTCATTACCGGAAAATCCGGGCATTTGGCCGGTGGGCAAATCAGCCTGCTGGATATTCTGGGCACCGTCATCTTTGTTCCTGACGCCATTATAACCACTATGTCGATGGGGAATTCCATTAAGGAGCGTCTGGGACGGGCAACCTTGCAAAACCGGGAAACCGCCATGGACCTGATTGGGATAGATCTCATGGTTAAAGCGGGCTACAACCCCACCGCCATGGAAAACATCCTGCGGGAAATCGCCACGGATAACGGGAACAAGCACTGGCGCAACCGGGTCACCATTACCGATAGACTCAAGCGCATTCATACGGCAATCGCCACCAAATACCCGGAATTTGTACCCGAGGAAGAGAAAACGCCTGCCCCGCAAAAGGATTTACCGGGCGGTACACCCGCCAATACGGTTTCCCTGCCGTCTGACAGCAAAAGCGTAACTGTCTCCCCAGCGGATACGGTGCCGGATACAAGGAAAACCACCCACTCGCTAGAGGATGCCCCTCAGGTGGAGGCTCCCGCCATCCCGGTTATGCCGGTGGATACCACACCTGTGGATACCAGTAAAGCCAGTGCGCCCAAAAACGAACCCTTACAAGAGAACCACCCCCAGCATCCCCAAGAAACCAGCAAAATTCCAACCGTCCAGAAGTTGCTGGATCAGAATGGCCAACCCATCCCCAGTATTCCTCACGGTTTACCCTCGGCTTTAAAACCGGCCAATTAATCCACTTCCGTATTCCTCCTGTTTAGGCTTTGCTTGTGTTAACTTTGACATCGAATCTCTTCAGTAAAGGGGTTTCTTTAATGATGAAGCGTCACTTCACCGATTTGCGCATTGTTTACGTTTATATTGGCGTTATGCTGCTTACCGGATTTTGGATGCCTCCAAGCCATGCCGCAGAACCGCCTATCGTTCCACCCATACGTACCGTGGGAGATTATAAGGTCATTCACGGGGAGGCCGATATTGACGCGCCCCTGTCCACGGTATGGGATGTGTTGACTGATTACGCCGACATGAAAAAGATCCTGCCCGGCTATACATATTCCGCCTTACTGCCCAGCAGCGGGAAAGAGAAGAAAGCGGATTTAATCCTGAAGCTGAACCCCTTTACCCCGGAATTGCGTTATCAGGTCAGGTTCCTGGAGGAACGGAACGAGAACCGCATCCTGATTCAACGTATTTCCGGTGATTTTGACGATATGAGCGGCTCTTATAAACTGGCGCCCTTGCGTAACGGCAACCAAACCCATCTAATTTACGATTTGCGCATCGATTTCGGCGTACCCATACCCGGCATCGGCTTTCTGCTCCGGAACAAAGCGGAAGCCGATCTGAAAGCCTTGCAAAGCTATTGTCCCAAAGCCCATAGTCGCTCCCTCGCATCTGCTCATCACCGCAATTAATCGACTTGAAGATATCCAATAATGCGCCCCTCTATCCAAGATGGCGTTCTATCGAAAAATAATTTTTTAAATTGCTTAAATCCATTAAGCGTAAATGTATTCCTTATCTTTACTGATGCAGCAGTAGCGCAATTTAGCAGACTCAAGCTTGACCATTTAAAATGATCAGCTAAAATTTATCTTTATTCATATGATCGTCCTTACCGTCTATCTATAACATGATTCCCCTTAAGCAATCGGTAGTACGTACATATTAAGGACATCCTGGCCATCAGGCCCGCTAAAGCCATGCACTCCCTGTCGGTTTTAGCGAATTTAAAAGCATGCCCATTTTTCTGTATTCAAATTTTAAAAAAAATTTAAATACAGATTGAAAACCAAGGTTGTTTTTGAGAAGCTGAGCTTTGTTCGTTAACCAGTAAGGGCTACCATGTCCATTCAGACCCCTACCGCTCCCCAGCAAAAAAACCAGCATGTCGCATCCCGATTCCCTCAGGTCATTATTGAGGATATCCCAGTCACGGATTACCCCACTCGGGAAGCATTGCTGCAAGCCATTGTCGATGAGGCCAAAAAACCGGGTGTTAGCGTGTGCCTGGGTATGAATGCCCATAACGCCAACATGGCCTTTAAGCATCCCTTCCTGAAAAAACTGTACCAGAAAGCCGAGATTGTATACTGCGACGGCGCCGGTGTCATTTTGGCCTCCCAACTGCTGGGCAGCAAGATTCCCGTCCGCTATGCCAATGGGGACTGGTTTTTTGAAATGTGGGATTTCTTCGCTGAACAGGGCTGCACTTCATACTACCTGGGCAGCGCGCCCGGCATCGCCCTGAAGGGTTTGAGCATGTATAAGGCCACCCAGCCCAACCATACGGTACTGGGGGTTCACCACGGTTACGTCCTGAACAATCCCGAACTGGAAGCCAAGGTCATCGCGGAAATTAACGCGCTGAAACCAGATATACTCTTCGTGGGGTTTGGTTGCCCTTTACAGGAACAGTGGATTGCGGAGCACCTGCACGAGTTGAACGTGGGTCTGTGCTATGCCATCGGCGCCAGCATGGACTATGTGGTAGGCATCAAGCCCCGCCCGCCAGAATGGCTGGGCAACCTGGGCGGAGAATGGATCTTCCGCTTATATAGTGAACCCAAGCGTCTCTACCACCGCTACCTGGTGGGCAACCCTTGGTACCTGCTCCGTGTGGCGTTTCAGGCCATTGCGGAGCGTTTTACAGGCAAGAAGACAGCATCACAATTACGCGCAACTTCTGCGCATTAAAAACAATAAGTTATTTAAAAAACAAAAGATGCCCGCTTGAACGAGGCATCTTTTGTTTTAGGTTATTTTTAAGCGCATCCCCAACTATCAGTTTTATTCAAAGATGAATGGAAATGCTGGCATTGGTGGAAATGGTGGAAATTCACCAAAGGGAAAGCGAAAATAATTGCCGTCTTCAGTTGACGAGGCAGAAACTTCATCCGCATAGCGCTTATAAACTTTGCTTTCGGGATTTGCAGGCTTATACACCTTAACTTCTCCCTTTTGCTTGCCATTATAATTTTTAGAGCTCGAACTGATACTCACAGGATAAGGGAACCGCCAAGTGGCAATAGGTTTAGCGCCCTTCTTAAATGCATCTCTGGACTTATAAATATAAACCTTTGTCATTCCGCTATCATAAAAGGCTGATTTGACATACACAGCATGAGGAAAAGTCTTGCTAGTCACCAAGTCACCCATCGCTTCATTTAAATTGAACGAAAAAGATGACCGCGCATGGGTATTCGAGCGCTCTCTCTGTCTTTCAAGAGCTGCTGGCCTGTATAGAGGCTTTGCCGAAGGAAACAGGCTCTCCATTTCCCTTCTCATCTGATCCATACCTGTTTCCATATCCATTCGGGCTTGTTCCGCCATTGCTCTCGCTGCATTCATTTGAGCATTCGCTTGTGCAATTTGTGCATTGGCAACATGTCTGATTCGAGTCTGGTTAGCCTGCAGATCTCTTCTTAATGCTTGTTGCTCGGATTTACTCAATTTCTTATCTGTATAGGTGGTTAGAGTGACAGAGTCACCTTCCGAAGTAGCAGGCAGTTTATAAGTATATGCATACTGAGGATGAGCAGGAGGGTATGCGGCTGAATAGGATAATGCTCTATATGTTCTGTGTGAACGGGGTGAAAGTAAATGACGGAAGTGTGACGTAATACCCATACAAAACTCCTGAGTTTAGCAAGAGACTAAGGGAGGCTGAGAACCATGATTTATACCACAAACTATAACCCATCGTTAAAATTGATTAAATTAATTTAAATTTTTTCTGGTACGACGCCAGTCTCAAACGAGGCAAAAAGATACAGAGGCAAAGTGACTATCTCGCCATAGACAAATTCAAAGAATTTTTTAAGAATACCCCCCAAAACACGTTAATAGCATTAATCCTACCCATCCGGATAGAAGCAGGCACATTTTCAGGACCTCCGGTTTTAAAATACTCTACTTACATCTCCGTGAGATATTGCTGAGGAGGATGAGTCATCATGACCATACATCTTCGATTTGGAGCAGGAACACCCAGTACTTCCCAACCGCTTTCACGCCGCAGTTCTATGTAAAGCATACGGTCTCAGTCATCCAGTATTATGACCGCGCCACCTGCCCCTCCCCGTATACCGAAACGTTTAAAGAAGAGAGTCCTTGACATAATTTTTGCACCGGTCTCAGTCAAGGAGAAGATTATGGGTCTCAATGAATTACTGCTCGCTTACCAGAAAGCACAAGAAAAAGTGATCCGGGAGATGGAGACTCTAGCGGCAGAGACTGGATTTCCCTTAAGTGAGTTAGAGGACATTCCCAAGCCGTGCGGCAAACCAAGCGCGAAAGCCAACCTGGAGTATAAAAAAATATTTTCAAGAAAATGACGGACTTTTTTATCCCTCTCAACATGCAATATCAAATTCCGGTACAAAGTACTGACCAACAATACTGGGGAATGAAAGCAGAAGGAAAAAAAGAAAATGCCTACTGGGCCACTAAAGCCTCGCTTCGCAAAATTAAAGAGTTACAAGCGAGACTGGTAAAAGGTCTGGATGGGCTGATCACCATTATCCCAAAAGCTAAACTTCAAAAAGAGCAAGAGGACGGAGCCCGGTTTGAGGAAGTCACGACTGGCGCACTGAAAGGCGTGCTGAAGAGAGTTAAATCAGTAGTTACGCACCCATAGGTTAAATTCAGAACAGATCTTCTTTTAGTCTTTTCTTCATTCCTGAAAACTGATATAGTCAATGAATGGAGCTATTGATTGCCTATATCTTATCTTTA